>JGI10211J34971_10001132_pt1 | contig 22226 bp, 54 predicted proteins | sample Etolagsediment_FD_34971 | JGI IMG/M metagenome (IMG submission 34971)
TGCCGACTGATTTGATTCTCCAGCGAGCCGCAGCTTGCTTTGTTGAGTGGCTTGAAAAGGAAGCAGCCTCTTCGTGGGAGAGAATTCCTGACGGGACTGGTTCGTGGCACCAACCCGAGAAAACGATGTACCGGGCTTGCTCGGTGTTGCTGAGCGAGATACCTAAGTTCCGCGAAGAGGTGCTCTCGAATCGGTTGCTGAGTCGAGACGAAGCATTGTGGGTACTGCGTAATGCACACGAGTGGTTTAGGAAGTTTCTTTCGACGCAGGAAGGCTTGGACGTGTTCGACTTGAACTACAAGTTTCATTACGAAGCGGTGACCATGTGACAGGGGAGAGCTATGAGTGTTAAGGTGAGAGTACACGCGTTGTCTGACAATTCGGAATGGAGTCTCTACAAGCCGGATTGTCCAGGTGTCCTATACTTCAACGGGAGACACTTCGTTCTACCAATGGAAGGAAGCGCTCGCTTCCTATTGCCGTTGTACGAGCCGACGCTGGACATGATGGGAAACTTGGCGAGGTACATGTTGGTGATTCATGATTCGGTGTCGGAGGGGGAGCTTCACTGGGTAGCGAAGCGCGGGCGACTCGGTGTCTATGTATTCGGAAATACCGAAAGGTTGGTTGAGGTGGGTGGACAAACTGTTAGTGAAGTTAATCCAAACAGGGAGGAAAAGCCATGTTGATTAGACGTATTCCGATTGAAGTTGTCACTGGCGGTCAATGGGAGTTACTTCGTGACCAGGTGTTGCAGTTGGTATCCAAGCATCATTCGAGTGAGTCTGGGGAACTTGACTCCATACTCATAGGCGTGGCTGGCAAGGTAGAGTCTCCGGCCATACACACGATGGTGGCGAAGTGGGATCGTGGTGAAATAGATCGTGGCGACTATGTGCGTGTGACTGGGGACGGGGAGAACTACTGTGGCATGGTGGTTGGTATTGATGGTGGGGAGCTTGATGTTGAAACCATTTCCGCTGAGATTGACGAAATGGAAGTTCGCACAGTGAAGGTTGGGGAACGTAGGGTGGAAGTCCTCCATAGGGTGGGAGTGCACGCGACTAAGGACATCAGTTAATGGCCAAGAAAAAGCGTGTGATCTGCGATATACACGACGACATTCACAATCTCGCACAGGCGTTGGCGAAAGACAAAGACGAATCGCCGGAGGGTTTTCGCACGAGAGTGAAGCGAATAGCCGGAAGGATTATGGAGTTGGTGGAAGAGGCGAACGACAGGGGCGCAGCAATGGAAATGCGCCTTGTTGAATACTCTGAGGCGATCCACGGCTTAGGATTCGTTAGAGAGCCTCCTACGAAGCCTGAGAGCGAGTCTGAGCCGCAGCGTGTTGGTCGGATGGAAGGCTTGTGATAGGATGCTTGCCACTTCCGAATAAGTGGTGAGAGTTTGGCAAGGAAATAGGAGTGAATAATGCTCAAACAGGAAGTGTGTGTTGCGTGTGCTTTGTCAGCCGATCCAGAGTTTGGTTGCGACGCGGTTACTGTTCGTGGTGATTGGGAGACAGTTGGAGTTGTGATTTGTCCGATTGCGGGCACTGAGGAGGACCCGGTTGCGAAGGTCGAAGAACCTCCGCCACGTTGGTGTCCTTATATCTCTGCACATGAAGGGGGTGAATTCATGCCACCGACGATTTCGATACCGGTAGAGCTTGCGAAGACTATTCTGAGTGCCTTGGCGGATCCGTTTGCAGAGGTTGGTACGGAGGCGTTGCCGGAGTACTACTACGAACTCAAGAAACTCGTGGACGCGTACCATGCCGATCAGGAGAGACAGGCATTAGAGGCTACCGAGGAAGAGGGTGACTGAATGGCTCATTACATGAATCATCGGGAAGAGAAAACGGCGCGAGCCGAGGCCGAGGAAGCCTTGGCCAAGCTGCGGAATCCAGACAAATGGAAGGTCTCGATCTTCGGTGGTGGAAGCCAACATCGAAACTGTTACGGTTGGGTCCTCCGTTGTGGCAACTTGAAGATTGAGGTTGGTGAAGAGTATCGAGGGTATTGTGCCGTCTTTGAGATTCCCGGTATGGAGTTCCCGCCGTGGACTGAGGACGAAGACCCACAGGCTGCGGTGGATGTGGTAGTCGGGAGTGCTCGGCGATATTCGACAGAGATTCAGGGCATAGTGGAAACCGTAGAGGGGGTGTAAAAGATGGGTGCGCTACCAGATGGTCATGTGCTAGATGGTGGTCTTGTCGTTTCAAGGAAAGGCGGATACTACGTCGCCGTCTATCGGTGTAAGTGTGGTCGAGAGCAGACGGGTCGTACAACGGTGACAGAACAAATGCCGGACTTTGGTCAAAAGGGAATCTTGCCGGAGACGGTCGAGCGTTTCGGCTGGAGGAGGATCGACGGGAAGTGGGAATGTCCGTTTTGTACGGGTAACACCGAGGCGTTGAACAATTTCTTTAATGCTCGTGGGAGAGAACCATGAAGATAGTTGGTGCAGCATCCGAATGCCATCGTAAGCAGATGGAACACCTGGGTAATTTTTGCCAGGCGGACGTGGTGAAGTATGAGGATCGGGGACAGGGTGAGACGTATTTGATCACTCGTGGCAAAGACACACTGGAGATAAGGGCGTGTGCGAGTAGGTTTGAGGGTGGCTTCCTTGCGGTCGAGTGTGGACTTGATCCGTTGAAGGTACTCGGGTCGGAAAGTGATCCGAATATCGTGGAAGCACCGGATCAGACCACGTTCAAGTTGACCGAGCGACCAATGACTTGGGACGAGTACCTACTCCGCATTGCTCAGACGGTCTCGTTGAAGTCGAAGGATCCGAGTACGAAAGTCGGAGCGGTGATCGTGGGGCCGGCACACGAGATACGCACGACAGGGTTTAACGGTGCACCGATGGGTTGTGACGAGTGTCACGAGAGGCCGAAGAAACTCTTGGTAACGGAGCACGCCGAGCGGAACGCGATCTTCCTTGCGTCTCGGTTCGGCACACCGCTACTCGGTTGTACGCTCTACATGAACGTGGATGTTCCTCCGTGTGCGGAGTGTGCGCGAGCGATTATCAATGCGGGGATTGTGCGCGTGGTCGGTGTCTCTGGGCGCAAGTGGGGCAAGGGTGACTGGGAAGAAAGTCGCGAGACCGCGATAGAGTTGCTGGAAAAGGCCGAGATACCGATGGACTCGATTGAGGTTGAGCTATGAGAGTTCTTGGCTATACGGCATCGTCAATGTTGTGTTTTGCTGTGGGTATTGCGTTTGTTTTCGTGAAGGATGTCGAGTTCTCTCGAAAGGTCGCGGAGAATCTTCACGTTATCGTTCTCATTGGCTTCGGCGGTGTCTTCGCAGACATTGCGTATCGGGCGAGCAAAGAAAATGAAAGCTCGTAACAGACCCTACAGAGTGCGGGCTTCGACGAAGGGACATTGCTGGGTCCTGATTGGTCGTCGAGGGCCGAATGGTAAGTGGGGATTCTATAGATGTGGGAGTAGTTCCATGAAGTGTTTTACAGGGCATTGAAGCCGTTTACGAGTTTGTATGGACGGTATGCAAAAGAGCACGAGGTCTAAAGATGATCTACTGGTTCAGTGACAAGCAGTGGGAGGAAGCTCACAAGAAATCTGTTCGCAAGAGCACGAAGACTTGGAAAGAGCGGAGAGACGTGGATGCTGTGGCGAAGCACGCCGTGGTGAAGTGTCTCCCGGTGACCTGGGGGGAGAAAGACTATCGGTTCACGAAGTGGTCGGTGAGTGGTCATCGTGTCACGGGGATTCGAGTGTGTGCTACGGAGTTCGACAGTGGCAATTTGGTCGTGAAAGAGGACGAGTCCAAGTACCGGGTGTGTCTCTTGGTCATTGTCGATCTTCGGCGCAGAAAGGTCGCGTTCCGCGGTTGGGCGTACGCTCATGAAGCAATGAAAAAGCAGTTCTATGCTGGAATACCCAGAGGTGGTAGCAAGGTTAAGACCTATCGTGTTCCGGCGCTCTTTCTGAGGCCGATGTCTGAGTTGAAAGAGAACCTTGAAAGGGATAAAGACTCGGTGAATCCGAATGGCTGAGGAACTGAAAGTCCCATGCTGCAAGGAAGAACACACGACGAAGTACTGTCCTCATTGCGGGCGGCGATTGCAGCGTGACTTGTGGGAGTTGGTCGAGTTCTGCCGGGTCATGTCGGGTGAAGGTGGTGAGGTCAAACTTGACGACGTGAAGTTCTGCCAGGAAGCCTTCAAGAGCCTGGGCGATCAGCTTGCTCAGTTACTCCGTGAGCGGATGACAGGGAAGACGAGGAAGGTTGTCCCCCGGCAATCGCAAGGGACACAACTGCCGTTGGTAAAGACTCAGAGTGGTGAGCGAGACCGGAGGATTGTCGAGTTCTTCCAGAGTACGAACAACGAGTTTGCGACCGCACGCGAGATTGCTGGCTCAGTAGAGTTGAGTAGAGCGAGTGTGTACGAGACGTTGCACCGGAAGATGGACACGTTGTACGAGCGACGGAAGTCGGAGCTTGGGAAGATTAGGGTCGAGTGGCGACTCCGAACTTCGACGGTTGTCGAGGGGAAGGGGAATGGTGGCGAGGATCACTCCGAGGTGGTGCGGGGTAGCGCCAGTGTGACAGAACGAGTTCCGGCTACGGCGTGAAAGTGGTTTGCACGGGTGTTTCAGGTCGTTTCGTGGGAGTTGTTGTCGAGCTTTCGGATGTGCGCCAAGGTGCCGCTATGCCACTTGACAGCTAGTTGCCGGTCTGCGACAATTCCCAACCTTATCCCATTTTCTTTGCTGGTTTTGCCGGTTGCTCCTGGAGGGTCTCTTGGTATGGACATTGATCATTTTTCAATCGAATTTCTTTCAGCGGCGTCAGCTTTGGGCAGAAGTGTTGATGAACTTAACGTCACGCTTTACTCTCGGCAGATTCCGCTTCGTGCGGTGGTTAATTTCTATCTTGAACGCAACTTCCTGTCCGTGGTCTTTGATCGGGACAAGACTCCTGAGCGGCTCGGAGGTCCGAAGGTGCCTGAGAGACAGGTGGATGCTTTCCCCGCTTCAAACTTCGATGTGATACGACGAACGTTGAAGCGGAAGGGAGTAGAGGAACAACTGATCTCCGTGATAGTCAGTGTAGATTCCTGGTTTCTCGCGTTAATAAAGGTCGAGGAGTGAAGAGTAGCGAGGAAGAGTTCGCGAGGTGGAGGTTGGAGCAGTCTGGTCGTGACGCGATGACCGTGGCTGAGTTGCGAGAGCTTTTGGGAGAGGAGCATCTGGAGTGTGAGCTTTGTACGAGATTCGATCTCGAAGACGAGTGTTGTAAGAAAGACCGACGACCGCGGAAGGTGAGATTGCTCGACGGCCCGAATACTGAGTGTCACATCCACCAGTCGTGTACGAACTTCGACATGGCAAAGACAGATACCGACCTCTCCGGGCTTAGACGATACTGGGCGAAGGGAGTGGCGTTTTGAAGCCTTCGACAGAAAGGTTGACAAGATGGCCAAGGGAGATCGAGGTAAGTGGGCAGCTATCGCATTGAGCCGCGGTCAGGCTATCGAGGAAGCCTTGGAGATCGTGGAAGCACTCGCCGAGCAAGGCCAATTAGCTGACGTTGATCAGGATCAGTACTCACACGACGACATTGAACCAGTGGCGGATTTGATCCTGAGAGCACGTGGTGTCCGAGAGCAGTGTACGACCTTTGGACTTGGGAGGGAATAATGCCAGACCCTTTGAAAGTTACGTTGTCGGATGAAGTGAAGGGAGATACGCTCGTACATCTTGGAGGACTTTTGACACTGAATGATTGTTCGGTGACTATGGCGAGCCTGACGTGTCTGGAGACCCTGCGGTTACCAGGAACGAAGGAGGTCATTGGACAGTTTCTTTCGGGTGTTTCCGGTGAAGTTAAAGACGAAGGAAAAGAGGTTTTGAACCGCGCTTTAGATGTATATCGGGAGTTGTTGTGAGCATTGCCGACGCTGTTCAAGTGCCCAAGGGCGCGTTCAAACTTCCGTTTTGTGATCACACGGACAGGTCGGTGAGTGATTGCACGTGTGATTCCTGTGAAGGTCTCACCCCGATTGCTTCGCATCCGGTGTGGGTTCGTACTTGGAGGGCGCGTTATCGGAACAAAAAGTACAGGGGGAGGAGTCCGTTCAAGGAACGCTTCCCCACCGATATGTTCTTGAAGATCGAATGTGAAGTGGCACTTGAGCAAGAGTCGGAAGTGGAAGAGTTGGCACGCCAGGGTGCACCACACGCGTACGAGTTGATTGAGGTCTTTCCGATAGACGACCAGGGTAACCGAATCGAGGACGAGTCATGCACGGAAGGGTCTTGAACAGGATACCGATCTTCCTGGAGGGGCCGGGCACGTACCTGGAGATCATGCCGGGAACGGTGATTGAGTTGCAGAATATCGCAGAGCGGTTGTCTGGCAGAGTGGCGGTGAACAAGGGAGTGTTTGTGTCATTCTCTGTCAGTGTGAAGGATGTTAAGCCGCTTTCTGAGGAGTGGGAGTTCAAGGGAGTGAAGCATACGCGGAATCCTTCGTGTTGCTCGTCAGTGGGAAGATGTCAAGGGTGTGGGGGAAGACTTCACCAGTCGTATTCTGACGGTGAGACTTGGCACCAATGTGAGGACTGCGAGGTAGATAAATGAGTGACCCTCTGAGTGGAACACTGAGAAACGTTCGCCTTGCCTTGGCTGAGAGTGGCTACGAGTTAGTTCGATTCGTTTTGGGGGTGGAGTGAATGTCTGACAAGGAAGCCTTGAAAGCGTTGAAAGGAAAGAGTCTGGAGGGATTGTACGTCCTCGACAAGAACCGGCGTCCTCGCAAGGCCCGCAATCTCTTGGAGTTTGCAAGGTGTCTCGGTGACGACGAGAGACGACGTGTGGGATTGACGAAGGTCAAAGGAAAGACAGAGAGCGTCCAGGTGAGCACCGTGTTCTTAGGCATTGATCTTAGTGGTGAACGACGAGTCTTTGAGACGATGTTGTTTGGCAAAGGTTGGAATGCTTCGAGGCATTTGTCTAGTACGTGGGAGACGGCTGAAAGAAATCACGATGCTCTGGTTCTGTACGTTGAGTACGAGTTAGCGAACAGCGGAGAGCTTACCAGGCGTCGTTACAGGGATATTCTGAAGACCAAAACCCTTGAGCAGTTGGAACATATCGTGAAGAACGTGGTGAGTGTGTGTGTCCCTGGGGGTCGCGTGACCAAGGAAGTGTTGATTAAGCACATTCTCAGTGACATCTTTTCTGGGAGACGCAAACGGTGAGTATCGCAATTGACACGGTGGCGGAGTTGGCTCGAAAGAACGGTCTCACGAACGTGGTCGTTCTGGCTCACGACGGGAAGACGGAACACGTAGCGACGTTTGGTGATACGGAGGAAGCGGCGCGAAACTCGGCGGCAATGGGCGATCAAGTCAAGACATTTTGTGAGTGGCCAGAGGGACTCAAAGGGGCGCAGCCTGCGGCGCGCCGTGCGTTCCTGGTATGTCCTCATTGTCTCCATGAGAGCGGAGAGGGAGCGACGTTGAAGCTCACGGGGTGTACATCGGCGACGGTGTTGTGCGACAATTGCGCGCGGGAGTATCGGGTGATCTTTCACGCGCCGCTGGAGTTCACGTGTCTGGATCGTGACGGCCTTGATTCGGAGGACAGGTAAATGGCTCAAGCTGAGGAAGTTCTTAATAGCTCAAAGCTGCGACTGTGTGAGATTCTGGGAGAGGAAGACGGAGATAAATCTTTGGCCGAGTTGATCGATCAGGTGGGGGGTGCGGTGCAAGAACGAGACAAGCTGAAGGAAGCGGGCGTGCCAACGATCATCGTGGACATGCAATGAGTGTGGAACTCCGTGTGTAGTTCGGGTCGAGTTCACAAAGGACAAGATGCCCGAGCACCTACAACATACAGAACGTTTCGGGAAGATGTGTGTATGTGGGGAAAGCCGATTCCCATGTTGGAATAAAGAGGTCACCAAAAAAGAGGAGCTTGACAAGGAACGCAATCACATCGACTTTCACCGGCTTTGGACGGCATGTGTGGAATCGCCAAGTTACTCGAAGATACCTTGGCGAGACATCCAAACGCAGTTGACTCAAGCAGGTGTGATACCCGTTTGAAAAAGGAGACTGAAATGCCTCACTTCGATCAAGAGTACTGCGACCGGTTTAAGGGCAAGACTATCGAGAGGATCGATCCGACGCCGCTTGGCACATGCCACAATCACGTGATCGTCATGCGTTTCACGGACGGCACGTCTCTGGAGATTGCCTCGATCAGTAGGACAGAGGTGCACCACCGTGGTACTTTGATTGCCAACGCCCGCAAAGCGGAAGACGACCCGGAGGGAGATCGGGAGCGGACGGACGATGAATATCAGATGGAAGGGTGAATCATGAAGCCTTGGGTGGGGGTCATAACACTTGTGTCCGGTGTCACGTTGTTCGTGCTTGGTGTGTTGTACGGATTGCTGACAGAGGAAGATTCTAGCACGAGACTCTTTTATGTAGGGACGATTACGGTGGTGGTGGTTGGTGGCGGTCTGACGTTGACGGCGTTGTGGATGGATCACAGTTCTCGAAAGAGGGAGATTAACCGCTTTGAGTCGGCTTTGGGAATCCTGCTCACGAATAATGACGAGTTCTTAGCGACGGCGCGTGATCATGGTGATATTGAAATGATCGCGCGCCTGGAGTTGAGTGAAGGGACGATTTTGGAAATGAAGTCGTGTGTTGCTGACTATCGTGAAGGGAAGATTGATCGTTACACCTTTACTATGCGAATGGGTGTGTGCGAGGCTGGAATTAAGGTTTGTCAAGCTCAGATTCGGTGCATGATGGAAGAGAGGGGAATGGTATGACCAAAGTTCACTACTTTGTCTCGTGGACGGTGGAAGCTATTGAGCATGTTCAAGACCAGGAGTCCGTAAAGGTGACGCTTCGGGGGAATTCGTTCGTAGATACAGAGGAAGTGACGGACAAGGATACACTGGCGAAGATGCGTACGGAGATCGTGAGAGGGATCATGCGCTCGACGAATGAGGAAGGGCGTCATGTAGAGATCAAAGAGCCAATCTTCATTTTGTTCTTCAACGAGATCGTGAGGACGAAGATATGACACCTGAGTTGGTTACACTCTACGAGGTCTGGACGACGATCAACGAGGAAGGGGATTGGGGAGAGCACGTGTGCACGGTGCCTGACAGGGAAGAAGCCGGGCGGCGAGCGAAGCGTGCGGGTTTCGGCGGATCGAACGGGGCAATAACAGAGGTGCCAGGGATCAAGATGCCGAGTGGCCGGGTGCTCAAGTTTCAAGTGCTCCTGGACGTTTCTGCGAAGCCGAGAATGGAAAAAGCCGATCAGCGGTTCAAGAGCGATAAAGAACGGGCGTACGTTCACGGGTACATCGAAGGCTCGGAAGGGAAGGGGATCACGAATGAGAAAGATTACGATGTGCCAGAACTGTTGCGTTGCTGGAGAAAAGGATGTGGTGACGGCGAACTCGGATATGTCCCGCACCTAGACGGAGAGTTGCTCTGGGGAAAGCTCGGTGAAGCAAAATGGAGGTCACAATGAAGACTACGCATACCAATGTCCACAATTTCCTCAATACTGCTGTTGGGGTTATTCAGGTGGTTCCGTGTGACGAACCTTTGGTCGGTTGCTTTGGCTTCATTCTGGTTGGTGCGAACGGGGCGGGTCGAGAGATCACGTGCAAACTCCAGAGACAGGTCTTTCCGAAGGTTATGTACACCGTTGACCAGATGCCGGTCGAATTCCTGGACGATGCTCTCAAAAAGCATTGGGCAAATAATCACCACATGGAGCGGTACGACGAGCCTGTTACTCGTCACGTAGGCTATGTTTGTCTGACGTGCAAGGTGCATTGTCGGATGCTTGTCAGCGGGTTTAAGGAAGCGGGTGAGAGTGCCAGGAGAGATTTCGAGGTCTTCGATCAACAAGTGGCAAAGACGTGGAAAGAGACGGGGACTGGAGAGAATGTCGACACGGATGGCGGACCTAGTTTCTTGTGAGGTAGAATTATGAAAGAGCCAATGTGTCCTCGTTGTAAGACAGGTCAAGTGAGACGCACTCAGAATCCAGAAGATTCGCACCAGATGGGTGGAAATCCGATTTTTCACTATGAGTGTAGTTGCGGTCATAAGTTTATATTTGTTCCTCATTGCGTGAGGTGAGAAATGACTCAATTCGAGGTAGAACTGAGAGAGTTGATCAACCGCAATAGCATGGAGAACGGGTCGGACACGCCGGACTTCATTCTGGCGGAGTACCTTAGCCGTTGTCTGGAGACGTTTGATGCTATTGTGGTGAAGCGCGCGGAGTGGTACGGCCAGTATGGTAAGACGTTCGCGGCCGAGGTGCGGAAGGGAGGTCTCGGGACACCGGTGCAATTGAGTACCGGGGTCGGGGGAGCGTCAGGACCCGCAGCGAACCTGGAGGATTGTCAACGACCGGCTAAGCCTTTGAAGAAATGGGACAGAGCAGGGAGGTAGCAAATGACACTGAGTCAGAAAGTTTTGCAATATATCATGTGGCTCCTTACGCTTGGAGCGATAGCCTCAGCTTGGTTTGAGGCTGACATGCACTTTGCCTTACACTACATCCTGGCCATTGGCTTTGTGCACGTGGTTATGGAGGCGTGGTACCTTCCTTGGGAGCGGCGCACCCACTATCGACCGTTGTGGCGGTGGATCGTAGTGGGTGTCTCGTCGTTGCTGACGATTGTGACGTTGACGGCGGAGAGCTACGGAATCCAGGTGGTGACAGGAGACAATGCCGTGTTGTTCAACTCGTTGTTCTGGAAGATGACCGGCTCGTTCTCCGCGGGTCTTGGGACGGTGATATTCCTCGACTTGATGGTCTGGAAGGTACATGGCCAATACGGTCAGTGACGGGAGGAAACCATGAAGTGTCCCGAGTGTGGTGAAAGACTAAGGTTCGAGAGACTACGCGGTTTCAAGTACGCGTTTTGCCCGGATGACAAGGTGTGTAAGTACGTCAAGGCTGCAACCGTGAAGGCTTTGATCGAAAAGATTCGATGGAAGGGACCGGAGCCGTGTTTTACTGGCTAGTTGGACTTCATTTCTTGAGTGACTGGATTCTCCAGCCGCGGCGCATGGGAAGGCGAAAGTTTTCCTCGTGGAAGTGGCTCGGGGCGCACATGGCCGTGATCTACTTTTGCTTTGTGATCCCGGCAGACGTGTGGGGTTGTCCGTGGTGGTACGCAGCCGTGAACATGGTCGTACACGGCTTATAGGACAAAGTGATCTGGAAGGGTTTCGAGTTGGTTCGGGGGCCGTATAGCGAAGAGTACCTGGAGCACAACAAGTACGCTGAGGACTGGCTTTGGTACTGGACAATTGCTATCGATCAGTTTCTTCACTTGAGCTTTGCTATGTGGCTCTTTCTCGGAGGGTAGGGGAAATGCGAGCAACGATTTCGGCTGAGAAAAAGACGTTGGGAAGCCTGAAGGTAGGGAGTTACTTCGTGGTGTTCGGGTCGGAGAACATTTGTCAACAGACCGTCTCTCCAGGACGGGCGTATGGGAGGTGGCGATAGTGAGTGACTCGGTGCAGTTCGATCTACCAAAGTGTAACGTCGGGCAGTTGCTCTTCGTACTGAGTGAGCTTCCTCATGACCTGGAAGTACATGTTCCGATCTATCCTCCAGGTGACGACGAGACGAACGATGTCCGGGTCGAGGTCTTTCGCGGTACCGTGACTATCGAGGGATACGATCCTCCGGCTGAGCAAGCTCGCAGAGATTTCGTTCAGGATACGAGTCTTCCACGTGAAACGCGTGGTATCGAACCATCCTAATACAGAGAGATATGGCCAGTCAAAGTGATACGTTGGTTACTGCGGTCGAGCGAGCGTGTCAAGAGCCAACACTCGTGGATGCCTTGACGTTCATTTGTTTGTGGGAGTCGGAGAGGATCGTGAAGCAAGCGAGAGGGAATTCTACGTGGGAGACGTGCTTCAAGACGTGTATTACGGCAGTTATGGAGCAATACAGGAGGTGTGATAATGGAAGACAGGAGCAATGCTTGACACTGGGTACGTTGGTGATCACGTCCAGGAGAGAGGAAGAGAGTACGGACTGGACTGAAGCAGCGAAGGTGTCCCGTCGCTTTCCAGCGAAGGGTATAGTATGTGGGGAACATGACGCACATGGTCTGACGTACGAGGTTCGTCATCATGTCGATGGTTCTATCGGTCATTACGAGCCGGAAGAGTTGATTGCGGTAGTGGTAGATGAACGGGATCCGAATCGTGGTTTAGTGTGTGAGTCAGCATGGCCACCGGACAGCGCGGACGGCGAGTACGTTGTTCGGTTGTACGACGGCTTTGACAATCACTGGGTCGATGTCTCCCGTCCGGTTAGTCGAGAGGAAGCCTTTGCGGTTTGGCGAGAGAAAACGGAGGATGGTACTCAGAAATCGTGCTTCGAGGACATTGATTACTTCCGTATCTTTCCGGTTGACAGAGGGAACATGCTTCGTGCGGCTCGGGACGGTGAGGGTAAACCAATAGCGGTGGTTCTGGGGGACGAATAGAAATGAAGTTGCTGATCTGCGAACCGTGCTCGTGTCCGAAGCCGCGCCGCTTGGGGCCGAATCCACCGAATCCACCGGGAATGAGAGACGATATTGAACTACCGAAGGAACGGAGGGAAAAAGAATGAGCAGTGGTTCAAAAGACCCGAGAAAGGAACTGCAACGACGCCTGGAACGTGCCCGAGCGTTGGGTCTGGTTGTGGTCATGATGGGTGTCGCGACGCTGATCATGTGCTTAAACAGGGAAATATCTAGAGAGACGAAAGGTTTTCCGGCTTTGGTGTCTCTCTTGCCAGGCTTACTCCTGGTCGGTCTGGGACTTGGCCTGGATTACGTGTATGGGTTTTACCGCAGGGTGCGGTACGGTGATCGTTTCGTGTTGTTCCATTAGCAGTGAAAGGAAAAGCAATGTCGTTCCCAATGATCATTATGCGAGAGTCGGGTCGAGTTCTCCTGGCGCGTGACGCGAGTGACTTGCCACTTCGGAAGCCGTTCACGATTCTCGATATGGGCTTGATGCCTACAGTGAGACAGCTTCGTGAGGAAGGGTACAAAGTTAAGGTGTACCACTATCGGTTTCCCAAGCGCGAAGACCTTCCTCGGGTCCTCAAGCCACGAAACCAGTTCGGTAAGACAGATACGATGGACGAGCGCGGTGGTAAGACGGTGGTCTCGATCACTGAACAAGGGGAAGATGGAGCTTCGGCCTTGGGTACGGCGGTATGTGTCAATACCGACTGCTACTGCAAGATCGTCGGCGTGGCGCTTGCGAAGAAACGGGCACTTGAAGAGTTGGATTACTTCGGTCTGAGGGGAGGAAGCAATGTCGAAGAAAGGTAAGAAAACCAAGACCCTTGAGATTGAGGTCTGGGACATCGACAAGATTCGTATGGGCACGCTCGTGCGTGTGACAGAGGGTACTCACGAAGGGAAGGTGAAGTACACGGGTATCGTCGAGAAAGTTGACGGACACCTCCTTCATGTGAATGTCCTGGTCAAAGGCACCTGGAAGTTCATGACTCACACGGTCATGGCCGGTAACGACGTGAAGGTCAAAGTGCTTCACGACACCCTTCCGTTCGATCCTTCGTTCATGGAGAAATGAGAGAATGAGTGCAAGCAATTGTTTGACCCAGGACAGGGCGACGAAGTATTGGGACATCGAGAAAGTGTTCGTCGGTGACTTCGTTCGGGTTACGTTGTGTGGGAAGAAAGCGAAGGTACGGACGGGTATGGTGGTGAAGATTCACAAGGAAGTCTTGCGAGTGGAAACCATTAACCCGAGCAACGGGAAGCGTAAGACAGTGGAACTTGTAGCTGAAGAGAAAGGCTACGAGTTGGAAGTTCTTCAAAAGGGTGAACCAAGAGAGTGAGGAAGCTATGTACAGCGAGATCATAGAACATTCGAGTTGTCTTCACGCGACGAACCCGCGGTGTCCCGGTCGATGACGGGGAACGAAACGCGGATTGCGGTCCGTAGAGGCGGAGAGCAACGCGCCGAGGTGCTTTTCGTCGGTGAAGACTTCGACGAAGCCGGATTCGAGGAAAAGAAACAGCGTCAAGGTATGGAGGAAATTGACGAGCGTGATCTCGTCGAGTTGTTCCAGAGACACACGATAAGTGTGAATTTGGCTCAGATTCTTGACGAGCGGTGGGAGGTGGTGAAGCGAGGTGTTGAAGAGTTACTTCGCGTGTGTGAGCAGGACGGTGAGATTGCAGAGGGAGACGATGGTGCGAATACTTGGATTGAGTTTCGAGTTGCTCGTGACAACGGAAAGGAGAGTTCAGAATGAAGTTTGTCCATCATGGTCGGTACCTGCGTTTGGAATTCGATACGAAGGACGAGATACGGCTCTTACAGGAAGGATTGGCCGCGCTCGTGAAGGGGATCGTTGACAAGGAAGAGGCCGGTGAAGAACCGGCACCTTTCCTGGAACTGGAAGCGACACCGCAGGATTATCAGACACGTCTTGCCTGCGTCGGCGTGAATCTTCAAGGCTCCGTGGTGTCTGAGCCGTGGAAATGGGAGAACATGGCTCGAATGGACGGGGAAGTGCCGGGTGTGCCGGTGAAGGCTTGGGTGGTTTCCGATGGAAAGAAAGGGGGAGAATGATGTTGATCTTCACGCTTCGACGACCACAACACTTGATCGGTATTGCTCCGTCTCCGTGTGTGACTGAAGAGGAAATGAATGACTTTCGGGATCAGGTGGGCTTGAGCATTATCAATGACGAGTATCCGATTGTCGTTTCAGACATCGAGGTAGAGGTTTTCCCCCGGTGGGAAGACGAGCAGATCGATACGATGGTAAAGGAGTGTGCTCAAGAGGTCTTTGGGGGAGATACGGAACGGGTGGTGTGGGGGCCTGAGGGACAGATTGACGAAAGTGCGTTGAAGGACTTCGCAATGAAGTTTGCAACCCGGTTTCTTCGGGTCCGAGTACAAAGGTGCAGACAGAGGAAGGGGGAGGATAATGGAGAAACTGATTGAAGCTGGCAACGCAATGGAAGCTGTGCTTGACAGTTTGATCACGGAATTCCATGCAAATCCGTTGAACCCGAACGTTGCTTTCATTGTGAATCAGGCAGATCGTGCGTGGACAGGCTGGCGTAAGACTCGTGACAGGTTGGAGAAAGTGGAGGGCGACACGTACGTCGGTATCTATGAGGATCGTCGCCTGGTACACGTAGTCAAGTTCCCAGATCGGATTCGGGCAATTCAGATCGCAATGGGTGCGGTCGATATGACGGTCGAGAAACGTCTGGATTGGACGGATTGCGAAGGGATCGTGGTCGCGGGGAAGTGGACAGTCGAAGAGTTTGAGTTTCTTACAGAGTCCGTGAAGCTCATGGAAGGAAGTGAAGAGGGGCAGATCATTTTCGATGACGTGACCAAGATGTTGTTTGCCATGAAGGAACACGCGGAGGTTCATGTAGCGAAGAAACCGTACATAGCCGCGGACTGTATGGCTCACAAGCAACAAGTTGGATTCACGTGTGTTACTTGTTTTTCTCGGTACTGTATTTCCCTGGGGTCGATTGTCGGATTTGGGAATCGAAAGGATGATCCCGAGGACCCGTGGAACGAGATTGTCGAACTCTTGAAGACCGCGGCTGGCCGCGCTACGTTGGCGGCAAACCTGGTCGAGAAAATGGAGGGGATTGAAGATGAAGGGGAAGAAAGCGTTCAACTTTCGGTACCGCCCGCACCCGGACGATCCGGTTGAGGAACACGTGGTCCATGCGAAGAACATTACGATTGCCCGTGGCATGGTTCCACTCGAAGTTATTGAAGACCTTGTGGACATTAACGTGTGGGAGAACGGCGGCTGGAAGTGTATCTCGAAGGGGAAGAGGTGAAGCATAAGACAGGAGAGATTGAGGTCACGGTTCACCGTTATCCGGGTAATACGGCAAAGGCTAAAGTCAAGACTATTCTGAGTCACAATGGCTTGCTGGCCGTTTACAAGGAACTGAATTATGTTCGGTGGATCATTGTTCACGTTCGCACGGGACTGTCTATCCAGTCGGTGACTGCCCGTTATCGAACTCGACGTGAAGCGGTACTGGTCATGGATCGAATCGAGGGTCTCGGTTGGGACTGGGATACGTGGACGGACGAGTTACTTAGTAAGTTGAAAAACCGAGTCAAACAGGAGTTAAAGGTATGAGTAAGCAATCTGGTGAACGGGTACTTGACGGAGTGCAGCGTCAGATCAACGACGCGTTAATGGAAAAGGAGCCGGAGGAAGTTCTGCTTTCCGTGGACAAGCTACACGCGGACTCCGGTATTCCTAAGAGTATCATCCGTCGTCTGGTCTTTCAGCAAGACGGCGAGAGGATGGAACGGGAGAAACCGGAGTGGGCGTGTAGTCAGTGGGGGCAATACGAACACGATTGGATGGACTGCCCAGAATGTATTCAAGCGTACGAGGAAGTCCAGGAAGCCTTTGAGGGTATCGAAGAACACACCGCGAGGGAGCTAGGGATCGATGGACAGAAAGAAAATTTTAGCGCTACTCAGTAAGCTCGAAGAGGTCGCTTGTAGCTGTGAGGCCGACATCGGTTGGTCGTGTTACGTTCACGGCGATTTCAATGAACTTCGGCGTGAGTTGAAGGCGGATACGACCGAGCCGAAATGGAAGCGGGTGTACGCGGGTCCTGAACCTCAATGGCGACGCCGTATATGTGGTGTAGTGTTCGTCATTGACATGGACACGAAAGGTAGATGTTCAGTGACCCGGTTGGAAGATAGGGAGGATGATTTGGGGGAGAGACAGGTCTATGAGGCGTTTGCTCAGACGTTGGTACTAGCGAAGCGTAAAGCAATGAGGAAAGCTGCGAAACTCGCAAAGGGGAATGACAATGGAAGATGATCTACTTACCATGATCTCGTCGAAGGTTGATCTTGACGAGCAAGAGATTGTTGTGACTGCTTCCATCGGTTACGAGCACGCATTCAAGTTGGTCGAGTATCTGGAGAGCCGCGGATACAGTGTGACGTGTACGGCCGAGGATGTGAATGGGAACCCCGGCTTTTGTATTCGAGCTTCTATATGCAAACGCAGGTGACCTGGAGAGTGGGCGAAGTTTGTGTATCCCGATGGTCGGAAAGTTGCGCTTGAGAAAGGACGGATACGGGTGGTGAAGGAAAATCGGTCGGATGGCATGATGGACCTGGTGTATGAAGTTGCGGACGGGAGTGTCGAGGTGATCACGGTTTGCAAGGTTGAAGGGGGTCAGAATGAGCGCTCGGGACAGTAATGTTGAGTGTCCGGTCTGCGGAACGCACATGAAAAAGCCGTGGCCGGAAGGCGACTGGCCAAACTGGAAGTGTCGGAACTGTGACCTGGAAGTACCTGGAACATTGATGATCGATGGTGAGTGATTGCTCCGCTTTCTCGATACGGTTTCTATTGATCCTCGCAAGTTTCTGGAGTCGTTAGAGAGATAACATGAGCGACAAGCCAAAATGTACCGCACATGATTGGGACAGGGTGAAGTACACCGGGCTTAGCCAAGTCTTCGGAGCTAGAGGGTTGGATTCAACGGCGTGGAAGAACCCTAGTGTTCAATCGTTTGCTTTTGTGGTTGAGTCTTGTGGTAATTGTGTTGGACATCGTGGAACCCCTGTGTTCCAGGTTCCGAAATTTGAGAAAGCGGCGGCGGGGCCGGCAAGTGATATTGTGAGCCTCAAAGAAAACGTGCTTGAGCAGGTGGTCGAAATGCAGAATGCGTTGGAAGAGGTGGTGAAGGGGCGTGAAGTGATCAAGCGTCTTATGGTGGTCGATATGAACATGGTGTGTATGTCGTATGAGGAAGATGGAGACCCGTGGATGTCGGTGTTTAGTCACATCGGGTTGGCGATTTTCTGTGAACCAGGAGAGGGAGCGTAATGGAGAAAGTGTGTGAACGGTGTAGCCGGACGTGTCCCGGAGTCCCATTGTGCTTGTGTGCGTGTCACCAGATTCGTGGTGACTTCGATTCATGGTGGAATGATGTCGGTCGGTTTCTTGACCCGGATACGTCTGACGTGCCGTGGCATGACAAGCTCGAAGGGCTTTGTCATTGGGCGTGGAACGCGGCGCAGGGGAGACACTACGCGGTGGACGGTGAGGAACCGGCACAGGTCACGCAGTTACGGGAGCTACTCGGGAGCTTGGTGAGGTGCTACGAAGAGGACACGGGAACAGGTCTTGACGATTACGATCAGGACACGACGCAACACGCGGTCTTGAGGTTTCTTACGACAGGGGAATATCATGCGCCATCGGCGACGGTCGGAGACTTGGAGGAATCGGTAAGTGAATGAGCGCATCGAGGAGTTGAATCGTCTGATTGACGAGACCTATAAGCAGTTCGACGAGGAAGGTCGTGACCCGGACGTGGTAAGGGAGCGTCTGCGAGCTTTACAGACCGAGTGTGCTGAGGAAATGAGGAAGGCTACGGAACTGGAGAAAGTGAAAAACCGTACGGAGTATCAACGGCTCGTAGATAAGACGGAGCGGTTGCTTTTGGGGAGGGAGAGGAGGAGGCCGATCACGTACCGAGACCTTTACGAGGAACGATGTCCGTTGTTCGTTATGGCGTTGTGCGGCTGCGAGGGGTCAGTCGATTGGCAATGGGCAATGGATCAACAGAAACCGCGTGGCTTCCTTCGGATGATCTATCCGTGCGAGAGACATACGGGTAGTGGCAAGTCAATGGAAGATCACATTGCCAAGGAAATTGAAGCGAAGATCAGGAAGGTGATAGAGGAAGACTTACCGTGACAGGGGAGTAGAATGAAATCCTTGAAACTACCTACGGCGTTAGTCATTCCATACGATGGAAAATGGGCGGCGGTGAGCTAAACGAAAGAGAGGAACCAATGTCCAGAGTGGAGAGGGACGAACAGGTACATGCAGCCGAGGCAAAGCTCAGGATGGACGCGTACCATGAACATCTTGAAGTTTCAAGGGCACAAGAGCAGAACGGACAGTTAGCTCAACAGCAGGATACTTCACAAAACTTAATGACCGGGCATGGAACGGAGCAGGTTGCAGGAATGACCGGAGTGGTAGTGAACCAGTTCATGGTGCCGCCACCGGATGTAGTAAATGAAGGTCGGTTTCCACCGGGGTCGTATGTGGACATCCTTGCTTGAACTTGGAGGGAAGTGAAATGTCAGACTGGACGATTGAGGGAGCCGCAGGTGCGTTCATTATTGCCCGAGGCCGTACGGGTCACGAGAAAGAGGATGGTGAAGCGTTGGTCAAGTTGATCCGGTTGTGTGCTGCAAAGCTGAGAGGAGACAGAGTAGTCGAAGCGCGAGACGGCCAATGCCCTCAGTGTGGTTTGGAGAGAGGGTTGAGGGACGGGTACTGCAATCGTTGTGGACATCGTTCAACCGAACCAGTGTGTCCGGCGCTTCGAGCCAACTACGAACAATGTAAGGATGCTTTCGTACCGTTCCCTATCGGTGTGTCTCAGGCGTGCAAGTTGGATCGGATGCGGAAGGGTTGCGACTTGATCGAAGGCATGTTTGTGTGTTCGTGTGGTGCGACTCACGAGCGAGGACCGGTTAATGGATGCAGCGTGTACCGGTGTCTGAATTGTGGTGTGACAGTGAATATGAGCGCGGTCGATGGGTTCGAGGTCGATGACGAGGCTGAGCTTCCCGAGGGAATGGCGGAGTTTGTGTGCAATGTTGAAGGGTGGGAAGATGGCGCTATAGAGGCGTTGACTCCTGGTTGTCGTCCACGCGTATTCGTGGTTGCTGGAAAGGAGTGGCGTCGGGTGGGAGATAACTTGATTGGCCCTCCGCATGGCGCAGGGGCGTTAGACGGCAGTGTAGGTGTTTACTATTCCCCGGTTGAAAAGAAAGGAAGTGCGTGAACCCGAATGAAGTGTCCTCATTGTGATGTGGAACACAGTGACGAGAACAAGTTTTGCTGCAATACTGGAAAGCCGTTGAAGGGAGAGACGCAACCTGACGATTTGTCCCGACGTTTAGCTGAGTTGGAGTTGGAGGAACGGGAGCATGAGCGAGACATGATAGACGCTCAGACAGGGATAGAAATGTTGGCGAAGTTGAAAGAGATGCAACGTCAAGACTGGGAGAAATGTGAGCTTACTAAGATACACCTTCAACGTGAGCGTGAACGGAAACCGGGACCTATTCAACCTCCGTTGGAGCCGGGGCAAGTAGCCATTGAAATCGGCGACGAAGAGTTGGCGCACCTGGAACGTACGGTTGAGAGCCTGAGAGACCTTGGCCAGAGGCCGTGTGTCGTATGCCATCATGGTAGAATAATCCACAAGACTGGGGCCGGTGACGTGTTGAACCTCCAGAGTATCAAGGGAGCGCGGATCGAAGCTGAACCGAAATGCGACCCGAGTAATGTTTACGTCATGGACAAGGATCAGTTGGAGGCTAACAGAAAGAAATGAAGGAAGTGTCTTTGTGTGCTTTCGTTGTTTACGTGATCATTTCGTTGATCTGGGCGTTTGTTGTGTCCTGTCAGATGTTCCCCGAGGGTAGAGCTTGGGGGTTTTGGGACAGTCTCCGAGTAGGATTCTCGTGGCCGTTGGATGTTGCGAGAGAGTGGCGAAGACACCGACGCCGGAAGTCACCGTTCAAGTGGAGGAAGCCGCGGTGAACGAGCCGAAGCCGGTAGTCGTAGGAGGTCCGCTGGACGGGGCGGAGTTGCTGGTCTCAAAGGACGTGACGAAGAACGTGTGTTGGTGGGGTTTTGGACAGTGGTACAAGTGGCGGTGGAACGTCACGCATATCGACCTGGGTCCCGTGTCGGTCTATGAGTTGAAGTGCTTTTGGTTCTGGCGTCTCGTGTCGATTCTGATCAAGCCACTGAGGATGTACTACTCGTGGCGGATACGAAGTGCGAGGAAGAAAGACTGGATTGGTGAAGGTTTGTGAGTGTTAGTGCGATTTCTCCCGTGTTACCGTTTCGTGCCGTGGATGGACTCTCTTCCATTCACACGTCACACATGGCAATAATCACGGAGAATACGCGGCGAAAGAACTTGGGCTTGGAACCGGTCTATCCGTTCAATCCGTGGCGACCGATTCCGGCAGACTTGTGCACGACTCCTTTTCTTTCGGTGAGGAAGACGACACCGAAGTCACCCGTGAAGGTCGAACCACTGGAGATTAACTACGAGGTCGGGTCTCGTTGTGAAAGGTTTCGATGGGAGATAAGACAGTTAGGAGACTCGTTGGGGCCGTGGGCAGTTCAGGGCTTCGTATGGGCTATGTGGAAGGGAGTAGGAAATGATCAAACGTCTCACTGAGGAAGCCGTCGCGGAGATCAAGGGTGCTCTGGACGAAGATATGAGACAGGCGATAGATCGACTCTTGGTACGGCCGTCGGGGTCTGCGTTGTGGAAGAGTGGACATGGGCGTGCGAGGATTATGGCGGTGGTCGATGACGAGTACGTGGTCTTCAGACACGTCAAGTGTATGCCTGTCTTGTTGACGGTGAAAGACTTTCTCAAAAAGTTCCGTTATGTCGGTCCTAGAAAGTTGAAAGGAGGATGACATGGCAAAGCAGATAGACGAGAGCACGGCTCACTTTGTGAAACACTTGTCGAGGCTTCCCAGTGGGGAAATCTTCGAGGTGCCGGGTCAAGAACACCAGTTCGTAGTCACGGAGGGTCTGGTCGGGTGTCTGGTCGATGTACGGGCTCACCGGGACATGACGCTGGACAAAGAGACGGCCTTACAGTTGGCTGGAGACCCGGTGGAAATCGTGGACAAAGTACCAGTAGGGGAGGGAGTAGAATGAAGTGCGTAATGTATCGCAGGAGTCTGGAAGTGGTGGTGCAAAATCCACCGGACGAAAGTGGTGCGATCAGGCCGATATGGCTGATCCAAAAAGATGGCACGATTGAGTGTCAGCGGAACGTTAAGCGACTTGTGCTTCCAGGCGTGGACATAGCGAATGATAACCTTTACACGTTTCGGGAGATCGTCGAGGGTCATCTGGGGCGGTTGAAGGAAGAGTCACAAGCCGATCCGCAGGTGATCGTGTCTTTCTTCGGTTGTCAGCTACAAGGTGAGTTCTGCGCCGCGTTGAATCGACACTTCACGTTTCTCTTTGTCCTGGACTACCAGGTTGGTAAAGAGAACGACATCGGAGAGGTCTTCCAGCTTGAGAACATGAAGTTCTCGGCTT
>JGI10211J34971_10001134_pt1 | contig 22223 bp, 25 predicted proteins | sample Etolagsediment_FD_34971 | JGI IMG/M metagenome (IMG submission 34971)
GCCAGGCGGAGCGGCTCGAGCGGGTAATGAAAAAGTGCGGGTTGCTAGGGCGTGTGCATGCAAAAGTATCCCCCATTAGCAAAATGGACAGAGTAGAATATGAAATCCCGCCCGGATGGAAATTCAGGCTCAGGATTACTGCAGTAAAGAAGGAAGATGTTAGAGGCCTTACCCGGCATGAAGAAAAAACCTATGCCCGGGCTCTGCGGGCTGAGAAAGAACTGGGAGATTATTCATAACTGAATCCGGTTTTGCGTCAGTAGTTAATTTATATTCTTTTGCTGAGCAATTCTATTGGTGAATAAATGGGATATAAGACACGTTCAAAAAAAATCCGTGTTCAAAAAAAAACTCCTGCTCCAAAAATATCCCAGAAAGAAATGCGGTCCCAGCTTGTGGGTTGGAGCATTTACCGGATAACCCATTCTCCAGATAGCGTAAGGGGAGATATCCAAAAAGTATTTGAAAACGACTCGCAGAAGAAACAGCGGGAGAGGTTTCCAGGCTTTTTGGAGACAACGCACACTGAAAGTATGGACGAGGGATATGGAAAAAGAAAAATTATCAAAAATTTGAGGGAATTTCTGGAAGACCCTGCGGGAAAAGAGTTCACAATATTTATGCGAAACCAGGCGGATGCAAATGCCCTGAATAAATTCATAGAACAATGCGGCCTCCTGCGCAATGTAATAACAGACTATTATCCAAAAAGCAGTGATGCAGACAACCCGGAGTTCCCGGACAAGTTTGTTGTAACTGCAAAGAAGAAGGCAGTAAAAAAGTTGGGGAAAACCATAGGGGCCGCATATATCTTATCTAAAAACCGCCCAAGCACACCCAAAAAAATCAGGATAAGCGATAATCCAGAGGAAACCATTGATTTGGGAGATGGCGCTGCTAAACCTAAAGAAGAGGGAATAGAGGATTTAAGCAAAAGGGGCCTATTTGCGAATAAAAAAAGGGTAAAAAAGGCATCCAAAGAAGTTCCAATAATTGCTATGAAAGTGAAGGTGCCAAATGCTGCAAAAACAAGAAATGTTTCCTTGTTTCCAAGTTCAGAGAAGCGCGATGAATTTATGGCACACTATAAAGCCGGAGCAGAATATTCCTTTGAGATTAAAGGCTCTTCTTCATTCAAAACATATTTCAAAAACGAGATGAGAAAGCAGGGCCTGGACCCAGAACAGGTAAGAATCTTAAAAGGTTCCGGGAAAAGATGGAGGGTTATGCTCTTGGAAGATGCAGGGCGCGCCGCTAGAGAGGAATACCTAAACATCTCTAAATCTGTGCAGGGGTGAGCAGTAAATGTACTTGAAAATAAGTGAACTGGAAGGAAAAAAAGTAGTTGCCTCATGCGACTCAGAATTGATTGGAAAGGTGTTAAAAGAAGGAGAGGCCACATTGGATTTGGATAAATACTCGTCATTTTACAGGGGGGGAGAAGTCGGTGCGGAAAAGCTTGCAGAAGCTCTAAAGGATTTTAGTTCCGCAAACCTTGTGGGAAAAGAATGTGTTGCCGTGGCATTGGAAAGTGGTTTAGTGCGGGAGACAGACGTTAGGTATATAAACAATGTTCCCCATGTACAAGTATATAGGGTCTAGGCCCTGGGTGGGACCAATGAAAGACATAACTATAATTGCACCGGATAAAGTGGGGCTTCTGGCAGATATCTCATATATTCTGGGAAAGGCCAGGGTAAATATCGAATCAATAGCAGTAACATCAGTGGGGGGGAAGGCAGTTATTACTGTGCTGGTCAAAAACAGCCAGAAAGCAACGGATGTGCTTACCAGAAACGGGTTTAGGGTAAGTAGCGGAAACGTGATTTTCCTAAAGCTCAATGATGAGCCTGGAAAACTCTCCGAAGTAGCCAAGATGCTTGCAGACAGCAAGATTAGTGTTGGGAATCTTAACTTAATTTCCAAAGACGGCAAGCACACAATAGTGGGAGTCACTGTAGACCGGCCAAGAAAAGCAAAGAAGGTTCTTGAGCATTACCTTGTAGAAAATGCAGATGTTTAGAAACACTTGACATTGTTTCAAATTTCAAGCGTTTTCTCCTTTTTATTTAATTCCCACTCTTTTTCTTTTGCAAGTTTTTCCACTGCACTTAATCCGCCTTTTTTGTAGATTGAGAGAATTTTCTCTATCTCTTCATAATGCTCGTAAATATAAGCTGCTTTTTTCTTTGCGTCTTCTTCTCTTTCTTTGAGCTCGGTTAACTTTTCTTCCTGGTTTTTGAGAAGGCGCTCGAGTTTTTCCAGCTCCTTGTTTTTTTCGGTTTGGGCAACCTCTTCCACTTCAGGCATTCCATAGTACTCATCCAGAAGCTCCGAGAACTTCCCGGTCCCGCCTTCGCCTCCAAATTCAGAGAATTCCCTCGGGTTTGCAAGAAGCCTTTGGTAGACCGTCTCAATTTTGCCTTTTTCTTTTTGGCTTAATTCTGCAAGCGGCTTTGAGTGCTCCACTCCCGCCTCCTTCAGCATTGCACGCACATAGCTCATTCCAATATCCAGCGAGCGGAACTCTGCTGCAACTGCCTTATTGCTTTCAAGTTCAAATATTTCGGTTAGGCTCCTGGTTTCTTCAGGGGGGAACTTGTATTCCTGCTTTGGAAGAAGTAACCTGTCCTTCCATTTTTCCCGGGAATATACTGCCAGGATTTTTCCATCCCGGACCAGTACAAGGTTTCCTTTTCCAAACATTTCTGCAATAAGCTGGGTGCCTTCAAAATCAAAAACAATTACGCGGTCTTTTTTGTGCTGGGAAACCGAACTTAGCTTTTTTCCCTTGAGCTCCTTGCGCATCTTCATTGCAAAGGAAGTTGCTTGGGGAGCCTGCTCTATATATTTGGTTTTGTGCAAACGGAGAGGAAGTTCGATAATTACATTATCGCGGCCGAATTTGAGGCGAAACCTCCCTTTTCCCAATTCATAGAACTTATCAAAAAATCTTCCTGTTAATGGCTCAAGCTCTGCTGCAATCAGCGCATAATCCATGTTGGCCATAGAAGACTTTTTCATAGTGGAAAATATCCAAAGCTAAGTATAAAAAGGGGTTTGCATTCAAAGCACATATGGATTATTTTGGTGCTGTGGTAGAAAAGGTGGGGGAAACAGAAGCCCGGGCAAAGGTAGATGAAAAAATAGAAGGCTTCCATGGGTTCCTTACAAAAGAAGCGGCTGCAAAACTAATTGCTTCTGAGCTGGGGCTGATTGAGCAGTCCCTGATAAAAATCTCGGAACTACAAGAGGGAATGGGCTCAGTGGATATTGTGGGCGTGGTACAGGAAGTTGGGCCATTAAGGAGCTTTCCTTCCGGTGCGATGCTCAGGAACATAACTATCACTGATGGCAGCGGGGAATGCACAATCAACTTCTGGGGAGAGGAAGGAAAAAAAGCAGGGGGAATGCACCTTGGGGACACGCTCGAAGTTAAAAAAGGCTATGTGAAGATGGGGAAAGTAAATATCGGCTACAAAAGCACATATTCTGTTGTGAAAAATGCCCCGGTTCTCCAGGTTTCGGAAATAAAGGAAGGGGAAAAATTCCTGGTCTCCGGAAAAGTTGAAAGCATAAAGGGAATGAAGGGAAAGGTGTTTGTATTTACAATTACTGATGGAAAAATGAGCGTTCCTGCTTCCCTCATGAATGCCCCGGGAAAAGGGAGGCACCTGCAGGCAGGGGACTCTGTATTGCTCGAAGGCGTGGAATATAATGGGTCAGAAATCCTAATAGAGAAGCGCGCCCGGATGCTGCTCAAAAAGAACAGGGACAATATCTTCCGGGGGAAACTGGAAAATATAGAAATAGATGGGGATAAATGTGTCCTAAAGGTAGGGAAAGAGAGCTTTGTTGCGGGGCGGAACACCCTCATTAACTTTTTAAATCTGAAAGAATTAAGGGGAGATATCGACCTGCATGTTATTATCGGGATGAAACTGCCCGAAATAAAGGGACGGGATGTTTTTGTGAAGTTCAACAAAAAGGATGATAGGAAAGAAGCTGAGTATGCGGAATTGAGGTGAATTATGATGAACGAAAAAAAAACAATCAATTTGATAGTTGCAGAAGCCCTCACAAATGATGTTGGCAGGGGCATTGCAAGGCTTGGGGCAAAATCCAGGGAGGAGCTGGGGGTTTCAAGCGGAGACATAGTACTGCTCACCGGGAAGAAAAAGGCACTGGCAATTGTATGGCCTGCTCACCCGACTAAAGAATCTGAGGACACAATCCGCATAGATGGAATCCTGAGGCAGAACTCAAATGTGGGCTTGGGGGACAAGGTTACTGTGAGCAAAGCAGAAACTAAAGATGCAAAAAAAATTGTGCTTGCACCAATCCAGAAAGTAAGGTTCCATGCGGGCTTTGAGCAGTATGTGAAAAAGAAGCTTGCCGGCAAACCGGTAATTAAGGGAAACATCCTTCCAATTGGAGTGTTTGGAACCCCCATAGGGCTGGTTATTACTAACTCTTCTCCCTCAGGCAACCTCATGATTACCGATAAAACCAATATCGAGATACGCAGCGAACCTGCAAAAGAGCTAAGGGATGTTCCTACGGTAAATTACGATGATATTGGGGGGCTGGGCGAAGAAATCAAGAAAATTCGGGAGATGGTTGAGCTCCCGCTTCGGCACCCGGAACTTTTTGAGCGCCTGGGGATTGAACCCCCAAAAGGGGTGCTTCTCACCGGACCCCCGGGAACCGGGAAAACACTGCTGGCAAAGGCAGTTGCAAATGAAAGTGATGCAAACTTCTTTTATCTGGGGGGGCCGGAAATTGTGAGCAAGTATGTTGGGGAGAGTGAACATAAGCTCAGGGACCTCTTTGAGGAAGCGCAAAAAAACGCACCAGCAATCCTCTTTATCGATGAAATTGATGCTATTGCACCAAAGAGGGGGGAAGTGACCGGGGAAGTCGAGCGTAGAATAGTGAGCCAGCTCCTTACTCTAATGGATGGGCTAAAGAGCAGGGGGGAGCTGATAGTAATTGCGGCTACAAACCTGGTAAACTCCCTGGACCCTGCGCTCAGGAGGCCAGGAAGGTTTGACAGGGAGATTGAAATTGGGGTCCCAGACAGGTATGGGAGAGAGCAGATTCTCAAAATCCACACCAGGAACATGCCTATGGGCACAGACAAGACCAAACAGAGCATTATTACGGAGCTTGCTAAACTCACTCATGGATATACGGGAGCGGATATCTCTGCGCTTACAAAAGAGGCAGCTCTGCGCGCCCTAAGAAGGCTCAGGATAAAAATGGAGGAGCAGAATATCAACCTGGACGAAGATGAAATCCCGGATGAAATTCTAGAAGACCTTAAAGTTACCAGGGACGATTTCTTTGATGCAATGAAAGGAATCACTCCTTCTGCGCTCAGGGAGGTGTTTGTAGAGCGCCCTGATGTGCACTGGGAAGATGTTGGGGGATTAGAAGACATAAAGCAGGAATTGCGGGAACTAATTGAGCTTCCTATCCATAAGCCGGAGGTATTCGAAAAAATGGGAATACGCCCTGCAAAGGGGATTCTGCTTTATGGGCCTCCGGGAACCGGGAAAACATTGCTTGCAAAAGCAATTGCAACCGAATCCGAAGTAAATTTCATTTCAATTAACGGGCCGGAAATCTTCTCCAAATGGGTAGGGGAAAGTGAAAAAGTGACTCGTGAAATGTTTAAAAAAGCACGGCAGGCTGCCCCATGTATCCTCTTTATTGACGAGATTGATGCGATTGCTCCAAGGAGGGGAGGCGTAGATGAAGGCAATATGGTTGCAGAGCGGGTAGTGGATACTCTTCTAAACGAGATGGATGGGCTCAAGGCAATGAAGAAAGTTGTGGTAGTGGGGGCAACTAACCGGCCGGATATGCTAGACCGCGCACTTTTGCGTGCAGGCAGGTTTGACAGGGTTGTTGGAATTCCTCTTCCTGATGAAAAAGTAAGAGAACAGATATTTGCGGTGCACACCAAGAAAATGCCGCTTAAGAATGTAAGCCTGAAGACCATTGCCACCGAAACAGAAGGTTATTCCGGAGCAGATATTGAAAACCTCTGCAGGGAAGCAGGAATGGTGGCAATCCGGGAAGAGAAAACTACTGTAGGCCCAAAAGACTTTGAAAAGGCACTTAAAATAATCGGTCCCAGAATCAGAAAGAAAGATGTCCAGAAAATGAAGGAATTCAAAGATGAATTCGGGGACAGGATGTATGGGTAGCGATACATGATTGCAACAGAAGGGTTGAAGCTCATTGTGGCGCTTTTCGCGGTTTCCTTGTTGATGTTTGCAGCTGTGCCTGGGTTTGGGGACCTGCTAACGCTGCTGAAAATGCTCGCCGCTTCTTTTGGAGTTTCCCTTCTTTTTGTTTTGTTTTACCCCAGGGTCCGGGGGGTCAAAAAGGGGGACAAAGTGCAAGTGATGAAAGGGGCAATCTCACATTTGCTTGGCCTCTCCGGGACTGTGCAGGGGGACTGCAGAGTGGGAGAAGAAGTAAAAGTAAAAATTGGGAAACAGCGGGAAGCGGTAGGAATTTTGGAGAATTATGAGGGATTATTTACTCCTGCACGGGTAAAACTTATGTATGAGGCTCCCCCAGAAGTGATGCGATGATCACTATTAGCAACCGGGAAGCAAAAGAGATATTAATCTCGGTTATTGCAATTTCGGTTGCCCTTGCAATCAACGTTATAGGAGTAGGGGCAGTCTTGGGCGACATGCAGGGATTTGTGATGTTTACTGCATTTTTCCTAGTTGCGCTGGGTAGCGGCTTTATCCTGCACGAGATGGCACATAAATTTACTGCAATCCATTTTGGGCACCTCGCTGAATTCAGGATGTGGACTAAGGGCCTGATATTCATGTTTATCTTGGCAATTTTACCTACTACAATCGTTTTTATCGCTCCTGGAGCAGTATATATCGGAGGTGGAATGCGAAGGATTACAGTTAAAGAAAACGGAATAATTTCTCTGGCCGGCCCGGCTATGAACATAATACTTGCATTTGTCGCACTGGGCATCCTGGCTATACTTGGGCCGATAATGGTTGGAGACAGCGGAATGGAATTGTGGAGCTCAGTTGCACTGATTAATATTTTTCTGGCCCTCTTCAATATGATACCAATTTTTCCACTGGATGGAAGCAAAGTGTTTAGATGGAGCAAAGCCATTTATGGTGGCTGTGCAATTTGCATTATCCTGCTCTATTTCTTCCTCTCGGACATAATTCAGCTGCTGGTGATATAGCATGATGCGGGGCGCTGAAGCAGTTATCGTTCCGGTTGAATTTCTTGGAAAGAGAGTGCTCAAAAAAGAGCGAAAGAAGAAGAGCTACCGCATAAATGAAATTGATTTTGAATTAAGGGTTGGGAGAACCAGGAGGGAAGCAAGGCTTTTGCATAAAGCAAAACTTGCCGGGGTCAATTGCCCTACTGTTTACGAAGTCGGAAAAGATTACATTATAATGAAAAAAATAACTGGTAAAAAACTTTCAGAAGGCCCCAAAGAACTCAAAGGGGCAGGGGAAATTCTGGGGAAACTGCATGCCGCAGGAATAATCCACGGGGATTTTACTCCATATAATCTGATTGTGAATTCAAAGGGAATACATGTAATTGATTTTGGGTTGGGCTCATTTTCCAAAAAAACAGAAGCGCAGGCAGATGATGTAATTACTATGCTCCGCGGAATTGGGAAAAAGAAACATTTTCTTTCTGGATACAGGAAATTCTTCGGTGCCGGTGAAGTTATCTCCCGCATTGAAAAGATAGAATCCCGGGCTCGGTATAGGTCAGAGTGATTGAATATCCAATCACCACTTCTTCAACTTGGCTAGAGAGTTCTGGTCTGCAGACCACTCAACTCTAAATTGGATATAATGCCCCCAATCCTGCTGCGACCCAAGTTAGAGATAAGCTTTTAAAAGAGAATTAGTGCTAATTATCCTTGGTGGGCTAGATGGGGTCCAGGGGTCCCCACTCCGCAAATCCCCTTTAGGCGGGTCGAAGCCCTGAAGCGTGAGTTATTTTTCATGCGTCCTTTGTCTTAGGCGTCGAAGTCTTCCCTTTCAGGATGGTCGCTCTGCACGAACCTGGTCAGGCCGGAAGGAGCAGCCATAAGTGCTTTGCACCATGCTTGAGAGACCGGAGATGGAGCTGATGGCAATGGCTCCGTGTGGAAGATGAGTTGCAAATTAGGGAGCCCACCACTCATTGTTCTGTAAGAGGGAGAGTAAATGAAATTTCTGTTCCGTGGCCCTTAACTGAAGAAATAGAAAATAATCCTCCATGCTGGTTCACAATAAACCTGCAGTGGGTGAGACCTATTCCGTGAAGTTCATCTCTCCGGTCTGTTTTTGTAGTAAATTTCCTGTGCTGCTCAGCAGCATGAAGCTCTCCTGGAGTAAAACCGATGCCATTATCCCTTACTGTGATTTCTGCCATCCCAAGGTAATTATCTGAAGAGAACCCAATTACCTCTATATGGGGCTGGATGTTCTCCATTCTGCATGCACGCATGGAGTTTGAGAGCAGGTTCTCCAGAAGAAGAAAGGTGTCCATCTGGTCTATATGGAGAAAAAGTGGAGCCGGGGTATTGTAACGATAAGATGGGATGCCCACCAGAGCCATAACATTTCCAACCATGCGGTCTAGGGAAATAGTCTCTGGAAAGAGGATGTATGGCTTCCCCTCCAAAATAGATGAGAGCTTCATAAGCTGGCCCCTGCATGCATTGAGGGTTCTTGAGAATGCCCGTTCTTCTTCCGCATCAATTAGGATGTCAAAATCCCTGTGGAAAAAATAATTTTCTTCGATTTGCTCAAAGAATTTGGAAAGTCTGGCGATGAGTTCGGTTTGGGGCATTCCACAAGCCTCGTCTCCCACCATCCGCATTAAGTTTTTGAATTGGTGCAGTTCAGAATTCGAGAGATTTCCATATCCACAAAGGTTTGTATACTGACCCTGGAGAGTATGCTTCACAAACTGGAAGAAATTTTTGCGCATGTCTGTTGGGAGGCGCAGGGAGTCTGCTAGGGGTCTCGGTTTCCTTATGCTGGGAACAGGTTCCTGCGGTAGTGGAGGAACTGAACTAATTTGCCTCATTGATATGACTTTGTAGTGCAAAAAGAATAAAAATTTACAAGAATGGGCAAATGTAAAAAAGAGGATTACTGCCCTTCAAGGGCAGCATCTATCGCAGGCTTGTTGAACCCCACAATCATCTTTCCACCAATTTCTATTTGGGGAACCCCTCTTTGCCCGCTTTTTTGGACCATCTCCATTGCAGCAGCATGGTCAGCTGAAACATCCACTTCAACAAATTCCACTCCCTTAGACTGGAGATACTGTTTTGCCATATCACAATATGGGCAAGTTTGGGCGCTGTATACTTTCACTTTCATTTTTTTCTCCTCTTTTTTCTTTTTTCTGGAAATTAGCATCTGCTGAATTTTCTTTTTCCTGATTTTTTCAAGCTCGGGGTCTTCCATATTCTTCACCATGAATTGAGTTCCTGGTCTACCGCTTCCCACCAGGCGCGGACTATGCTTCTGGCTTTGTTGCGTATTTCCTCTTTGTCCTTGATTTTGTAGATGAATTCGTAACCTCCTCTGGAACGATTGTGCTGAAAGCGCAAGAGGAGCCCTTTTTCCACAAGTTTGAGCGACGCCTTCTGGACTGTTGTGCGGTCCAATCTGGTCTTTTCTGCAAGGTTTGCAAGCGTTATTTCTTTTTTGAGCTGCATATATTTTTTGAACACTTTGTATTCGGCACGGGTAAGGCCAAGAGAGCACTTTACAACTTCGTCCATGTTTATCTGGCGGCACGCAAACTGCATATAAATCACCTATGATNCTTTCTAGAACACTTGAATTTTAAAAGGAGGCGAACTAGTGAAAATGGTTCTAAAAAACAGAACAACTATTCATCTTTGGCTTTTCTCAGCTGCTTTGAGCACATTTTTCATCAAGCAGGCAACAGTAAGTTTTCCAACTCCTCCAGGAACTGGGGTAACTCTTGCAATTTTTTCGATAGCTTCAAAGTCCACATCCCCTGCAAGCTTGCCCTCAACCCGATTCATGCCTACATCAATTACTGCTGCACCTTCACGCACCATATCCGCAGTAATTAAATTGGGCTTTCCAACTGCAACAACGAGGATTTCTGCACGCTTTGTGTGGGAGCCAAGCTCTTTGGTTTTGCTGTGGCATACTTCAACTGTTGCATTTGCATTCAAAAGAAGTGCTGCCATTGGCTTTCCAACCAGGTTGCTTCGGCCTACTACAACAGCTTCGGCAGAGCCTGGGTCAATTTTGTAATAATTAAGAAGTTCCATCACACCCATTGGTGTTGCAGGAACAAAAGTTGGCTCCCCCTCAACAAGCTTTCCAAGGCTCTCTGGATGAAGCCCATCTACATCCTTTTGCGGGTCGATTCTCTCAAGCGCCATATTGGCATTTAGGTGCTTAGGAATCGGAAGCTGCAAAATCATTCCATGAACAGTTGGGTCATTGTTCAGTTTATGGATAAGTTCAATTAGTTCGTCTTCGCTGGCAGTTTCTTTTAGGTGATATTCTTTTGCAGTAATTCCAACTTCGCTTGCTCGCTTCAATTTGGTTCCCACATAAGTTTTTGAAGCGGAATCCTCTCCAACCCGGACTATTGCCAGGCCCGGGGAAAAGCCAAATTTTTCTATTCCTTCTTTGACTTCAGCTAGGATTTTTTCTGCTACGGGCTTTCCTTCGAGTATCATGAGGAAATTAACCCGCAAATGCATTAAAAAGGTTATAGAAGAGAATTTGTGGCGAAAGGGCAATATTTAAAAACAAATTCTACCATATACTATAAACATGCGTGAGAACGCAAATACGGTTGAAGCTGAAAAAGGCCAAATTCTGCATTTGGTAGGAAAGCATGGGGAGGAAACTTTGGAATCCCTTGTTAGAGCTTACCAAACAGAACCCATAGTAAAAAAAGCAATACTCGAAATGACCACAGAATCAGTTGGAAGCTATATGAGGCAAATACTTCTTAGGGTGATTGCAGAAGGCGGCGCTCGTGAAGACGCTGAATACCTCGGGCTTCTTTTGAGTTCCGGGCACCTCCCAAAATTCTCTTATCCCTTTAAAGAGAAATTTGAATTTGAAGGAGATTTCCTCTATGCAGACAAAGATGAAAAGGTGCGGATGACTACAGCAACGACAATAGAAAATATCTTCTCTAGGAAAGCTGGAAGTGGGGAAGGGTTTATTTGCAGCAGCCTGGGAAGGACACTTATAAATTCCACAATGTTTGACCCATCAGAGTCTGTGAGGCAGCTTGCCGCAATTGCAATTGCAAAGCATGGGGACAGGGCAACCCTAACGAATCTCTGCCTAAAAATCCGGGATGCAGAACGCGTGAAAAAAGAAGGGCTATTTAGACGAGGGGCAGAAGCAGTAAAAACAATTTGCTGGGTACTGGGAAAAGTGCGCGTGCGCGGAACTGCACTCTATGGATTGACTGCCTTGGCAATAAGCGGCGGTAGGGCAGGCAAGGTGGGGCAAGAGGCCATTGTCTGCCTTGGGAAATCAAATTCGGATGTAATCTCCTGGCTCGAGAAGGAGCAGCTCAAAATACATCGGAGCCATGATAGAGAAACGTCTCCCGAAGAAAAAGAGAGGCGCAATGCGGTTTTGGATGAGATTATAAATGAAATTGGCCCTCTTCCAAGCAAAAAAGGAAGAAAACAACGCAAAAAAATAACTTATGGTGAAGAAATCAAACCAGAAGAACTAATGCAACCTCCTAAACAGATGAAGGGAAAGAGGAAACCTCAGCTAAAGCCCACCAATCCGATGCGGCCGGTTAGTTCAAGTAGAAAACCAAAGCGGAGACGTGCTGATTTAGAGGATGAACCCGTAATCTCCAGGGGTCCTGTTGTGGATAAAATACTCGGCGCCGGGCGCGCAATCAAAAGAATAGTCAGAGGTCCTGGTAAATAGGGAACCTCGCCATTGCCTCTTTTACTTCTGCTTTTACTTTCTTCTGCACTTCTTCATCTTCAGGTTTCTCAAGAACGCGGTTGAACAATTCTGCTATCAGTTTCATGTCCTCTTCCTTCATTCCGCGTGTAGTTACTGCGGGAGTTCCAAGGCGGATTCCGCTTCCCACAAACGGCTTTTCAGTATCATATGGAATTGTATTTTTGTTGGTAATTATCCCTGAAGCTTCTAGCGCATTCTGGGCAATCTTTCCATTTAGCCCTTTGGATTTTACGTCCACCAGAATAAGGTGATTGTCAGTTCCTCCAGAAACCAGGCGGAAGCCGTATTTCTTGACCTCATCTGCAAGAGCCTTTGCATTTGCAACAATTTGTGCAGCATATTCCTTGAACTCAGGTTGCATTGCATTGTGGAAGCAGACTGCCTTTGCTGCAATCACGTTTTCAAGCGGACCTCCCTGGGAGCCTGGGAACACTCCTTTGTTTATGAGCTTGCAGTGCTCTTCTTTTGCAAGGATAATTGCACCACGGGGGCCGCGAAGGCTTTTGTGCGTGGTTGTTGTAATTACATCTGCATAAGGGCCAGCCGGCATGTGGGCACCCCCTGCAATTAAGCCTGCAATGTGTGCAATGTCGCAGAGTAGGTAAGCTCCGCATGCGTCTGCAATTTCACGGAATAAATCAAAGCGCACAACACGCGGGTAGGCAGTGTATCCACACACAATTAATTTGGGCTTTACTTCAAGTGCCTGCTCCATTATTTTGCCATAATCAAGTGTTTCGGTTTCCTTGTCCACACCATAGCTCACAATATTATAGAGCTGTCCGGAGAAATTCACCGGGCTTCCATGGGTAAGGTGGCCGCCCTGGTCCAGCTTAAGGCCCATAAAAGTGTCACCTTCCTTCATGAGAGCGCGGTAGGCTTCAAAATTCGCGGATGAACCTGAGTGGGGCTGGACATTTGCGCATGGAAGGCCAAAAATTCTGGAGGCACGCTCCATTGCAAGCATCTCTATCTGGTCAATATACTCATTTCCTGCATAATAGCGCTTTCCCGGGTATCCTTCTGAATATTTGTTTGTTAAAACTGAACCGGTTGCTTCCAGAACATCCTTTGGTGCATAGTTCTCGGATGCAATTAAATCCAAGTTATCCTTCTGGCGATTAAGCTCCTTATCAATAAGAGAAGATACCTCTGGGTCTTTTTCTTTGAGTGCTGACATAAAAATCCTCCCGAAATTAGTTCATGCAGTAGTTATTTAAAGAATTGGCATCTAACTTTCACGCATGTTCAATGAAACTGCTGTTTATGTAAGCCAGTACTCCGGAGCAGTGCCGGGCGGGGAGACTACATTGTCACTTATTTCTTTTGCTGTTTTGGCCATTATTTTCTATACCCTGGCAATGACAATTTTTAGAACTACGAAGATGCTGACTAGGAAAACCAAAACTACCATCGATGATCATTTGATGAAAAACTTAAGGAGACCAATTAAATGGATCTCTGTAATTTTAGCCGCATATCTTGCCTTGCAGATATTTTATCCCGGCTTTAGCCTCTTGGGATATGGCACAGACCAGATATTCATCATATTATTCCTAATTGTGGGAACATATACGGTAAATGCAGTTTTCCATGCTTTAATGGACTGGTATGCAGAAGAGGTTGCACCTAAGACAGATAGTAAATTTGATGATGAAATTTTCCCACTGTTCAAGAAAGTTGGAAGTGCGCTGGTATACGTTGTTGGTTTCACAATTATTTTGGGCCAGTTTGGAGTTGAAATTGGAGCTTTGATTGCGGTTTTGGGAGTAGGAAGCCTAGCAGTTGCTCTTGCCCTGCAGGATACCCTTGGGAACTTCTTTGCAGGAGTGCATCTTTTGGCTGACCGCCCTGTGCGCCCAGGAGATTATATCAAAGTAGATGGAACTGACATTGTAGGAACAATTGAAGAAATCGGATGGAGAAGCACCAGAATCAGGACTTGGGATAATAACATTGTCTACGTTCCAAACTCCAAGATGTCTTCAAGCATTTTGGTTAACTACTTCAACCCCAACGAAGAGATGGGTTATGCAATGAGTTTTGGAGTAAGTTATGATGATGACCCGGAAGTTGTAATTAAAGCTCTTTGGGAAGCACTTAACCGAACTGCAAAAAAAACCAAAAAGATTGTTGAACCGGAAACTTCCACTGTGCGTGCAGACGACTTTGGGGACTCTGCAGTAAACTACAAAGTGATTGTAAAAATTCCAATTTATGGAGACCGCTTTGGAGTAAAAGGAGAGATGGTTCAACAGATTTTTTATGTGTTCAAAGAGCGGGGAATTTCTATACCTTTCCCAACCCAAACCCTNTATCTTCACGAGGCTGGAAAGGAGAAAGAACCGGTTAAGAGAGCGACTAAAAAGAAGAAGCGCTAANGTTTCTTTCCTGCTNTTTCTTATTTTTATTTTTCTTTAGATTAGTGGCTGATTTGGAGAATAGGATAAAAAGAAAAATTAAGGGAAGAAGATTTACTCCTCTTCGTCTCCTGCCTTCTTGAAGATTTTGGCAATCTTCTTCTTAATCGTAGTCGGAATTGGAACGGCCATGTCCATGAACTCTACAGTAAGTTCATCCTTGTTCTCGTCAATCTTGATGACCTTTGCCTTGTCTCCCTTGAAAGCTCCGCTCTTGATTTCCACAATGTCCCCCAATTCAATTGTAAGGGCTGCTGGTTTTTCTGCTGTTACCATTTTCTCAACTTCAGCAAGGTCAATTGCCTTCTTAAGCAGCCCTTTTACATGCCTGGTTTTTTGTGCAAGATGAACTGCATCGTTCTCGGTTGCAGCTTCTACAAATAGGTAACCCTTAACGTTTTCAGGAACTAGAATTGAATAGATTGCAAGTTTCTGGGCCTTTGCTTTTTTCTCCAGCATCTGGGACACGATTTTCTCCTGTCCGGTTGTTACTCTAAATATGTAAATCATGATTCTCACCTATAGAAAACTGAATATCATGTACATCGCCATTCCGATGGACCCTACAAAAATCATTCCAATTCCGGTAATCCTGAGTATCTCGTCCAACTCTTTCCGGGTTGGCTTCCTTGCAATATGGAGTATCCGTATGCAGCGGTCAATAAATGTTTTTGAAATCATTTTTTCACCCTATTACATCCAAATCAATTTCCTCAAGGCCTTCGGGAACCCGCTCCTGTATCCCATACTTGGGGAACTTCACTCCACCCAGGACCACAAGGACCTTGATTGAGGATTTCTTGAGGTCCTCTTCAATCCTTGCACCCCAGATTATGTGCGCATTGGGGTGGATTCTCTTGGCAGTCTCTGCAACTATTAGTTCTGCTTCTTTAAGAGTCATGTCCTCCCCGCCAACTACATTAATCAGGGCACGGTTTGCCCCCTGGATTTCTGAGTCTAAAAGCGGAGAGTTGAGTGCGGTCTCAATTGCAATTGTAGAGCGCTCATCGCTCTTTGCATCCACTGAAGCTTCTCCGAGCCCGATTACTGCATAGCCTGCATCCGAAAGGATTGTCCTCAGGTCTGCAAAGTCCACATTCATCATGCCGGAACATGTAATCAATTCTGCAATTCCTTTTACAGAGCCTGCTAGCACTTCATCGCATACTTTAAATGCTGTATTCAGTGGAAGGTCCGGGGCAATTGAGAGAAGTTTATCATTTCTAATTACGATGAGAGTATCAGTATATTTTCTTAGCTTTTCGAGGCCCTGAAGCGCATTCTCCATCCTGATTCTTCCTTCGGAAGAAAATGGAAGGGTAACTATTGCTACAGTAAGGGCGCCTAGGCCTTTGGATATTTCTGCAATAAATGGGGCTGCTCCTGTTCCGGTTCCACCACCTAAACCACAGGTGATAAATACCATGCTGGAGCCGGTTAGGGCTGCCTTTATCTCTTCAGCGCTTTCTTTTGCTGCATTCAGCCCAATTTCCGGGTTGCTTCCTGCACCTCTCCCGCGGGTAAGCTGCTTTCCAAGGAGTACTTTCTTGTTTGATTTTACTGTAAGAAGATGGTGTGCATCAGTGTTCATGCCTATTAGATGCATATCATTCATTCCAAGATCGAAAAGGCGGTCCAGGGTGTTTGAACCGCTTCCTCCGGCACCCACAACACATACCTTGGGTTTGCTCTCTTCAATGAATTTGAGGATTTCCTCATCGTCAGTAAGGGCGGATTCGCCAAGCTCATTTGCCAATTGGTTGGCTGAAGGGGGACGCACTGGAGCCTGCTGCGGTGCCGGTGGTGCCGGTTCTACAGGAGCGGACTGCTGTGCCTCGCTCGGGGCTGCCTGCTCCAGGGGAGTGGACTGCTCAGGCATTTGTGGCTCTGCTGGAGAAGTAGTTGCTTCCTCCTGCTTTTCATGATCTTCCTGCGCAACGGCAGTAGAAAGTTCTTTTGCCATCTCTGTTTCATCGCTCAACATAAACACCTCTAAGAGAAGTAAGTGCCTATTAAAATAATGAGAAATATTTATAAAGGAGAACGGGTCTCCGCCAGGGGTAACTTCGCCCTCACTGGGATTCGAACCCAGGTTCCAAGCTCCGCAAGCTCGTGTCCTATCCAAACTAGACTATGAGGGCACCTTTTTATGCAGTATTACTTCGGAGCAAAAAGCTGCGCCAAAAAACATGCATTTACTCCGAGTCTATATTGTTTACTAAACCCTGAGTAGGATACTCCTTGAGGTCAAAAGGGTTTTTATTGATTTGCGAAGCAAGGCAAGCTTTAAAAAGAAGTCTCATCTTAATCAAATAACTTTTTTCGGTGAATTAAATGACAAAAAGATGTTCGACATGTGGAAAGCTCGCAAAGGAATTTGCTGAATTTCCCTGCCCGGAATGCAACAAGCCCATTGTAAGATGCTACCACTGCAGGGAGGTTAGGAATAAATATACCTGTGAATGCGGTTTTAGCGGTCCATAAAGAGGTGCTGTAAATGGGAGAGGTAGCTGTAACAATTAAAGTTTTTCCGGAAGACCCGGCGAAATTAGAGGATGTAAAGAAGGCAGTCGGAGAACTTGTCAAGGTAGTTAAGATTCAGGAAGAGCCAATCGGCTTTGGTCTGGTAGCTGCCGTAATTACTTTTGTAATGGAAGACGCTGGCGGAATGGATGAAATCGAAGATAAAATCGGTGCACTTCCAGACGTGAGCCAGGTCCAGGTTATAGACATGGACCGCCTTTAGTGCTTTTCTTTTATTATTAATTCTTTCTTTTTCTTCTTTCTAATAAATAGGAAGTAAACATATGCAATTAACCCAATGACAAAGAGTGCCCCAAGCGCATAGGCAAGAATTGGGTCTCCTTTTGAATCAATTATAAATTCTTCAGTTTGGTAGCCTGCACGGGAAACTTTTATGTTCTGGACCCCTTCGGGAAGAGAAAGTGTAAGTGTTCCATCCCCACTGAACTTTTGCCCTCCAGCGGTTATTGTTAGCCCGCTTAGGCTAAGCCCTCTGGAATCAGTAACAGTTATTTCAAACTCAGTATTTGCACGAACCTGAGAGGGATATGTAATTGAGAGTATTTCAGGGCTGGATTCTGCTACATGCACAAGATAGAGGAAACTGTATGGTTCTGCTTCAGAACCAGTGGAGTCAGACACCATGCACTCAAGAGTAATTATNCCATAGGGGTAAATTGATGGGTCCAGATTGTATTCCCATTCGGTTTNNTTAAATGAAATCCANTCTCCCTCATTTATCCTTAATTGGGTTGTTGGGTTTCCAATTTTGGAGTAACCAAGGCCCAAAACAGTCAATTCAGCACTTCCAATCTGCGCATCCATCTCGGGGGAGAGAATGCTGCATGCCTTAGAAGAATCTATTCCATAAACACTTCCATCCTGGACTCCCACTACAATTTGCCCATTTAGGTAATTTGGGGGGCTTGGCCAGTCTACAAAAGATTTTTTGAAATATAGGGTTCCATCTGTTGCAGAAACTGCATAGAGGCTCTTTGTTGTAGTTAAATAGAGTGCATCACTTCCCCCTGCAGTTGAAAGATACATCTTGTGGGTAACCTTTCCATCCAACTCCAGAGACCATTTAATTTCATTTTCAAAAATTGAGTATATGTGGTTTTGGGAAGTTCCGATGATAATCTGGCCCTGATAATCCACTGGAGTAGTGCTTATCTGCTCAAATACATTTACTTTAGAGCGAATGTTTCCATTGAACATATCCAGGCCATAGAGAAGCCCTTCGCTTGTTCCAGTATAGAGGGTATTTGCAACAAGGGTTGGGGGCGTATCCCAGAGGTGCCCTATTTGGTTCTTCCAGAAAAATGCGCCGTTTGTCCTAATTGCATAAACATAATCATCATAGCCAAAAATTACGTAGCTGGGAGTGGCAAGGGGTTGGGTAACAGGATAAGTAATCTTGGAGTAGGTTTGGGCTTCATCTTCAGAGCCCGGGGCAAAATTCCATGCAATGGTGCCATCAGTATTTAATGCCTGAATTCCATTCTCATCAGCAACATAAATTTTATCGGAAACTGCAACACTTGTGATTCCAGGAAGCTCCGCTTCCCACTGGAGTGCCCCATACTGGTTTAGGGCAATGACTTTGGACTCTGTGGCAACAATTATTTTGTCTCCAAAAGAAACCGGCTCCGAAACAATTGGAGATAAGGCGTTGTAGGACCATTTCACAAATGGAGGCTCAATTGAGTAAACCTTCCCCCCAACAGTCCCTACAATAACGCGTGAGCCATAGATAAGTGGTTGGGTATCTACTCCTGAACCCGCATCAACCTTCCAGAGCTCTCCTGCAAAGGAGAGGGAAAGTATCAAAAGGAGGAGTATTGCCCGCTTCATTTGCCCGCCACGATTGAATCATGTTTTCCGTCATCGATTTCCCGAATAACTGTCCTTGGGTCTTTGCCATCAATTGTAATTCCCATGCTGTTGCATGTTCCTGCTGCTTCTTTGAGCGTATCTTTAAGGGTTTTTCCAAGGGAAACATCCTGCTTTTTCTTTGCTACTCCCACGAGTTTCTCCAGGGTAATGTCTCCTACTTTCTCCTTGTCTCCGGTTCCTTTTTGAACTCCAGCTTCTTTCTTGATGAGTTCAGTTATTTTTTCTGCCATCACGAATCAACTCTATTGTCTACCTCTTAATTTTCTTAATATAGTTTTAAAGGGTTTGCATCATTTGCTTTACTTCTTTTGCATCTACACGAAGGCGGTAATTCTTCATTATTTCCCCCATGTTTTTGTTGTGCTCAAGAATTAATTTTTTGAGCTCTTCCCCACCGATTTTATGGAGCTGGCGGGATTTTAGCACTTCTTCCAGCGGAATTCCTTCTGCTAATTCTGGGAGGATTTCGATTATTGCAGATTTTACAAATTCTCCATTTAGATAATGGGAAAACAAATCCTCCATTGTTTTTTCCAGGTCTTTAATTTCCACTCCTTCGCGCCGTAATGCAACAATAGTGTCTTCAAGTGTTGTTGCAGCAAGCATAGGCTCTACACCCATTTTTACTAATTTTTCAAAGATTTTGCTGTGTCGGGATTTTAGCATTCTCTTTGCCATCTCCGGGTTCAGGAGCTCTTCTAGTTTTTTCTGCTTTGCTTCTAGGCCTTCCCCAGCTTCTTTTTTTGCAGCTTCTAGGATACTTTCAGTAACATTGAGTGCATGGATATCAGTTTCAGGATACATCCTTGCTTTTCCCGGAAGCGGGCGCATATACATCGTTGTTCCATCCTGGTTAACTTTTCTGGTTTGCCCTGGGATTTCCCGGAGTGCTGCACGCTCTGCAACCCTTGCAAGTGCCATTCTTGCCTGGCCCTCTTCAGCTAAGACAATTACGAATGCATCTTTTTCTCCTGCATCTAAGTTAACTTGGATTTTTGTTATTTCTTCTTGGTTAATTCCATATTTTGAGAGGTCCTCATCACTGTGGATTATTCCTTTTAGCCCGGCTGTTTTTGCATAATCTGCAAGCTCAGTTCCATAGCGTTTTCCCGGCTGGATTTCAACTCCCAGAATTCCTGCATGCCCTGCAAGCACAAAGCCCATTACCCTCTGCCCTGCAACTAGTCCTCGGTTGATAAATGAGGAATTTGTATTTGAAAAGATGCTGCTAAGGTCCACTATGTGCGGGTTTTCCTCTGCGGGAACTTCCCTTAATTTCTCAAGAATTTCCAAGAGTGCTTTTTGCCTATTTACTTCAATTTCAACTATTTTTGGAATCAGTTTAAGGTCCTGAACCCCTTTGATTTCCACCCTTGCACCTTTGGGAATTGAAATATTTACATCCTGGCGGATTGTTCCAAGGCCACGTGCTGCTTTTCCGCTTGCACGCAAAATCATGCCGATTTTTTCTGCAACTTCCTTGCAGTGGGCCCCGCTTACGATATCAGGAGAGGTTGCTAATTCAATTAGGGGAATTCCAAGGCGGTCTAGGCGGTATTGTTTTGTTCCGTCTTTTTTTGTTTCAATTATTCCTGCGCTCTCTTCTTCTACTGCAACTGTATCTATTCCCACCTTTCCCTCCGAAGTCTCTAAAAATCCATGAGTGGCAACCAAGGCTGTTCTTTGGAAGCCTGAAGTATTGCTTCCATCTACTACTATTTTTCTCATTACATGGATTTGGTCTACTATGCGCATGTTGAGTTGTGTGCATATTCCCAAAACCAGAAGAAGCGCTTCGTTATCAATTGGGTGGGGAGGCTCTTCATCCTCTTCAACCAGGCAGCAATCCTTCTTGAAAACATCATACTCAAAATCAAGCTGTTTTTCCTGCTCAAGCCTTGCTGCACGGTCAAGCTCTCCCATTTCAGATTCACTGGCTCTTAGGTTGCGGATTATTTTTCTATCCGGCTCATCAACTTCTGCTAGGGTTGAGGGGCATCTGCAGAAAAGCTTGCCCGTATCCAACCTTTGGTGGATTTCAATTCCGCACTTAAGAACTGGTTCTTCTCCCATTTAGTCCACCTCTTCAATTCTGCTCCTAGAAGAAATCTCCCCTGCAATTGGCTCCATCATTTCTTCTGCCACTTTCTTTGGGTCTTTTTGGTGGCCCAGAACCCAGCAGAGTTTTGCGTATGCTGCTTCAGGAGTCCAGTCTGCATCGCTTCCAATTACACCTGCATCCTGGAGGAGCCTCCCTGCAGTATAGACATTCAGGTTCACCCTCCCATAGATGCACTGGCTCGACATTACAACCGGAATTCCGGAGTCTGAGAGTGCCTTTATTTCAGGAAGAACGCTCTTTACGTGCGGAACATTGAATGGATCAGTAGAAACATGCCCAAGGCCTGTTCCTGCAAGAACAATCCCGTCATAATCTGCAAGGGAATCTATCAGTTTGGGCTTAAGCCCGGGGTAAGCATAAATCAGGGCCACATTGTCGTTTATTTTATTGTCAAATTGTAGCTTTCCTTCCCCGCGCTTTTTGTATTCCCCTAACGGTTCAAGCAGGTTCTTGGAAAAATCTGCTTTTGCAAGCGGGGTTGTGTTAATTGAGCGGAATGCAGCACGTGAGGAGGTGTGCATTTTGCGAACCTTTGTTCCCGGATGGAAATAACAATANGTATCATTAGTTGTTGCATGCATGCAAATTCCAACTTCGGCAATTGGNCTCTCTTTTGCAAGGTATGCTGCNTTTANAATATTAAGCCTGGCATCAGCCTGGCATCAGTAGAAGGGCGGTCAGGGCTTCTCTGGGCTCCGACAAAAACAANAGGGACAGGAGTGTCTCTGAGCATATAAGAGAGTGCTGCACTTGAATAATGCATAGTGTCTGTCCCATGGAGGATTACTACTCCTTTTACCCCTTTTTCAATTTCATCTTTTACTGCTTCAGCCGCTATTGACCAGTGCTGGGGAGACATATCCTCACTGAGCATTGCAAAAAGAGCTTTTGTATGGAAACTGGTTATGTTTTCTAATTCCGGGAGGTTACGGAGCAGGTCTGCTGGGTTAGTGCTTGGGAATACTGCTCCGGTCTTGTATTCTACCCTTGAGCAAACTGTTCCTCCCATAGAGAGAATTGCAACTTCCCCTGTTTCCTGGGAAACTTCAGCGACGGGTTTCATTACTTCAATTTCCCCTAATTCTTCAATGCTGGTTCCCTCTCTGGAGAGACCGATGTTGTAGCCGTTTTCAAGCTTCAGGACTATTGTTTTTTCGTTGGACTGGGGGAGGATGAAGCCTTCATATGTGATGCCTTTTTTGTTTAGCTTTACCCGTTTTAACTTCATGAGAATTACACCTC
>JGI10211J34971_10001137_pt1 | contig 22195 bp, 17 predicted proteins | sample Etolagsediment_FD_34971 | JGI IMG/M metagenome (IMG submission 34971)
CTGGAAGTTGGAAGCTGGAACTTGGTCGGTCCTGCCCAGCGGACGCTGCCACTGCTTTACCTGTGCTGTTCATAAAAATAGATGCCTTCATCTGCGACATCCGTGCCCATCCGTGTCATCTGTGTCAGCGCCGTTCACCATAAATTGCCTTATCTGCGCCCATCCGTGCACATCCGTGTCATCCGTGTCAGCGCCGTTCATCCGTGTCATCTGTGGTTCAGCGCCCTTCATCTGTGTCATCTGTGGTTCCGGCCAGGGTGCGGAGGATGATCCCTTCCAGGACGAGCTCATCCCCGGCCCGGAAGCCGTTCTTCTCATAGAGCAGTTGCCGGTCTTTTGTCACCAGGAATGTGTGGGGTACAGAGGGGATATTGAGACTTTTCATGGCGCTGTTGTTGCTGTCCATCCAGATCTCCTGCTCCATTTTATTGCTGCGTACATAGGACCGGACGCGGCCGGCGGTGCGGGGGTCGTCCACACTGACGGAGATGATGCGCAGGCCTTTGTCACCGTATTTTTCATTCAAGTCCCTGAGATGGGGGATCTCCGCCTTGCAGGGGATACACCAGGTAGCCCAGAAGTTGACAAGGGTCAGGTCGCTCTTCTTCAGTTCGGAGAAAAAGTGCACTTTGCGGCCGTTCATGTCGGCGGCATAGAAATCTCTGGCACTCCGGGTTTTGCCGTCCTCAGCGAGGATAAGGGATAAAGCGGTCAGAATAAGGACAATGATGAGTTGGGGAATACTCAAGAACTTCGAACTGCGGAAGGATGTTGTGGGCATGGGACAGTTCCTGCTTAGGGGTTAAAATCTGTAATCCGTCTGTCTGAGGATAGGAGAGTAGCTGGACCCGAGGATGCGGCGGTCGCTGTCGTCCTGAAGGAAGACGACGATCTGCCAGCCGTGGTTGCCGCGGATCAGTTCCGGATCGAATGTGAGCTCGAAACTCTGATCGACGGCGGATGTGGATACAATGGCAGTTGAGAGCGTGATCAGATCCCGGACCACATTTTCGAAGTGGGTGACGCCGTTGGTGCCGGGGGGAGCACTGTAGATGACCATGCGGTCGATGAGGGCGGCGCGGAGGGAGAGGGGGGAGGCGTGGTCGGGGAGGGAGTGGAGCTTGACGCTGGCGCGGAGGGCGGGGTGGACGGCGTGGATCTGCAGACTGAGGAGGGCGGATTCAGTGTCGGCATGAGTGTTTGTCAGATAGTTGGTCAGTCCCAGTTCGATATGTGTGTTGGTGTAGGCAGGCAGGGGGCTGCCGTGCATGAAGAAGGCGGGGGTGGCGCGGACACCGTAGTAGTCGGTGCGTTCCTCGCTGAGCTCCCGTGCTTCGAGGAAGAAGGGATCGGACTCGGAGGGAAAATCCGTATGGTAGGCGATATGAAAGAGGTCGGCGGTCTCTGTGGAGTCGATGAGGCTGATCAGGACCTCATCACGTTCTGCGCAGGGATTGCAGCTGACGTTGCTGAAATGTTCGATGAGCAGCGGGTCGCTGAGGGGGGAAAGGGCGGCGTCCAGGCTCAGGCGGCTGTTGGCGGGGATCTCCGCTGTGAGGGTCCGGGGGCTGTAGCCGGGGCAGCTGAGGCGCAGACGGCGGCTGCCGGCAGGAAGGTCGCGGTGGATGTGTTCGCCGTCGGGGTCCGTCCGCAGAAGACCGTCGATCTCAAGCTGCAGGCCGGGCGGGGCATTGAGGATCTCGAGGTCCCCGGAGGCGGCGGCCTTCAGTTCGAACGCCGCATGGAAGATCTCCTCCTCGAAGAGGCGGAAATGAAAAGAGTCGGGATCGCTCACATAGCCGGGGCGCAGGATTTTGAGGATATGCTCGCCGGCGGGAAGCTCGATGTCGTCGCTGCTGTAAAAGTCAGTAGGCAGCCCGTTGAGAAAGACCCGGGCCTGCAGATCGCTGTTCGTGATGCTGATCAGGAGCCGGCCTTTGCCTGCAGGGAGGTCCTCAATGCCGTCACTGACAGTGCAGCTGCCGAGGAGAAGGCTGAGTAGGAGGAGGAGGCTGAGGCTGAGGCTGAGGCTGAGGCTGAGCTTGAGCTTGAGGGGTAAGATCGGGAAGGAGCCGGTGGGAAATATGTGACGGAGCCTGTTTTTCAGGTCCGGTGTCTTTGGGTAATTCATTTGATGAGGGTGATCCTCTGCTGAAGTTCGCGGGATGGGAGGGCGGCGGGGGAGAGGGGACGGAGATTAATGATATAGGTTCCGGAGGCTTGAATGAGACCGCTGCTGCTGCGGCCGTCCCAGCGCAGCTGATGCATGCCGGTATTGAAATGTCCTTGGGCCAGCTCGATGACCTGACGACCCAGCAGATCGCTGACCGTGATCTGAATGTCCATGGGAGTTGAGAGCGAAAAGGAGATCTGAGTGGCGGGGTTGAAGGGGTTGGGGGTGGCGGGCCTGAGCTCTATGGCGTCGGGAGTTGAGACCCTCAGTGAACTCGTGCCTTCGGTGCTGACCGAGAAATCGAGGAAGAGGGTGTCGCCGGCGCCGCTTTCGATGTAGATGCGGTAGAGGGCGGAACCGCTTTCGGCGGCCTTGACCTTCACATCCAGCTCGAAGTCCATCTCCATGTCGGGGTAGAAGGTGATCATGTCGGTTTCGCCGGCATCGGCGGGGTAGCAGAGTCCGAAGCAGAGGGAGGCCTCCCAGGAACGGGGGCTGCTGATGACGGTGCGGCTGGCTTTCAGGTCAATGTTCTCATCGCTGAGGGAACGGACCTTTGCCTTCAGAATGACGGTGCTGTCCACTCCGGAAGGCAGATCGGCGCTGAGATTCACCGCTTCGAAACTGTAGGGGACGGCGGCGAGATGGGCTGCCAGACCCAGGGTGATGAATAGTGATTTGGCTATGTTCATAATATGCAGTCTCATTAATACCTGTTTTTGTTCAGATTGTCCCTTGTCGGGCTGGGGGAATTTAAGCAATGTGACAGGAATTGGCATTATAAAATTGGGCTTTGTCCCGTCTCGATGATTTAATAAATTCTCTGTCTATGGACGGTCTTGCCAAACGGCGCATTGCAAAGCAGCTGACTCTCGTTGAGAACGGAGGCGAGGGAAGCCGGGAACTTCTGGATGAGATCTGGCCCAGATGCGGCCGGGCCTTCCGCATCGGGATCACGGGACCGCCGGGGGCCGGGAAGAGCACGCTGGTGGACCGCATCGCCCGTCACTATCTCGACCGGGGTCTGAAACTGGCTCTGGTGATGGTGGATCCCTCTTCGCCCTTCAGCGGCGGGGCCCTGCTGGGGGACCGGCTGCGCCTCAACAGTCTCAGCGGGCATCCCAATATCTTCATCCGTTCCATGGCCACCCGGGGCAGTCTGGGCGGGCTGGCGCGGAAGACGCGGGAACTCTGCGATGTGCTGGACGGCAGCGGCTTCGACATCATTCTCATCGAGACGGTGGGGGTGGGGCAGGTTGAGCTGGACATCAGCCGCTCCTCCGATATCGCCGTCGTGGTTCTGGTGCCGGAGAGCGGAGACGAGGTTCAGACCATGAAGGCCGGTCTGATGGAGATCGGCGGTCTTTTCGTCGTCAACAAGGCCGACCGGGAGGGGGCCGGACGTCTGGAGATACATCTGCGCTCCATGCTGCAGCTCAAGGGGGACAGCGGTGGCTGGAAGGTCCCGGTGCTGAAGACGGTGGCCACCCGCGACGAAGGCCTGACCCAGGTCATGGAGAGTCTGGACCGCTATCTGGACTGGCTGAAAAAAACGGAAACATGGCAGGACCTGCGGCGTCAGAGACTGGAGTATCAGGTTCAGAGCCTCGTGCAGGACGCCCTCAATTCCGGGTACTGGACCGAAACCCGGCGCTCAGCCCTGCAGGAGATCCTGGTCCGCGGCGAGATCCTGTCACCTTTTGACATCAAGGAGCAGTTGAATACATTATGAGTACCGAAGCACTGTTGAAGAGTTCCGGCAAGGTGCCCAATCCCGAGGCCAGCATGGGTTTTCTCGACCATCTCGAGGAGCTGCGCTGGCGTCTGTTCAAGGCGGCCCTGTCTGTGCTGATCCTGGCCATTGTAAGCTTTTTCTTCATCAATCCCATCATCCGCTTTCTCATCGCTCCGGCCATTGAGCTGGACAATCCCCTGAAACTGCAGGTTCTGAAAGTGCAGGGCATGTTCATCATACAGATCCTGACGGCCTTTGCCTCCGGTGTCGTGCTCAGCATCCCCGTCATTGTCTATCAGCTCTGGCAGTTCGTGGCCCCGGGCCTGAAAAAAAAGGAACGCCGTTTCATGCTGCCCGTTATCTTCACCACCTTCCTGAATTTCCTCGCAGGTGCCTCCTTTGCCTACTACCTCGTGCTTCCGGTGGCCCTTACCTTTCTCCTCGGCATCAATTTTCCCGATGAAGTGGTCCCCAATGTCGCCATTGACCAGTACATTTCCTTCGTCATTTACCTCCTGATGGGNATGGGNTTCGTCTTCGAAATGCCTGTCGTGACCTTCATCCTGGCCAAATTCCGCATTGTCAGCGCCGAATTCCTCAGACGNATCCGCAAGTTCGCCATCGTCATGATCTTCGTCATTGCCGCTTTTTTCACCCCGCCGGATCCCGTCAGCCAGCTGCTCATGGCCTTTCCCCTCCTTATTCTCTATGAACTGTCCATCTATGTGGCCGCCGCCGCCCGTCCCCGCGACTGACAGTCCGGTCCCCCGCCATAAAAACCGCTGCGCTGCTTCGCAGCCGTTTTCAACTCCCATTCAATACGGAATCCGAATGAAATTTTATCGACTGCTCTTCCCGCTGATCCTCCTGTCTGCAGCCCTGAAACTCTCTGCCGAATCGCCGGATCCATACCGGGACTCATGGATGCTCTACGACGATTCGGAAACGGCACTCATCGAGATCAGTATGGATGCGTCCGAACTGCAGAGGCAGTACGCCGATCCCTGGTCCGATATCTATTCGCCATGCACGGTCCGATTCAGAAATGCCTGGATCGATGAGTTTGTCTCAGATGTGGGCTTCCGAATCCGCGGCAATACCAGCCGCAACGCCGCCAAAAAGAGTTTTCACCTCTCCTTTAATGAGTNTGTGCCGGGCAGAGAGTTCTATGATGTGGATAAGCTCAATCTNAATGGGGAGCACAATGACCCCACAATCTACAGGGCCAAACTCAGCTGGGATCTGATGAACCGCGCAGAGATGACAAGCAGCCGGGCAGCCCACGCCGCTGTCACCATCAATGGCGAGTTTTTCGGACTCTATGTCAGTGTGGAGCATATTGACGACGAGTTTCTGAAAACCCGCTTCGAGGATGACGGTGGCAGTCTATGGAAATGCCTCTGGCCTGCGAATCTGTCCTATGTCGGGGATGCCGCGAGCTGGTACTGGCCGGAGAACTACCCCGATAACAACAGCGGTGACACCCGGCCCTATGAGCTGAAGACCAATGAGGATGCCTACGATTTTTCTCCCCTGGCACGGCTGATCCGCATCATCGAAAAAAGCAGTGATGAGGATTTCTCCGACTCTCTGCGCTCTGTCCTGTCCGTGAAGGATCTGATGCAGTACCTTGCAGTGAATATTCTTACAGGCAGCTGGGACGACTACCGTTTTCTGATGAACAACTACTATCTCTACCACGAGCCGGACCGGGATCTGATGCGCTGGATCCCCTATGACTATGACAACAGTTTCGGCATCGATTTCTTCGGAACCGACTGGGCCCTCATCAACCCCTACAGCTATGATGTGATCGACGGCAGCGGAAGGCCCCTCACCGATCGGCTCTTTCAGTTCCCGGAGTACAGGGATCTCTTCACTCATTTTCTGGAGATCTATTCAGAGCAGCTGCTGGACATGGAGAGGCTGCAGCCGGAAATGCAGGCAGATCTGGATCTGATCGCACGCTATGCCGCAGTGGACAGCTACCGCAGCATGGACTACGGCTACAGCTATGAGGACTTCAGCGGAGGTTTTTTCACAGCGGATTATTCCGTCGGCCCGGCCAAATACAGTCTGAAGGATTTTATCGAAACCCGCAAAACCTCCCTGAACGGGCAGCTGCGCTATGAAAATGCGGGACCGCTGATCTATGATGCGCTTCTGTCTCCCCATAATCCCTTTGAACGGGACAGCCTGAGGGTGATGGCGGAGATCTTCTCACCGGCAGGCATTAAAGAGGTTCTCCTGCAGCTCCGGCGTCCTGCGCATCCCACGCCCTGGTCTTTCTTTCTTCTTCCGGCAGGGGAGGAGCATCCGGACCGATGGCAGCTGCCTGCAGCCCTGTCCATGGAGAATTTTCATCATCTGGACACGCTCATCCTCAGCCTCAGCGTCGAGGATACAGAGGGCCGTGTGGATGTCTTTCCCGCAAAGGTCTTCACTAAAGGACAGCAGCTGGACTCCCCGGTACGGCTCAACGAGCTGATGGCCGACAATCAGAGCACTCTGGCAGATGAAAACGGGGAGTTTGAGGACTGGCTCGAACTCTACAGCAGCGGCTCTGAATCCTTTGACCTCAGCGGCTGCTATCTCAGCGACAATCCTGACAATCCCGCCAAGTGGCTCCTGCCCGAAGGAACGGTCCTGTCCGCCGGGGCTCATCTCCTGATCTGGTGTGACGAGGACCCTGAAGACGGAGCGCTGCATACGAATTTCAAACTCTCCGCCGGCGGTGAATACCTGGCCCTTATTGCCCCCAACGGTCTGGATATTATGGATGAGATCACTTTCCCCGCCCTGGCCGCCGACCAAAGCTACGGCCGCAGCTATGACGGCGGTCTCTGGGGTTTCCTTGAATCTGCAAGTCCGGCTGCCCCTAATGAGCGCGTCAGCTCCCTGATCAGCGGAATGCCCACCGCTCTGACCCTCTTTCCCAATGTTCCAAACCCCTTCAACGGTCAGACGGAGATCCGCTTCGAACTGCCTGCGCCGACTGCTGTGCGTCTGAGTATCTACGACCTCTCCGGTCGCCGGGTCCGTGAGCTGCTGCAGTCCGATCTGCCTGCCGGAATGCATGCCCTGAGCTTTGAAAGCGGGGATCTGGCCAGCGGGGTCTATTTCTACCGCCTCGAGAGCGCCGGCAGGGCCCTGACCCGCAAATGCCTGATCCTGAAATAGTTTAAAAGTCTTGTTTATAGGCATTTTAGCTGTGATGTCGGATCTGAATTCACTATATTTCCGGCCGCATGAAAAAAAAAAGAAAGGGTTTTCATGAAGATTGAAAAAAACAGGGTTGTGAGCATCGACTATACGCTGAAGTCTCCTGAAGGAGAAATTTTGGATACATCAGACGGCCGTGAGCCGCTTCAGTATATTCAGGGAATCGGCAATCTGATTCCGGGGCTGGAAAAGGAACTGGAAGGCAAATCGGTCGGTGACAGTTTCAATGCTGTAATTCCGCCGGCAGAGGCCTACGGTGAACTGGAAGACGGTCTGGTTCAGGTTGTGACGAAGGACCAGTTCCAGGATCCTGAAGATGTGCGTGAAGGCGCCCAGTTTCAGGTTCATGCCGGGCAGGATGTGCGCGTCGCCACAGTCACGAAGATCGAAGGTGAGCAGGTGACGCTGGATCTGAATCACCCCCTGGCCGGTCAGACCCTGCATTTTGATGTGACGGTCAAGGAGATCCGTGAAGCCAGTTCAGAAGAGCTGGACCATGGACATGTCCACGGACCTGAAGGCCATCATCATCACTGAGTGTCTGTGCTGAGACATCCCGGCAGTCCGCACCCGGAAATCGCGACAGCCGCTTCCGAAGCGCTGTGGATTCTGCAGGAACAAAATAATCCGGACGCCCGTTAACTTTTTCGTTGCTGCGGTGTCAAAGTCTTCGAGTGCACGCTGAAAAGCTGAGCTCGGGGGAGAAAAGACACCTGAAAGAAGTTCTTTCCGTCCCGCAGGGACCCAAAAATACAGGAATGAAAGGAAAACCCTTGAAAATAAAAGGTTTATATCGACTGATAACGACTGTATCCGCTCTTATGCTCTTTGTTTTCAATCCCCTGACAGCCCAGAGGCCCGGCGGTGGACCGGGCGGAGGCATGGGTCCCGGACAGTTTGACGGTAAGATCGTCGGACGGGTGCTGGACAGGGAGAGTGAGCAGCCGGTGGAGTACGCCAATGTCATGCTGCACTCCATGCGGGACAGCACGATGGTGGACGGTGCCATGACCGATGCCCAGGGTTATTTCCGTATCGAAAAAGTTCGCCCCGGACACTATTATCTCGCCGTGAAGTTCATCGGCTATGAGAGTATGGAGCAGAACAGCATACAGCTGAATTTCGAACATCCCTATATCGATATGGGCAATATCGCCCTGCGGCGCTCTGTCATCGCCATGGACGGAGTGCAGGTGGAGGCCGACCGTCCCGTGATCAATTATGAAATTGACAAACGGGTCATCGATGTGAGCAAACAGGCCACCAATGAGAGCGGAACAGCCGTGGACCTGCTGCAGAATATCCCTTCGCTGAATGTGGATTTTGACGGCAATGTGACGCTGCGAGGATCCTCCTCCTTCACGGTCATGATCGACGGTCATCCCTCGGTCCTGGACGCCGCCGATGCCCTGCAGACGATTCCCGCCTCTTCTATTGAGCGCATTGAGATCATCACCAACCCCTCAGTGAAATACGACCCGGAAGGCATGGCCGGCATTATCAATATTATTACCGCCAAGAAAAAACTCTCCGGCACCAGCGGTCTGGTCAACGGCAGTCTCGGTACCAACGGCGAACTGAGCGGGGATTTTCTCGTCAACTGGAAGAATGAGGATCATTCCTGGTTCTTCAAGGGGGTGTACCGAGAGCATGATCGGCCCTCCAGTTTCAGCTCCGAACGCATTACCTACGGGGACAGCCTGAATACCGGCCTCTACAGCGAGGGCGAAAGCAGCCGCAATTTCAGCTATAAAGGCCTTGAAGCCGGTTGGGAATGGCGTATCAATCCCCGGAATCTCCTCAGCCTCAGCACCCGCGTGGGTTCCTTCCGCATGAAAAGCAGCTCCAGCGCCGACCTGCGGGAGTCGCAGTTTGTTGAGTCTGGCGACGGACGGATCCTTCTCTACAGCAGTGAGGAAAACAGCCGCCGGGGTGGAGATTTTTTCAGCCTCAATGCCGATTACACCAAAAGTTTCCCCAGTGAGGGCCATCAGATCGTGTCCAATCTGGACCTCAGGGTCCGGGACGGAGATGAATTCGGCCTGACTGAAGAGTTCGACACAGCCGGTCTCCAGACCAGCGGACGGAAAAATACTGAAGCAGGACCCTCTGCGAGGATTCGCTATAAGGTGGACTATACACTGCCCTTCGATGAAAAGGGGAAGTTTGAGGCCGGACTGGAAGGCCATACCGGCGATATTCGCGATGAAACCACCGGCGATCTCTATGTTCCCGATCTGTATAGCTATGTGAGACAGGATTCCCTGACCCGTGATGTCCGCTATGACCGCTCCATCAACGGGATCTACTCACAGCTTTCCAACGAATTCGGAGCCTTCGGCCTGCAGGCGGGTCTGCGCGTCGAACACACTTATCGTTATATTTCCTCCGTGCTCGAGGATGAGACCTTCCATATCAGCCGTTTTGACTGGTTTCCCTCCCTGCATACAAGCTATCAGCTGGACGGCGGAGACCAGATCATCGCCTCCTATACCCGAAGGATTCAGCGGCCCCGAGGCTGGTTCCTCGAACCCTTCAGAACCTGGCGCGACAGCCGGAATATCTGGCAGGGAAATCCGGAACTGCTGCCCTCCTATACCAATTCCTATGAACTGGGATACAAGAAACTTCTCGGGCAGAACACTGTCTATTTCGACCTTTTTCACCGCCAGACTCTGAATGTGGATGAGCGGATCACCGAACCCCTCTACGATGATATCTATCTCAATACTGTCCAGAATGTGGGGACCAGCTATTCCACCGGTGCGGAGGCCTCCATCAATCTGGCCCCCCTAAAGATGTGGAATGCCTTCCTGACGCTCTCCCTCTATGACTATCAGCTGCAGGGTGAATATGAGACCGAAGCAGGCCCCGTCAATATCGATACCGGCAATACCCGCTGGGATGCCCGCCTCACCAATACTTTCCGTTTCAGCCAGCGCTTCCAGCTGCAGATGATGAACCGCTTTGAAAGCCGGCGCGTCTCAGCCCAGGGAACAGGAGAAGGCATGATCATGACGGATCTCTCCGCCAAGATCAATATCCTGCCCAATAAACTGTCTGCCAACCTGCAGGTACGGGATGTCTTCCGATCCGCCTCCCACGAGTTCACCAGCGAAGGACCGGGCTTCTACAGTCACAGCACCTTCGATATGCAGAGCCCCCAGTACAGCATCTCTCTGAAGTATAATTTCAATAACTTCAAGGAAAAACGGGAAGGCCGCGGCATGAACGGCGGCGGGGATATGATGGAAGAGGAGTTCTGACACTCTTCCGGATGAATTCTCAACCAGCATCACAAGTATCCGACATAATATAAAAACACCCGGCGAGTCCGGGTGTTTTGCTTTGATGAAGAATCTTCTGAGAGCGGGTGAAGGGAATCGAACCCTCGTATTTAGCTTGGGAAGCTAATGTTCTACCATTGAACTACACCCGCTTAGGGCCGGAAAATATACTCCCTTTTCCGGAATTGGTCAACGGATATTTCCAGCAAAGCAAAAGAGCCCGAACAAGTTCAGGCTCTTTCTGTATGGGGAGGAAGGAATCAGTTTTCGAAGAGCATCTCTGCGTAGGTGGGCAGAGGCCAGAGCTCTGCGTCTACCAGCATTTCCAGCGCATCCGCCTTTTCACGGGCGATGTCCATGGCCGGCAGCAGTTTGTCGCGGATCTCCACGATCAGACTTTCCTCTTCCGCTTCACTGTCCTCGATCCCGGCCGTCAGGGATTTGAGACTGCCAAGCGCCTTGTAGAGTTCATCCGACAGGTCGCAGACCTCTTTCAGAGTCTTCTTGACATAGCTGCTCTTTGCACCGCTGTCATCCAGCTCGTCCATGGTCTCCGCCAGCAGTTTCTGGTATTTGACCACCGCCGGCAGGATCTGACGCTGCAGCATGCTGATCATGGTGTTGGCCTCTATGAGATTCTGTTTGATGTAGTTTTCCATGAAGACCACATAACGGGCATTCATCTCAGATCTGTTCAGCACACCGGTGCGTTCAAAGACCGATACATTCCGCTCACTCATGAATCCGGCCAATGCATCCGGCATGGTTCTGAGGATCGGGAGTTTTCGCTCCTCAGCCATTTCATACCACATGCTGCTGTAGCCGTCGCCGTTGAAGACGACCCGCTTATGGGCGGAATAGGTCTCAGCAATCAGTTTCTGAACATCGGCATTCAGATCGCTGCCCTTCTCCAGTGTCTCCGCAAATGCGTTGAATGTGTCCGCCACAATGGTGTTGAGGATCATGTTGGGCCGGGACAGAGAGGCGCTGCTGCCCACCATCCGGAATTCGAATTTGTTGCCCGTGAAGGCAAAAGGGCTTGTCCTGTTGCGGTCCGTCGCATCCTTCGGCAGGGGCGGAAGGGTGGACACACCGACGGTGATGTCCTGCGGGCTGCGCTTGCTGTGGACAACACCGGCCTCAATATTCTCCAGGATCTCCGTCAGCTGTTCGCCGAGATAGATGGAGATGATCGCCGGCGGTGCTTCGTTGCCTCCCAGACGATGATCGTTGCCGGGATCGGCAGCCGCNAGCCTCAGCAGATCCGCATAGTCATCCACGGCTTTGATGATTCCCGCCAGNACCAGCAGGAACATGGCGTTCTCGGAAGGGGTGTGNCCCGGATCCAGAAGGTTGATGCCGTCATCCGTCACCAGCGACCAGTTGTTGTGCTTCCCGCTGCCGTTGATGCCGGCAAAGGGCTTGGGATGCAGCAGACAGGTCATTCCGTGACGCTTGGCCACCTTGCGCATCGTGTCCATCACTACCTGATTCTGGTCCGTGGCGATATTCACGTTATTGTAGATCGATGCCAGCTCGTACTGCCCCGGCGCCACCTCGTTGTGACGGGTCTTGGCACTCACACCCAGTTTCCACAGCTCCCGGTCCAGCTCACTCATGAAATCCGTGATCCGCTCCCGGATACTGCCGAAATAATGGTCGTCCAGCTCATGCCCCTTCGGCGCCTTGCTCCCGAACAGGGTCCGTCCGCTCAGCTGCAGGTCCAGACGCTTGGCAAAATATTTATTGTCGATAAGGAAATATTCCTGCTCCGGCCCGGCCGATGAGGCCACCCGGGTGGAACTCGTGTTGCCGAAGGCCCGCAGAAGACGCATCGAAGCCCTGTTCACCGCGTCGTTGCTGCGCAGAAGAGGGGTCTTCTTGTCCAGAGCATCGCCGGTGTAACTGTAAAAAGCCGTCGGAATATACAGCGTGGCACCCTGCCTGTCCTCCTTGATGAAGGCCGGACTCGTAGCATCCCAGGCCGTGTATCCACGGGCCTCAAAGGTGCTCCTGATTCCCCCGCTGGGAAAACTCGAAGCATCCGGCTCCCCCTGTATCAGCTCCTTGCCTGAAAATTCCATGATCACCGAACCCCCGTTGCTCGGACTGATGAAGGAATCATGCTTCTCCGCTGTGATTCCCGTCAGCGGCTGAAACCAGTGCGTGTAATGGGTCGCACCCCGCTCTATGGCCCAGTCCTTCATCGCATTGGCCACGATCTCTGCTATGCCGGACTCCAGCGGCTGACCCCCCTCTATCGTATCTTTCAGCTTCTTGTATACGTTCTTCGGGAGACGCTCCTTCATTACATTTTCGTTGAAAACATTCTTCGCGAAAATCTCCGTTACCTTTACTTTCGACTCCGGCATGTATCAGTCCTCCTTGCTTTCCTCTGTTGGGTTGATGTCCTCTGCATTGATAAATGTCTCTTCCTTAAAGGTCGTCAGTACCACATTGCTCTCCGTACGCATTACACCCGGCCAGCTCTGTATCTCCCTCAGAAGATTCTCCAGCGTACTCATGCTGAAGGTCCGGATCTTCAGTATGTATGTGCCGCTGCCCGTGATGCTGTAACACTCCTGAACCTCCTCCGTATGCTCCACCTCACTGAGTATGTCCTGAAAATTCCGGCTGCTCAGCGTGAATACATGTATGAATGCCGTCACGTCACGCTCAACCTTCTTGCTGTCCACAATCGCACTGAAACGCTTGATCACACCGCGCTCCCGCAATTTGACAATCCGGTCCCGCACCGCCGGTATGGTCAGATGTGTCGACTCACTCAATTCATTGTAGGTCGCCCGTCCGCTGCGCTGAAGATGATTCAGTATCGTCCGGTCTATGTGGTCCATCTCAACTCCTTTTTCATTGGCGAAAACTTATAAGGAATTAAATCAATAAACAAATATAAATTTAGTAAAAATGAGAAAAAAATTAAATAATTAAGGCAATATGCTAAACATACATTAAAAAACATTCCGCACCCCAACGCCCCCACGCTCCAACACTCCCGCGCCCCAACGCCCCCACGCTCCCACCTGTCCGCAATTTTCACTGGAGATTGTCCAATGAACTGATTAACTTGCTCTGAATGAGGATAAACCGTTTATAAAGGAGTTGAGAATGCGCAGTGCAGCAGCGGACGGATGCCGGATCGAGGCGCTTGAGATCATTCCCTTCAACATTGCGCTGGAGGATGTCTTTCGCATTGCCACAATGAGTGTGGAGACTGCCGAGAATGTGCTGATACATATTGTGACCGAGGACGGCTTCGAGGGCTGGGGTGAAGCCTCCAGTTTCCGTGCCATTGTCGGGGAGACGCAGGGAACCAATATTGCCGCCGCCCAGGCCATAAGACCCCTGTTTCTCGGACGTTCCGCCCTTGAATACCGGACCCTGATCGCTGAAATGCACCGCTTTATGCCCTATAACAGCACCATCAAAAGCGCCTTCGACATGGCCCTTTACGATCTCGCAGCCCGACGGGCTCAACTCCCGCTCTATCATTTTTTCGGCGGTTCAAAGCGGGTGATGGAGACTGACATGACCCTCGGGATCTCGGATCTTGAGGAGACCCAGCGAAAGCTGCGGAAATATCTGGACATGGGTTTCCGGAAGATCAAGACCAAGGTGGGTCTCGATACGGAACAGGATCTGCAGCGTCTGAATCTGATTCGCGAGATCGGCGGTCCGGACCTGGGTCTGCGCATCGACGCCAATCAGGGTTGGGACCGTAATAAGGCCCTGACTGCCCTCAACGCTTTCCGCAGCCTGGACATCGAATACTGTGAACAGCCGGTGCGCCGCCATGATCTGGAGGGGCTGAAATATGTGTCGGACAGAAGCCCCGTGCCTATTATGGCTGATGAGTCCCTGTTTTCGCCCGTGGACGCTATGAATATCGTGAGAATGCAGGCCGCACCGATGATGAATATCAAGATCAGCAAGAGCGGAGGTTTTCAGCAGGCTATTGCCATTGCCGAGATCGCCGCGGCGGCGCATATCCCCTGCATGCTGGGCTGCATGAGTGAAAGCGGCCTCGCAAATACAGCATTTGCACACTTTGCCTCCGCCTTCGAGATCGTGCAGTTCTTCGATCTGGATGCCAATGTGGGGCATCTTGGCGAACCGCTGATCGGAGGAGCCGAAATCAGAGAGGGGAATGTGTATCTGCCTGATGAACCCGGTATCGGCTGTGTGCCGGCCCCAGATTTCCTGGAGACGGCTCCGCGGCTGTGACAGTGCGGCGCTGTGAACCCCTGGCTGCATCTGTAGGTGACGCAGCGCCCGCGACAGGCGATGGGCTCTGCTGTGTCGAACGCGGAGGAAGATGATGATGTATCCTGAACATATCGGTCCTGTCCATGTGAGGGTGGGGGGGAAGACCCTGCTTTTTTTCGCCGGTTATGACTATCTGAATATCAGTCAGTCTCCGGAACTGAAAAAGCTCTATGCCGAACACGGTGAGGAAGGCCTCGGCAGTCGTGCCGCCCGCTCCACCACCGGTGACCACACCCTTTTTCATCAGCTGGAAGAACGTATCGCATCCTTCACCGGTCAGCCTTCAGCTCTGCTTTTTCCCAGCGGCTACCTGGCCAATCTGGCCCTCTGGTCCCTGCTCCCCGAAGCAGGCGATGAACTCATCCTCGAAAGCCGGCTGCATCCTTCCGCACTGCAGGGTCTTGCCCTCGGCAGCGGACGGCCCCGCTATTTTGCCCCGGGAGATCTGCGGGCCCTGAAAAATCTCCTGTCCGAAGGGGAGGGGAAAGAGGCCCCCGGCAGATATGTCGGTATGGAAGGCATTCAGGGTCATAACGGCAGCCTGTCTCCCCTGCATGACTATCTGGCCTGCATGAAACCCGGACTGCATATCCCCGTCCTCGATGAGAGTCACAGTTTCGGTATCTTCGGCAGCCGCGGTCAGGGTCTGGCGGAAATTCCGCTGAACAAAGGCTTCGAAACGCTTGTCAGCAGCTCACTGGCCAAAGCCGCAGGCGCCTTCGGAGGCTTCGTCGCAGGTCCTGTCCGGGTCACTGATAAGCTGCGTGGGAGCGATATGTTCAGAGGCAGCAGTTCTCTGCCCCTGCCCCTCGTCAGGGTCTCCCTCGCTGCCCTGAATCTGATCACCGGCGAAAAGATTCATTCGCTGCATCAGAATGCCCTCTATCTGAAATCCCGCTGCGCTGAACGCGGGCTGGATATTCCCCAGGATCCTACGCCTGTGCTGATCCTGAAATCCGAGCAGGTCGACAGCATAAAACTGACAGCCGCCCTCAACGATGCCGCCATTTTTGTCCCCTTTATCCGCTACCCGGGCGGTCCCGAGGAAGGTTTTTTCCGTTTCTCCGTCTCCGCTGCCCATGACCGCTCCATGCTGGATATGCTCATCACCTGTATCACCGAAGCCATTATAAGGACTTAACTTTCCCCATGTCCCTTCTGGATTTTGACATGTCCCAGAGCAGCGGGCTGCAGAACCTGCCCGCAGGTCTCGATGAGGCAGGCCGGGGACCTGTCGCTGGCCCTGTCACCGCCGCAGCGGTCATCTTTCCCAGAGATGTGCAGCCCAATCCCCTGATCAGGGACTCTAAAACGCTCTCCGAAAAACAGCGAAGTACCGCCTTTCAGTGGATACTGGAACATGCCCTCAGCCACAGCATCCGCAGTCTCGGTGTGCGCCGCATTGAGGAGATGAATATTCTGGCCGCCTCCCTGCAGGCGATGAAAGAGGCCGCTGAAGAGCTTCAGCCCAGGCCCCAACTCTGTCTCATCGACGGAAATCGCCTGCCTCCCGGCATGGACAGCGCAAAAGCCGTAGTCAAAGGCGACGCCGCCTCCTTCAGCATTGCCGCCGCCTCCATTCTGGCCAAGGTCCACAGAGACCGCCTCATGGCCCGCTGGGCCCAGATCTTCCCGGGCTATGGCCTTGAAAAACATAAAGGCTATCCCACCGTCGCCCACGTTCAGGCTATTCATGAACTCCTGCCCCTGCCCATCCACCGCAGCACTTTCACACCCCTGAAGGAGTTTAAGTTTCCCCGTCGCCCCGATCCCCTGCTCCTTGGCCGATGGGGCGAGAACTGGGCCATTCATCACCTCATCAGCCGCGGCTGGCGCTTCCTCGAACGCAATACGGTCCTCGGCAGACAGGGTGAACTCGATATTGTCATGGCCGAAGGGGAACTATTGCATGTTGTGGAAGTTAAAACATCCGGACCTACAGACAGAATGGACCCCCTGGAATGGATCAATGAGAAGAAAATCCACAGACTGCAGAATCTCGCCGAACACTGGGCACGACTCCGCTCCCTGCAGCACCGCCCCCTCCAGATCGATGCCCTTACCGTCCGCTGCACCGACTGGCGAAGACCCCAGATAGATTTTTATCCCGATATTTCAACAATCTAAAGGTTTAGCATGAAAAAATTAAACAATGAACAGAGAAATGTGACCCGGACGCAGCCTGAACCCCAGAGACGCTCTATACTCCGCCGCATTTTCTCCCAACCCGAGGATCTGCATCAGCTGAATAAATATCACCGCTTTCTCTACGAGGTCAAATCCTGGTCCCTCGTCCTTCTCGCCGTCTTCTTTATCCGCGCAGGCGTCATCGAAGCCTATCAGATTCCCACCGGCTCCATGGAAAGCACGATCAATGTCGGCGATTTTCTCCTCGGCAATAAGTTCATCTTCGGCGCCCGAACCCCCGACTGGATCGGCGTTCCCTTCACCCGCATGGGCTTCGATATTCCCTACAAACGACTGCCCGCCCTGCGTCAGCCCCGCTCCGGTGATATCGTCATCTTCCGCTTCCCCCACGATACCTGGACCAAATACGTCAAACGCTGTATCGGCGCCGCCGGTGATACGGTCGAGATCATCGACAAGATCCCCTATGTCAATGGTCAGCCCTTCCCCGACCCCGATCAGTCCATCATCAATTATGATCATATCTACCCCGCCGATTACCAGGAAGCCAATATCTTCCCCCGCGGCAACGGCAACCGCGACCACTACCAAAGCCTCTATGTCCCCCGAAAAGGCGATACGCTGCAGGTCAATGAGCTCAACCCCGATTATATCTACAATATTATGAGCCTCGATGGACACGATGTGAAATACAGTTTCTCGAATTTCTACGTCGACGGCAGACTCACAGATGAATATGTCGTCGAACAGGACTACTTCTTCATGCTCGGCGACAACCGCGACAACAGTTACGACAGCCGCTACTGGGGCCTCGTTCCCTTCAAATATGTCATGGGCACTCCCCTCATCCTCTACTTCTCCCTGGATAAAAATGTCCCACTGACCCGCCTCCATCGAAAGATCCGCTGGACCCGCATCCTCACAACTGTCAGCTGATGTCCCGCCCTTCCCCGTATGAATACACCTTTCCCTGCGGGGCCCGTTCTCAACTCCCTCTGTGCAGGACATCCTTAATCAATAAATTTGCCCCGAATGCCCCGAAGTCTCTCCATATACATTCATCTGCCCTTCTGTGAAAAGCGCTGTGACTACTGCGATTTCTATTCCACATTGGATTTTCCTGCCCTCAATACTCGCTACCGAAGCACCCTCACCGAAAATATCGCCTGGGCCGGCAGGCAGTCTCAATTCGCTTCAAGACCTGTGCAGAGTGTCTTCCTCGGCGGAGGCACTCCAAATCTCTACAAACCCGATGCCGTCGCAGAATGGATCGACAGCATCCGTACACACTTTCTCCTCAGCCCCGATGCCGAGATCAGTATGGAAATGAATCCTGAGTTCATCCAAAGCTCTGCACAGCTCGAGGAGTACCACCGGGCCGGTGTCAACAGGCTCAGTGTCGGTCTGCAGTCCCTCATCCCTGCCGAACTCGAACTTCTCGGCCGTATTCACAGTGCCGAAAAAGCTCTGCAGGCTCTGAATGTCCTCCGCAGCTCCTCCTTCAGCAACTGGTCTGCCGATATTATTTACAGCCTCCCCGGACAGACAGTCCCCGATCTGCAGCAGACTCTGAACAGGGTTCTGCAATTCGATCCACCCCATATCTCCGCCTACTCCCTCACCCGGGAGGCAGGAACCCGCTATGACTTCAGACTGACTCAGGGTGAACTTTCAGAACCCGATGAGGAGTCTCAGCTGCAGCTCTTCCTCATCCTGCGCTCCGCGCTGGGACATGCCGGCTACCGCCACTATGAGATCTCAAATTTTGCCCGGGAGGGTTTTGAAGCCCGGCACAATCTGCATTATTGGCGCTTCGGTGACTACCTGGGCCTCGGTGCCGGTGCCCACGGCAAGATCGGATTCAGGCACTTTTTCTATCCCGATGATCTGCAGGACTATCTCCGCCGCAGCTCTGACGGCGATTTTGAACCGCAGTCCGAAACGCTCGAACCCCTGTCCGCCCTCCTGGAATATGCCGTCTTTAAGCTCAGAACAGCTGAAGGTATCCTCCGCAGCGAGTGCTCCACACAACGATGGACTCTCCTCCATCAGGCCCTGACGAAGGTTCAGAGTAAACTCGGAACAGAATATTTTCTGTTTGAAGAAAGCGGCATTCGCTGTAATTTCGAAGCCTGGCTGGTCCTGGATTCCCTGCTGCTGGAACTGGCCGATATGCTGGAAAGGGAAGCGAAGCCTGCTATCTGTTAACTTGACAAAGCAGAGCGAAATCACTAAAATCCACAGCCATGAAAGATAGACAATCTGCGGGATGACCGGAATATGATCAAAGATAAGGACCTCATTTCCATTCAGGAAGTTCGGGAACTCATTCCTGCTGCTCTGAAAGCGCAGGAAGCCTATGCCCGCTGGAGCCCCGGAGCCATGGATGAGCTCTGTAAAAAACTGGCGGATGCAGCCTACCGAGAGTCTGCCCGACTGGCAAAAATGGCCGTCGAAGAAACCGGCATGGGCAATTACGAAGATAAGATAACGAAGAATCAGTTCGCCAGCCGTGATCTCTGGAATGCCGTGGGCCCTCTCAGGGTTCTGGGCCTCCTCTCTGAGGATAAACAGAAGAAGATCCTCGAAGTAGGTGAACCCAAAGGACTCGTCGCCGCCATTATTCCCACGACAAACCCGACCTCCACCAGTATTTATAAGATTATTATTTCCCTTAAGGCCGGAAATGCGGTCATCGGTTCTCCCCATCCCTCTGCCGCCGCCTGCACCTATGAGACCTTTCAGCTGTTGAAACGCACAGCCGAAAATGCCGGTGCACCTGAAGGCCTCATCAGCTGTATCAGTACGCCCTCCATTGAAGGCGCCGGTCAGCTGATCCGCGATCCGCGTGTCGCCGTGATCCTCGCCACCGGCGGACCGGGTATCGTCAAGGCGGCCTACAGTTCCGGAAATCCCGCCCTCGGCGTCGGTGCCGGCAATACTCCCGTCTATATCGAACAGAGCGCAAATCTGGAAAAAGCCGTCTCTGATGTCGTGACCGGTAAAAGTTTTGACAATGGACTGATCTGCTCCTCAGAGCAGACTCTGATCACTGATAAAAAAATCTATGACCGCGTGCGTAAACTCCTGCAGGATAAGCGCGCACATATCGTGGATAAACACGAAAAGCTGCGCCTCGCCGAAGTCATGTTCACCCAGGGACATCTTAATACCCGCATCGTGGGAAAAAGTGCGGAGCATATCGCTGAAATGGCCGGTTTCAAAGTAGCTCGGGGCACCCGTATCCTCGTCGTTGAGGTGGATAAGGTAGGTCCTGAGGAACTCTTTACCCTGGAAAAACTGTCCCCGGTCCTCGCCCTTCTCGCAGTCGATGCCTACCCCCTCGCCATTCAGAGAGCCCGGGAGGTCTCCGCCTTCGGTGGACTCGGGCATACCGCCGCCATTCATACCGGCAGCCGTGATATCGCCATGGAATTCGGCATGAAAGCCCTCGTCTCCCGCGTTGTCGTCAATAGTCCGGCAGTCCATGGTGCCGTCGGAAATACCACCGGCCTCCTGCCCTCACTCACCCTCGGCTGCGGCGCGAAAGGTAATAACAGCATCGCTGAAAATGTCGGACCCATGCAGCTGGTGGATGTCAAACGCATCGCCTGGGAACTCACACCCGCCAATCCCACCGCAGGACGGAAAAGCTACCTCGATGACAATGTCTCCATTAAAGGAAATTACTCGCGCTTTGATGCCCCCGCCAACAGCCCCGCGCCCGTCGGCAAAACCTTCGGCGAAAGCGGTTTGACCGGAAATCAGATCGATGATATTATCGACAGGTTCAGGAAAAGAAAATGAATAGGCCACTGTTCATAACTCTCCTCAGTGCAGGTCTCCTCTGCGCTCAGTCCCCCGAGGATGAGCGGGCCCTGATCGANCAGGCCCTCGATGCCCTGCCCGAGATCGGCTCCATCACNGACCCCGATCCGGATCTGCTACCCCTGACTGAGATCGATGACGGTCCCCTCGCAGATGAGTTTCCGCCTCTGTCCCCCATCGATGAACGCCCCCTCTCAGATGATCTGCCGCCCTTTATCCTGCAGCAGCCCGGCAGCTCCGAAAATTCACTTCCCCTGTCCCTGCGCCTCGATTCCCTCACTCTCCACAGGGAAGTCTGCGGTCTGCAATGGAAAACCGGTTCCGAATATGTTGTGAACAGTCTCCTGCAAAGGTCCGCCCTGCAGGATACCGATGGCCGCTTCCTCTTTGTCTCGGGAAGAGATACTCTCCTCATCACCCCCGTTTTTGAAAAAGGCCTCCTCATGGCCCTCGAAATGAATGTCCGCCTGGCTTCGAACGGCAATGCTCCGGAACCCGAAAAGCTTCTTTCAGCCCTCAGAGATATCCTCGCCGAAGATCTGGGCAGCCCCGGAAAGGTGAGGATCACCGAACTGCATCCCCGATTTGCCGACCGCTACGGCACACCCATGACAATGTACAGCTGGATCGTGGATGAGGTCTCTGTCGATCTTGTCCTGACCCGCATGTTTGAATCTGAACTGCTTCTTAAAATAAAATATAATGACCGGGTTGAAGATACTGATCTGCAGTCCAGGTTGAGGACCGTATTCCGCAGGGAATAATGATCACACATACTGCCAAATACTGGCACCGGGACGGAGACGCAGTCCGCTGCACTCTCTGCCCTCATGCCTGCCGCCTGAAAGATGGAAAAACAGGCGTCTGCCGCGTCCGCAGAAATGACGGTGGCAGCCTCATGTCCGAAAATTACGGACGCCCCGCCGCCATGGCCGTCGACCCCGTCGAGAAAAAACCCCTCTATCATTTTCTTCCCGGTTCCTCAGTGTTTTCCATCGGCACCTATGGCTGTAATCTCAGCTGCGATTTCTGCCAGAATCATCATCTCTCCATGCATGGACAGGATCCCGCAACTCCCTGCCGCTCACCCCAGGATCTCATCAGCCTCTGCCGNAATCAGGGCTCTGCCGCCATCGCCTTNACCTACAATGAACCCGTGATCTTTGCAGAGTATATGCAGGATGCCGCAGCCCTCGCCCGCGCCGAAGGTCTGCATACAGTGGCCGTCTCCAACGGCTTTATCAGCAGCTCTCATGTCAGAGAGGTCTTCGCCCATATCGATGCCGCCAATATCGACCTCAAAGCCATCGATCCCGATTTCTATAAAACACGCTGCAAAGCGTCCCTGCAGCCAGTGCTCGAAACTCTTCGCATTCTCTTCGATATGGGTGTCCATCTCGAGATCACACACCTCATATTGGATGGCCTGAACAGCAGCCGGGACCAACTGAGCACCCTCTTTAAATGGATCGCAGAAGAACTGTCCCCGCTGGTCCCTCTGCATCTGTCCGCCTTCTA
>JGI10211J34971_10001138_pt1 | contig 22177 bp, 26 predicted proteins | sample Etolagsediment_FD_34971 | JGI IMG/M metagenome (IMG submission 34971)
AGCGATGTGCTGGGGGTCTTTCAGGCATTTACTCCAAAATTCGTGAAGAAGTATGCCAACATCGCAGAGGAGATCATCAGGGCCTTTGTGGCCTATGTGGAAGATGTGAGAGCGCATCGTTTTCCCGAGGATCAGCATACCTATACGATGATTGAAGGGGAGCTGCCAAAGTTGATGGAAATGTTGAAGGTAAAATAAATTCATTGATTGATGAAGGTGCTCAGATTTGCCTTATTGCAGGCAGGAGCATTGGAGTTTTACAAGTCAGAAATTACTCAAGGAGCAATATATCAAGCATAAAAAAGAAAAGGAGGGTTTATTGTGTCTGAGGTTTTAAAGAAGATTCGAAAGTTCATGGAAGAGGAGGGCATTCCCGGGCGTGATGGGTACGATCTGCCGAACTCATCCAAAACGTTTCCCGATGGTGCACATTACCGCATAGAGGTAGCCGGTGTTGAAAGGGCTACTACAATGGAGGCCATGATCGATGAAGCCAGGAAAAGAAACGTCACGGTCCATCGAGTGATCGCCGCAGTTGGAGGATCGACCTACTGTGATTTTGAGGAACTCAAGGCCATGGCGCAAATGGCCTATGAAGAGAAGATCGAAGTTGTGATGACGGTTGGTCATAGGAAGGCATGGGACCCTGGGTCCAAAGAAGCTGCCACAAGCGAGGGAATGATGCAGGGCTTCAGGTTAAGAGGATCTGATAATATTTCATATCACATTGCAGATATGATGCGGAACATCGAAGCGGGATTTAGAGGGTTTCTGGTCTATGACGAGGGCGTTCTGTTTATTATCAACAAAATGAGACAGAAGGGATTTATACCTCAAGAAACTATCTTTAAGTTTTCCGTGTTTGGAGGATATTGCAGCGCAGCAGGGGCAAAGGTTATTGAATCAATGGGTATCAACTCCTTGAATCCCCTATCCGATGTTTCCCTTCCTATACTTGCAAGCATTCGTAAGACAGTGGATATTCCTCTAGATATTTACGTGATCATCGTCGATGCATTCGGTGGCATGTTTAGGGCCTATGAAGCCCCTGAGATTGCCCGAATTGCTTCTCCTTGTTATTTTAAGATCGAGCCCGGAACTTCAGAGGGTGATATTTACAAGCCATGGATCGAGGAAGCCTGGCATCAAAATCACGTTCGACAAAAGATAAAAATGGCATCTATTGTCCAGGAAATTATGGAGCGACATGCGCCGGAATTGAAGACATCGGAAAAAGGTGCGAGGGATCTTGTTCTTCCAGTACCAAACTAGCTTTAATTATAGAGGAGTTCGATATGGATCAAGATAGTGTATTCCACGTTGCTTTAAACACGCTTAATAATGCAGGGAAATTGGGCGCCATTGATTCCAGGGTTCTTGAGATTCTTCAGGCACCGAAAAGAATCATGGAGTTTCGTATCCCACTCAAATTGGATGGTGGTTCCTTCAGGGTTTTTCAGGCATACAGAGTTCATTACTGTGATGCGCTCGGGCCATGCAGAAACGGCACACGGATTAGACCCAACCTTTCACTGGATGAAATAAAGGCGCTGGCTATTTTTATGACTATCAAGCACTGCGTTGCAGACATCCCGGCGGGAGGCGCAAAGGGAGGCATTCAAGCAGATCCGAGTAAAATGAGTAATAATGATATTGAAAGGCTTGTCCGTGCCTTTGTCAGAAATCTTCAGCCAAAGGGTCCATGGGTAGACGTTCCCGGTGCTGATATCGGCACTGGAGAACAGACCATGTCTTGGATGCTCGATGAATATGAGCAAATCACCGGGTATCATTGCCCCCCTGCTATAAACGATAAGCCTCCTATCCTGGGCGGGTCTCTCGGTGGTGAGGCGGCCACTGGATTGGGTGTATTTAAGGTACTGATGAAGGCTGCCACTGATATCAAACTGAACGTCAAAGAGAGCAGGGCCGTTGTGCAAGGTTTTGGACAGGTAGGATCTGTTTTGGCCACCTTGCTTTACGAGAAAGGCTGTCGCGTTGTGGCTGTAAGTGATGTCTATGGCGGAGTTTATTCCCCAGNAGGTATCGACATTGTGAAGTTAAAAGACCATGTTGTAAAGACAGGAAAAGTAAAGGATNTTCCAGAAACAGATGCAATCACCAATGAAGAAATTTTTTCAACCGAGTGCGATATTTTNGTCCCTGCAGCGGTCCAGAGCGTCATTCACAGAGGAAACGCCAANGATGTGAAGGCAAAACTAATCGTTGAGGGCGCAAATGGTCCGGTCACAACCGAGGCAGATGAAGAGCTGACCGAAAAAAGGATTACAATTGTGCCGGATGTTGTTGCCAACAGTGGCGGAGCGACTGTCTGCCATTTTGAAAGGACGCAGGGGCTTTCAGACCAGTACTGGGATCTTGAAACAGTCAATAAAAGGCTTGAGCAGAGAATACTCAAAGCATATCAGGATGCTGTAAATGTCGCATGTGAGGTAAACACGCTATCTATAAGAACTGGGGCATGGATCCACGCGCTGAGAAAGCTCAGCAAGGCCATGAAGCTTAGAGGTTGGGTGTAGAGGCTTATGAGTAGATACAGAGAATGAAGGAGGTAAAAAATGGCGCTATTTGAAACCAGCGAATATCTCGTTAGAATTAAGAAGACTAAAGATAGAATGGACGAAGCTGGCATTGATGTGCTTGTGGTTGCAGACCCAGCCAATATGAACTACCTCACCGGATATGACGGGTGGTCGTTTTATGTACCGCAGGTCGTCGTCGTCAGCCTTGAGAGTAAAGAGCCGGTATGGATCGGCCGTGAGATGGATGCAGCCGGGGCTCGTCACACAACCTTTCTGCAAAAAGAAAACATTATCGGATACCCAGATTACTATGTTCAGACCACGGAACGGCACCCTATGGACTTTGTCGCCGACGTTATCAAACAGCGAGGATGGGGGCACAAACGGATCGGCACGGAATTAGATGCCTACTACTTCAGCGCCCGCGGGTACGAAGCCCTCAAAAACGACCTTACTGATGCCACATTTACCGACGGAAATCTGCTGGTGAGCTGGATTCGACTAATCAAGTCTGATCAAGAGATCAGTTACATGCGCCAGGCTGGAAAAATTGTGGAAAAGGTTATGCAGACCGCTCTTGATACGGTAGCTCCCGGCGTCAGAGAATGCGATGCAGTGGCAGACATTGTCCGGGCGCAGATAAAAGGCACTGATACGTTCGGCGGCGACTACACAGCCATTGTTCCCTTAATGCCCACTGGTGAAAAGACCTCTACGCCGCACCTGACCTGGACCGATGAGCCCTATGAAGATGAGGTGGCCGTAAACCTCGAGCTTGCGGCCTGTCGCAATCGTTATCATAGTCCCATGGCGCGTACTATGTATCTTGGCAAGAATCCGCCACCGAAATTAGAGGATACGGCCACAATTGTTGTTGATGGTCTAAATCTCACTCTCGATGCAATCAAGCCAGGTTTATTGTGCGAAGAAGTTGAATTAGTATGGCGCAGGCATATTGCAAAGCATGGCCTGGAAAAGGAATCCAGGATTGGCTATGCCATGGGTCTTAATTATCCGCCGGACTGGGGTGAGCATACTGCAAGCCTGAGGCCCGGTGACAAAACCGCCCTTGAACCTAATATGACCTTCCACATGATTCTCGGGATGTGGATGGATGACTGGGGATTCGAATGTAGTGAAGCTTTTATGGTTACCAAAACTGGGTGCGAAACATTTGCGAATTTTCCCAGAAAATTATTTATCAAAAACTAAACTGTTGTAGTGTAGTCAGGGGAATTTACATCTTAGAGCCCTACATGATTATTCGACAATTATCGATTATTCCTCAGTTGTGAAGATTTGATGATACCATCTCAAGATTGGTTGTCAGCATGGATAAAATAAAAAAGAGAATTGGGGAACTAAAAAAGGAGCTCATTCATCTAAGACGCGACTTTCATAGAAATCCAGAGCTTGGATTTAAGGAACATCGAACCGCTGATGTTACCGAGAATTACCTTTGGTCTCTTGGACTTCAGACCAAACGCATGACAAAAACCGGGGTCGTCGCACTTCTGGAAGGCACAAAGCCGTGGCCTGTGCTGATGCTTCGAGCAGATATGGATGCCTTGCCGATCACTGAAGAAAACGATGTTGATTATAAGTCACAAAATAAAGGAGTGATGCACGCCTGTGGGCATGATGCACATATGGCCATGCTGCTTGTGGCTGCGAGGATATTGTCGGAAAACAGGAATGATATCTCGGGGACAATAAAGTTNGTATTTCAGCCCAATGAGGAAATCGCTGGNGCGATTTACATGATTGAAGATGGTGTCCTTGAAAATCCAAAAGTTGATGCTGCAATGGGAATACATATCTGGACTCCTGTCGAGTCTGGCAAAATAGCAATTACCCCTGGTGCGGTTATGGGGGGACTTGATGTATTTAAGGTTACTATTTACGGAAAGGGCGGCCATACAGGTCTTCCGGAGGATGCCATATCCCCTGTTATAACGGCCGCAAATTTAATTCTGACCGCACAAACAATTCAGACAAGGGAAATAAGTAACCTGAAATCTACGATAGTAATGTTTGGCAAAATAGCTGGGGGCACAAAAAGCAATATTATACCAGACAAGGTAGAGTTGGAAGGTTCAATACGCTTTCTTTACAAAGCTGGCCCGAATAGTGAAGAACAGCCTACGGAACGGTTTAAAAGGATATTGGAAAGTGTTTGTAAAACTCACCGTTGTACTTTTGATATCGAAATAGTTCATGAGAACATACCATTGATTAATAATGAAGAGATGGTTGATCTTGCTAAAGACACCGCAAAAGAGGTGTTTGGTGATATAAAAAAGATAGTTGATAATAAATCAATGGCAAGCGAGGATTTCTCTGAATTTATAGAAAGGGTACCTGGTGTTTTTATGTTTCTCGGTACGGGAAACGAAAAGAAGGGCACCAACGTATCACACCATAACCCATGTTTTAACATCGATGAAGATACACTTCCCTATGGTGTTGAAATGCATGTTAAGGGAGCATTAAATTTTTTCAAAAATGCAGACAAGTTGAAATTCCTTAAAAGGAGGTGATGCAATTAATATAGTAGAGATTAAGCAAATGCAGCATAAGAACAACCTCAACAAATGAAAGGAGAGATATTATGAAAAGGATTTTTAGTATGGCCCTAATTTTTATGCTTTTGCTTTCCGTCGGTATTGCCACCGCTGGAGAGTACAAGGGAAAGACAATAAAGGCACGCCTAGCATCAGAGGAAATTGAAGGCGATTTCATGACTGTCTGGGCCAGAAATTTCTCTGATCACATGAAGAAATGGTCTGGTGGGAAGATTGATATTAACGTGTATCCCTATGGAACATTAGGAGCAAGTGGCGATATCAATGAACTTGCGCAGATGGGCGTAGTGGAATACGTCTTTTCAGATTATGCCTGGATCAGCTCATTCGTTCCCCAGGCCCAGGTTTTGGCATTGAACTATCTGTTTCCCACTGAAAAAGTGCCAGAGGTGTTGGACTGGATCGCCAGAAATGGAGAGTTTATGCCACTTTTGGAAAAGGCCTTCAGGAAAAACGGCCTGGTGCCTTTGTCAATCATGTTTGAGGGATGGCAGTGGCTGACATCTAAAAAGGAGATCAAATCACTGGATGACATGAAAGGTCTCAAACTCAGATTGATGTCTTCCAAACTGCTGGTGGAAGACTATAAAGCTTACGGGGCTGCCCCAACTCCAATGAGCTACGGTGAAGTGTACAGCGGACTTCAGATGGGGCTGATCAATGCCCAGGTAAATCCGCTTTTTGCTATCTACAGCATGAAGTTTTATGAAGTTCAAAATTACTGCACTCAGCTGAAAAGTGAGCCCTTTGTCGGAATCCCCACAGTCAATCAGAAATTTTTTGACAACCTCCCTAAGGATGTTCAGCAGGAGATGCGCACGTTTTGGATTGATGCAATCATTCCTGCAGGCAAATGGATTACTGAAAGAAATGCCGGTGATATGGCAAAAATGAAAAAGGCTAAACCCAAGCTAAAGTTCAATGAACTGGATGACGCGACCATTGCCGAATTCAAGAAAAAGGCTGAAACTGTATATCCCAAATATACCAAAATCGGTGGTGAAGGGTCTCAAGCAATACTCGATGTGCTTCTCAAAGACATCGAAAATGCAAAAAAGGCNCTAAACATTAAATAGCAGGTGTTAAGCCACTGCAGTAATATGNCCGCCGCAGTGGCTTAACCNGTTTACGGTAGGGCTAAACAATGAACAAAAAAATTGACAGCCAAAAGGAGTTGAACTTTTTCCAGCATCTAAACAGGTATGTAGGTTTGCTGGTCAATGCAGTTGAGGTGTCAATTCTGGTTTTTTGCGTCGCATCACTCGGGATACTGCTAATAACCAATGTGTTTGCACGAACGTTTTTCCAAAGTATTTATTTTGCCGAAGAGGTATCGAAATTCCTTGTGATGCTGACCACATTCACAGGCGTGAGCTATGCGGTCAGAAAAGCGCGACATATCCGGATGGGGGCATTTCTCGATGCNATGCCAGAGATAATGGAGAAGGTGTTTATCATTATCATTTCACTTGTCAGCGCCGTAGTAATGGGGATTATGACCTGGTTTTCCTACAAATATCTGATAAATGCCATGGATATGGGACATATGACCCCGGCGCTGAGGGTTCCGAAATGGACATTTTATGTGATTATTCCGATTGGATTTGGCCTGGCATGTATTCAGTATATCAGAACGGTTATAAAAAATTTTACGGAGAAAAAACCCTGGCAGTCTCCGGATCAGCAAAGTGAATACGAAGATGAAGATATCGGGGGGGCAGCGATATGACACTTTTTGGAATAAGTCTTGGGACAATGCTTTTGTTTGGGTTTCCCTTCATGGTAACACTTCTAGGGTCCCTGCTGTTGTATGTATATATCTATATGCCGGATTTTGCGCCGAAACTGGTAATGACAATGGTACAGCAGGTGATTACCGGCGTGACACCGCCTGCGCTTGTGTGTGTGCCGATGTTCATTCTTTCGGCCAGCATTATTACATCCGGTGAGTCAGCCAGCCGTTTGATACGGATGATCAAGGCCTTTGTTGGCCATCTGCCGGGAGGCCTGCCAATTACTACCAATGCCAGCTGTACGCTCTTCGGCGCAGTTTCCGGATCAACCCAGGCAACAGTTGCCGCCATCGGCGGCACCATGAGACCTATGCTGTTAGAAGCAGGATATAAAAGCTCTTTTACTCTGGGCCTGATTATTAATTCCAGCGATATTGCCTTTTTGATTCCACCCAGTATCGGGTCTATCGTTTACGGTGTCGCTACCAGTACTTCAATAGGAATGCTCTTTCTTGCTGGTGTCTTCCCTGGTCTGATGATCCTGCTGATGTTTTCTACTTATTGCTATTTCTATTCCAAGGCCAAAAACGTCGGAACCCTGCCAAGAGTAACTTGGCCCGAGCGAGTAAAAGCAATCAAAGACGGACTTCCAGTCATGGGATTTCCTGTTATTATCGTCGGTGGAATATATGCCGGATATTTCAGTCCGACAGAAGCTGCCGCTGCCTCTGTGTTCTATGCCCTGTTTCTGGAGACAATCGTCTATAAAAGCCTGACACTAAGTAGAATTAAAGATTCCTTTTTGCAGACCGGAGTGATTACCGGTGTGGTCTTCATTCTGGTCGGCGCCGGACAGGCGTTTTCATGGATGATCGGTTTTATGCAGATTCCCCAGCAGTTTTTGCCGCCGCTTTTTGGAACGGATCCGTCGATGTTATGGGTTATCATTATTGTTGTAATCGTGTATTTCGTCGCCTGTATGTTTGTTGATCCAATTGTCGCTATATTTATACTGAGCCCTATTTTTCAGCCATATGTGGTGAGTGCGGGCGTTAATCCTATTCTGCTGGGAACGCTGGTAACACTCCAGGCCGCCATCGGTTCGGCAACACCACCGTTCGGGTGTGATATATTTACCGCTCAGCTTATATTTCGACGGCCATACCTTGAGGTCATCGGTCACGCACTTCCGTTCATTCTGATATTGATACTGGCAACGATTATCCTGATCACCTTTCCAGGCATTGCATTGTTTCTGCCGAGTATTGCATTGGGTGGGTAATGATCGCTCAGTCAGAAAGAGCCATTAGTGCAGGCGCTATGTCAGCCGTTTCTTGTAATTTTGAAATTTAATCCGCTATTATGGATTCCAAAGGCAGGTTTTATCTGATGAGGAAAATGCCGACCCTGCATGATGCACATCAGGCACATGCGTGCATAAAACCGATGATTTGGGAAACCCCTCTGATCGTATCTTTTGATTTGGCGCAAAAGACCGGCGCGCGGGCGGTTCACCTGAAACTTGAATGTTTGCAGAATACTGGATCGTTTAAGGTCCGGGGCGCAGCAAACAAGATTTTAAGTCTCAGCGACAAGGAGAAGAAAAAAGGTGTGATCACCTTTTCCACAGGCAATCATGGCAAAGCGGTTGCCTATGTGGCCGAGCAGGCGGGTATTAAAGCTGTTNTCTGCCTCTCGGAGCATGTTGCCGNTTACCGTGTGGATATGATCAGGGCACTTGGGGCGGAAGTTTCTTTAAAAGGCCATTCGCAAGATGAAGCAGAAAAAAATTATCAACAACTCATGTCATCACGGGGGCTTATACCTGTCGTTCCTTTTGATGATCCGATGATTATTGCAGGCCAGGGGACTCTGGCGCTTGAAATACTGTCAAGGCTTCCGGATACGGATGTTTTAATGATCCCGTTGTCGGGTGGCGGCCTGCTGGCAGGGATTGCAATGGTTGCCAAATCCATCAATCCGAAAATTCATGTAGTAGGGCTCTCCCTCGAGCGGTCTCCTGCAATGCTGGAAAGTTTGAAAGCCGGAGTGCCCGTGCAGGTTGAAGAGAAAGATTCAATTGCCGATTCGCTCTTGGGAGGGATCGGCATCAAAAACCAGTATACTTTACCTATGATAAGTAAATTTGCAGACGAACACCTGTTGATCTCTGAAGAAGAGATAAAAGACGGTATGTTTTATACTTTTGAAAAACATCGATTGATTGTGGAAGGCGCCGCCGCCGTCGGTGTCAGCACGCTGATTAATCAAAAGATCAATGTGAATGGTAAAAAGGTAGTGGCACTGCTTTCTGGAAGCAGTGTTGCTTCTGATGAATATATTCGCGTCATACAAAGCAGACTCACTAATGTGGGAAAGCGGTGATGTATATCCTTACGAACCGTGGAGGGAAGTCAACAATGAGACTAAAAACAAAGCTTATGTTCTTGCTCATCGTATGTGCTTTAAGCTTGGGATTCAGTGCAAGGGCCGGCGCGGTTAAATACTTGTGGCAAGTGGCTCTGGAAGAAATCGAAGGCAGCATGCAACATGAGTACGCAAAAAAGTTTGCCGAAATTGTCGAGGAGAAATCAAAAGGGGAGATTCACTGCACCATCCATTTCTATGGAAGGCTCGGCACTTCTGGAGATATCACTGAGCTTCTGCAAAAAGGCGATCTCCATTTTGCATTCCAATCTCCAGGGCACCTTGGGTCCTATATTCCCGAGGTTCAGGTCTTTTCCATTCATTACCTTTTTCCAACCGACTTCAAGCTTCTTGAGAAAATTTTGCGCAAAGGTCCGAACACGCATAAAACCCTCCAAAAGTACTACAGAAAAAACAAGTTGGAGCTCATGTCCATCATCGAAGAGGGCTGGCAGATATGGACATCCAACAAACCGCTGCGTAAACCTGCAGATTTCATGGGCCTTACGTTTCGAGTGATGTCCTCACCTTTTCTGATTACTGCTTATCGCCTATACGGTGCTTATGTCATTACAGTGCCGTACGGGCAAATTTACCACGATCTTGAGTTGGGTGCGATTGATGCCGAAACGCAGCCGTTTTTTGCCATTCAGGAAATGAAATTCTACCAAGTCCAGGATTACATGATTAAGGCCAATCAGTTGCCGTTTATCGGTACTTTTGCCGCCAACCATGAGTTTATTAGAGGACTGCCGCAAAACATTCGGGCCGTGATAGACGATGCCATTGAAGGCGCCAATGAATATATATTTGATTTCGAGCCCAAGTTGAATGAGAAACGCAGGCAGATGATCATGCAAGCCAAGCCCTCAATGAAGTATATTGAGTTGACGGACGCAGAGATTAGCGCCTTCAAGGAAAAAGCAAAACCGCTTCGACAAAAGTACTTGAAGATGGGAGGTGAGGGTGCAAAGGAAGTCTTGGATGCGGTGATTAAAGACATAGAGTGGGCTGAGAAGAACTGAACAGAAGATGTAGATGCGTAAAAATTTAATATTTACAAAGGATGAATATCAACAACGGGTCCGAAAGACAAAAGAGATGATGGACAAAAGCGGCATGGAAATGTTGTTGTTGATGGATCCTGCAAACATGAACTATCTGACCGGCTACGACGGCTGGTCTTTTTATGTACATCAAGGTGTAGTCGTCTGCCTTGATGCGGAGTGTCCGTTCTGGTTCGGCAGAGAGCAAGATTCCAACGGGGCAAGAATTACAAGCTGGCTTCCGGATGAATGTATTTACGGGTATCCGGATGAATATGTGCAGTCACGCTACACCCATACCATGTGCTGGGTTGCGGAATTGCTCCGGGAGAAGGGATTAGAGAAAAAGCGGTTTGGCCTGGAGATGGATGGATATTGGTTTAATGCCAGGATGTATGTCACGCTTTTAGAGGAGTTGCCTCAAGCCACGCTGATGGACGGGACCAATCTGGTCAACTGGGTAAAAACTGTAAAATCCCAAGCCGAAATCACCTATATGAAACAGGCAGCAAGGATCTGTGAAAAGGTCATGCAAGCCGCCATTGATGAGATCGATGTCGGTGTTTGGGAAAAGGATGTAGCGGCAAAAGTTTCTGCCTCACAGATTGCCGGTATGGATGACTTCGGCGGTTCATCACCGGCAATTTTTCCGATTATACCCTCCGCGGAAAGAACATCCACCGCCCATCTGACGTTTGACCCGGACAGAAAATATCAAAAAAACGATGTAGTGCTGCTCGAGCTCAGTGGTGCTAGGCACCGCTATCATGCACCTTTGTCCCGCACGGTTTACCTGGGTGATCCGCCGGATGACCTGCAGAAAACAGCTGAGGGTGTCGTAGAGAGGCTTCAAGAAACGTTGATGTTTATTCAGCCTGGCGTTACCGCTGAGGATGTGGAAGAACGCTGGCGGAAGGCAATTGCGCATACAGGACTTGTTAAGCCTTCGCGTGTAGGATACTCATACGGCCTGAATTATGTTCCGGACTGGGGAGAGCATACGGTTAGCCTCAGACCTGGGGATAAGACTGTTTTGGAACCAGGGATGACCCTGCACTTTATGCCGGGTATTTGGCTTGAAAATTATGGATTTGAATGTAGTGAGCCAGTGCTTATAACGGAAAATGAGTGTGAGAAATTTATCGAATTTCCCCAGAAGCTTTTTGTGAAATAATTTGTTGAATTTAAGAGTGGGATACTATGGAAAAAGAAATCGTTTATACCGAAACCGCACCTGAACCAGGCTCGTATTCTCAGGCAATCAAGCATGGAAATCTCATTTTTGTTGCCGGACAGACATCAGAAGATCCGGTTACTAACAAACCGGTACACGACAGTGCAAGAGAACAGACCGAGCGAATACTAAAAAACATTAAAACCATCCTTGAGGAGGCAGGTTCAAGTATGAAGAAAGTGCTTCGGGTCGATGTTTATCTATCCTCGATGAAACACAAACCAGATTTTAATGAAGTCTATCTGAAATTTTTTCCTGAAAATCAACCAGCTCGTAACTGTGTTGCCGTTGCTGGCATAGATGACAACTTGGATGTGGAAATCGAGGTTATTGCAGGGGTTGATTGAATGTCTTAGTGAGCATGCTTTCGGTTCTAAAACGCAATTTCCTATCATCTGAACACTGTACTTAAGGGTTAATAATCAAAAAGGAGAGAGAAATGATTTATAAAGCCAGGAGGGGTCAGGCAAGTTTCGGTGAAGCCATAGGTATTCTTCTGCTGGACACATTCGCTCCCTATATTCCCGGAGACGTTGCCAATGCCACCACCTATTGTTTTCCGGTAAGGTTCCAAAAAGTGGAAGACTTCACAGTGGAACGAGCGATTGGGAAAGACAATCTTATATTTGATAGCCTTTTATCAGGTGCAAATAACCTTGTGGCTCAAGGTGTTCGGGCAGTCACAGGCGATTGCGGGTTCATGGCTATTCATCAGAAGGAAATTGCCAGGCGACTGGATGTCCCGGTTTTCTTGTCGAGTCTACTTCAAATTCCCTTCATTTCAAGAATTATAGGAGACGGGAAAAAGGTGGGAATTGTTACTGCGGATTCAAGGAGTCTGGATGCCTCGCTTTTAGAAACAATTGGGATTGATACCACAGAAAATCTCAAAATCAAGGGAATGCAAGATCAAACACATTTCCATGAATCCATTATAGAAGAAATTGGGGTTTTGGACTCTGAAAGGTTTGAGAAAGAGGTAGTTTCAGTGGCCAAACAGATTGTCGATGAAGATCCAGCTGTCAAGGCCATTTTGCTTGAATGTAGTTTATTGCCACCTTATGGCTCTGCTGTTCAGGAGGCCTTGGACATGCCTGTTTTTGATTATGTAACAATGATCAATTATGTGTATTCAGCAGTGGTGAAAAAGAGGTTTGAAGGGTTCATGTAAGGCCAGTCTTATCAAGGAGTAAGCGATATCGAATTCGTGGTTTTGCTAGGGAAAGACAGAATAAATGGTTAGCCAGAATACATATATGCGGGATATCTATATTGCAAGGAATAGAATTTCACCACTTGGGCAAAAGACACCTTTAATCTATTCCTCTCATCTTTCACCGATTACTAAAAGCTCTGTCTATCTGAAACTTGAATGTTTGCAGGAGACGAGATCCTTCAAGGTGCCTTGGTCTTAAGAATCTGCTCCATCATTTCATTTTCTGAGGTTTTTCACTTGTCATAATTTAGATTGTTTCCCTGTCATGCTCTCTATTTCGACTTTGATCACGAACGTTTTTTTTAATATTGTATCATCAAACCGGAATATGCGATCAGAATATTGACTCATGATGATGTCGAGTGCCCTTTGTTTTTCTTCCGTATCTTCAAGAAGCACCGCTTTTCCAAACCCGATAACGCTTTTGTAGCTCATACTCCAACGGCAAGCATCCTCTGCTTTTACAATTTCGGTATCTGCATCAAATTCAAAGCAAACCTTTGGATTCTTTTTGATGATATTAATCTTTTTTCCTTTTTGAGAGCCGTGAAAATACAACACCTTATCTTTATAGCCGAAAGACAACGGCACAATGTAGGGGGAGTTGTCATCAGACAATGCAAGACGACAAACAAGTGATTTCTTTATAATAGCTTCAATAGCTGCTTTTTCAGTGATTTCTTTTTCTTTTCTCCTCATGATCGCCTATTTTTTTAAATAATTGGTTGGCTTACAGGGCCGGAGTGAATATCCCCTGTAAAATTTTTATTAATTTACATTCATCCACCATGGAATTGGCCTTTTGGTCCAGCGCGCGAATTTTGATTTTTCACCACGATAAAACGATCGGTAGGCCCTGACTGCATTCCCTCTGAATTTGTATTTTTCCGGTACTGCCTGAGCAAATTCAGTCAAGCCGTTATCAGAAAATGTTAAATTCTCTATTTCACGGATTACATGTACTGATGCGTGGTCTTTGTCTTTTTCATATCTATATTTAAATTCGGTATTTAATTCAATCGCCAATTGTGCAAGCCAGATGAAATTCGAATAACTCTCCTCAACCCATAAAACACACGGGTGTTTGCTGTGGGTAGATTTGTAGGGGGTTTTAAAGCCCATGGTATTTAAAGCGGTACACATGATTTGTGCACTTTCAAGTATCATTTTTGACACATGCTGATCACAATGGTACTGCGCGCACTTCTTTATATTTCTGTCCAACACAAAAATATTCATGAGGCATATTCCTCGTCCGCTGGGCAGCACGTTTTACTGTGTCAACTTAAGCAGTTGATGAAACGGTGGTTTACATTTCAGTAAACAAAGTTCTTTGTTTTGACATGCCCGGTTTCGTTGAATTCAATGCCTTCCATTTGTAGTAAGGTTCGTTTCATTTTTGTCCCGCCCTGATACCCTCCGATATAGAGGTCCGTACGAATAGCACGGTGACATGGGATTATTATTGGGAATGGATTCATTGCCAGGGCTTTTCCAACTGCGCGAGCTCCTTTTGGTCTCCCCACATGCCTCGCAATGCGCTGATAGGTACTGACAGCCCCACGGGGAATCCCGTGTTCGGCACGCAAAACCTCCTGTTGAAATTCAGAGCACAGGTCCATACGAACTATTTCAAGTGAAAACTGTAGGTATTCACCTTCGAAGAATGTTTCAATATCATCGGCAATGGCATCAATTTCAGTACACGTAGCGGCTTTTGAATTTGGAAATAATGTGGTAACTTTGTGTTTGGCCGACACCTTTGGCGTTGCGAGCAAGGCTCGAAAGATTTTAGGCTGGCCTTTATAGACTGACCATAGTAGAGCCACTGGTCCGAAAGGGCTTGAGCGAATCATGAAAGATAATGTGGCTGTTTTAATATCTCTATTTTTCATGCGTCTACCAGCAGAACTGAGCAGCACCCCAACCATACATAGCATTACTCAGCAAATGACCATAACGCTTCTCACAGTATTATTTTATGTTTTTTTCGGATATACATCATCTTCGTCACTCTTGCCACTGTTTCACCTGCCTCATCTGCAATATCAACGAAAAACTCTGGAAGATATTTTTGTCCATTACTCGTATTTGCCAGAATATTTTTTATTTGTTCCTCTTTGATGATAAACCGTGCCGTTACTGTTCCTCGACCTGGTTTGATAAAATCTATATGAACAGCCTTATCCCACACGACGTATTCTTTTCCCAATATTTTTATCAACATTACCATGAAGAAAGGATCTGTCATTGCATATAAAGAACCACCAAAATGGGTATTTACATAATTACGATTGTACCATCTCATCTTCATCTGAACGATGATTTCATTCCAATCAGGAGAGATTTTTCTCACGACAATTCCCGTCCCCCAGTAGAGTGGGTATACATTTACAAAAAGCTTAAAAAATGTGGAATTCATTATTAGTTTCTCAATAAAAATTTTCCTGTTTCACATAAATACCATAATCAACCCTAAGGTCATTCACCTCGAATTGTATATTGTGTAAGACCACATGTTGCTCTGTACTACCGATGTAAGTGAACAAGGAGTGGAACACTCACCTGAGTGCACTTGTTGCACAATTCAGGTACATGGTTAGGTAAGGTTTGACAAAGAACCCATCACATGGCGCAAGGTTAAATCCAATTCGCGAGCGATTGCCCAATAAAGAATTGTATCAGCTGCAATGATCGGTCGCTTTGTCTGCGCTTCCATATGACTTAAGATGTCTAATGTCCGTGTTCCAGCACCGGTTACCACGATAGCCTCTGCATCTGGTGAAGCCTCGGCAGCGAAAAGAATAGACTTACTCGCAAGTTCGGGTGTCATCGACCAGCCAATATCTTCCATTTTTGTGGAAGGCGCAATCAATCCCTGCTCGGTCAATGTTGAAGCATGAGTTATATCAAATCCGCACAATCGTAGAAATAACGAGAAGTCATCACGCCAATCGGGTTCATAGTAGGTGCAATTAACAGCAACTTTGTTGATACCTAACGCTCTCAGCCCGTCCACAATGGCCAGACCTGTCATAAGAGTTGAGACATTCGCTGCTGTCTTCATTGCTTTATTTCTCAAACGTGCTTCTGCCTCGGATGTTGCCTTGGCCCATGCAAAAGGACTACCGACTTGCGCCACCACATCACACCCCATTGCTTTCAAACTCCGAGCGCAAAGGTTGAGTTCATTTTGAACGGATGCAATGCTTTCGAGCCGATAATCGAATTCAGGCAAGAGAAGTGGTGCTTGTTGGGTACGCACTTCCTCTACGATGACGTTACTGAATTCTGATGGCGCTGGATCAAACCAGGCTGGAGCGCTGATAAAGCCTATTGTTGGTATTTTTATCATATCTTATTCTTTTGTGAATTAATCCACCATCTTTTATTGTTTTGGGTATATGTCATTTTCAGCTATGCTTTTGGCTACTGCCCATGTGGGATTTGCGAGTACAACTGATGTCACAATCTGACGGGCAGGGATATTCCAGAACTCTTTGAGCAGTTGCTCGGTTTCTATTCGAGACAGCAGGCAATATCCGTTTTTTTCATAAAACCGAATGGCCCATGTTGCTGCGGCCCATGTGCCGATTAAAATCGGCTTCTTTGTCATTCCCTCGAGATGCAGAAGCAATTGCGTTCCAATTCCATAATTTTGTCGATTGGTCAAAACGTATGCATGCCGGATGAGGGTAACCTTACCTTTGTCCTGAATTCCCATAATGCCGAAAAGCCTACTGCCTTCCTCAATTCCCCAGAACACAACACCATCTTCTATCTCATGCTTCAACTCATCCAAGGGCATGTACGGATCCTGCCAGCAGTCATTTGGGATGACGCCTTTGTATGCTTGGGCGGCATCGTTAATTATGGCATACATTGTTGTCAAATCGTCTTGCGTACACTTGTGTATCATCTAATCCTCGACCAGCAGGCTGGTCAGCAGCACACAGTAAACTGTTTGTTGCAAAAGCAGACGCGATAATATGGCGTTTGCAGCCCCCTTGTTTGATGTGAGATTACCCCTCTCCTCTCTGCGGAACAATGCAGATGAAAGAAAATGTCTTCGAACCTATATTTTTGAATTGGTGGGTCTCGTTGTCATTGATATATACATATTCGCCTTCGTTTACCTCATGTTCATTGCCTGTTTGATCTATTGCGACACCATTTCCTGCTTCTATTTTTACCAAATGTGGGAAATCGTGACTGTGATGCGGGCTCGTTCCACCAGGCTCTAAGCTGAAATAGCGCATCACGATTTCCTGAGATCCGTCGTCTGGACCTATAACGATTTGCTTTTTCACCTGATCATATCCAGCTACACTGGTGAAGGGGACATCAGTCAATTTTTTAATAATCATAGTTTTCTCCTTTATTTTTTCATTTTATAATACACTAACACCCCAGATAATGGGCTGACAAATTTCTTTTCCTTGGCATATTTTTATGAATCGAATCCGAAAAAACTGTGGGCACTTTTCTTTAGAATCCATTCCAGATTTTCCTGCGGTAGTCCTGATGCTCTCAGCCTCTTGAGTTCCCTGTCCCAAGAATAAGGTATATTTGGAAAATCAGATCCATACATGATCCGGTCGGCCCTGTAACTATCTAGTTCGATGGTGTCTTCTGAAAAAAAATAACCAGATAGCATCATCGTTGTATCCAACCAGAGGTTGTCATATTTCTCAATCAGTTTCTTGTAAGCAGATATCTCGTCAAATCCAAGATGGGGGACACAAATTCTTAGTTTAGGAAAATTCAGCAAGACCCTCTCCAACTTCTCCGCGCTACAAATTTCATAAGGATCGCAATGGTACGCTTTGCTTTTCGGCTCTCTGCCAACATGCATTATCATTGGTTTGTTGTTTAGTTGGCAAATGTCATATAGCAGATTCATGTCATCGGCATTCATGTCAAAACACTGCACGTGAGCGTGGAGCTTCAGACCTCCAAGTCCGATAGAAAATGCTTCATGAAGGATATCGGCCGCATTTTTTTCACCCGGAAATATTGTTGCCATGCCTGTGATTTGATTCGAGTATTTTTGACATTTCCTTGCCATGTATCGGTTTATTTTGCTCGCTATCCCGGGTTTATGTGCATATTGGAGAGCGACAATATGGATAATGCCGCAAGATAATAGAAAATCAAATATTTGTGATGTCTTTAATTGGTATCTGATGTGCCAGGCATGATTATCAAACCATCGCCAAATTGCTGAAAAAATGTCATGGGGAAAGATGTGAACATGAGCATCAACTACTTCGGGGAGATCTGCTGGAACTGTAGAGCCTTCTATATCGTTAATCGATGGTAGATTCGGTTTAAGCATTAAAAGTCCCTCATAGAAGCCTCAATTTCTTGGTGAGCAAAGATTTTCACACTGTAGTCTATCAACGGAGAGCATTAAACTTATGCGATCCTTGCTTTGTACGTCTTATAACCTTTGGCATGAGGCCTGGCTGTTTTTTACTTTCGCAATCGCGGGATCCACATAGGCACTTCCTGCATGTACTTTTGATACTCCTGGCCAAAACGAGCAAGTAGAAGCCTTTCCTCGTAGCGCGAAATATAATACAGGAATACGATTGCCATAAGCAGCACAACAAAAGCAGCAAGTGATATACTCAGCATCAATAAGCCACAATAGAGAACAATCTCGCTTAGGTATATTGGATGCCGTACAATATTAAACACGCTTTTTCTGATAACGATGGGTTTCTCTCTCTTCTCACCGAACACGATAGAAAGACCTGTTTGTGCCAGGTAGCCCGATATAACCAACAACACAGCTCCAAAAGGTATTCTAAAGCCAAGTGCTACATAGCTATTAAGGAAGGTTGTGTACTTTAAAAAGAACGTGTCAAATATCCACACCGCTGCAAATAGACATGCAAGGAGTATCTGTCCAGCATCACCAATTAAATGCTCTCCAGAAAGATCATCCCGCTCTTTGTATTGCTTTCTATATGTTTGTTTTCGAATTATCCTAACTCCTTTCAGGGATAGTTCATGCCATTTTTATATTTAGTTATTTCAAATGCGTCCACATACGAATAACGGTAACTCCTTTTTCATCATCAATTAACGTTTTGTCAAGAGTGAAATTTAGGGAACAACGGTTAAGTCATGGAGATAAAAAGGGATATTCCCTTTTATTGAGATACTATACTCAATTCTTTGCTGGTTTTGAATGCTTGAAAAATATAACGTTGGAGATGAGACGCGGGAAACGCGCCAGCATTTTCACATCGAATCGCGAGCGATTTTTTAGGCGCGAACTTATTCCAACCAATGCTACTAATATATCAGCGGAATAAACTTTTTTGTTTTCTTGGAGTAATTTCTAAATTCATCCGTATACTTCTTCTCAAGATATCTATCGAGAGACGGAATGATATTGAAGACGAAATTTACCCCCATTATCAATGGGATAACCAACATGCTAAGGCTATGAGTTATCAAAGCAAGTCCAGTGAAGAGAACGATATCTCCAAAATAGTTGATATGCATCGATAAGCTAAATAATCCCTTTGTATAAAGTCGTCCTCTGTTTTCCTCTTTCAATTTCCAGACATGCCTCAAATATTCAGAATGAGTATTGATATAGGAGCCTGACAAATAAAGTACAATACCGATTAGCTCGACAACACCCACAACCTGTTTGTTGTTTCCTCCGACCTTGGCAAAAACATAAAGAACAAATGACATCAGGACCGTGATTGTCATCGTTTCCAGCCATGTCCACTTACGCTTTTGGAAAATCCAGATAGTACCCTGGAGTCTCACGAAGTAAATAATCAAACACGAGGCTATGAGTATCCGTCTCACAAGGTCACCGGATAGTTGGTGTTGCTTCAACCATGTGCTCGTTATTGCATAGTCAGCAAACATCAGCCACAAAGTTGTAAAAACGGTAATGAGAATGCAGCTACTACATAGAGATTTTTTCAAAAATGAACTATCATATTGGTCTATGAATATCATTTATGCCTCTATCCAATACGGTATGCACCAAATAATTGAGCTGAGGCGGCCTTATCGCCGTCTTCGGTGGTAAGGGCTCGCTCTCCAGCGATTTGTTCGACATTGGACAAGTTACTTTGCGCCAAGGCTATCAACCTTTCCCGAACCAGAGATAGTGCTGGAGATTCTCGGAGATCCATAATAGTAGAGCTTACCACTTCCACTGATTTTAATGCTCAGCTTATTAGTTACCCATACTGTTGCTTTTCCTGATCCCCTGATGTTGATATCAGCATTCTCGCTCTTTAGATTTGGAACGTTGAATTCACCAGAGCCACTAATCGATAATCTTTGATTTTTTGAATATCCTGATTCAATGTTAACTTTTCCAGATCCACTGATATTCAATGTGATGGACTGCGCTTCAATGCTGCCTAAAATCAACTTTCCTGACCCATTAATTACAACACTTAAGTTTTCGGTCCGCAATGCGGTGCTCCTGACTAGTATAGAACCAGAGGTTTTTAGGGCACGGAGATTTCTGAGAGAGAGAAAATACTTGATTGGTTCACTTGGATTCAAATTGAGTTTTTTAGGTCCAATTTCTAATGTTTTATCCCTAACTATCGAAAGAATATGTGGTTCTATGTTGGCATCACACTCTATTATAAGTGACTCATTATCCCCTTGACTGATGAACAGATGTCCAGAGCCACTGATGGAAACCCTATTGAACCCAGAGACCGATCTAGATTCCTTTATGATATTTCCAGATCCATTAATAGATTTTAATTCGCAAGAGTTAGTCAAAAATAACAGCACACTGAGGAGTATTAAGATAATTTTTGAATATTTCATATTGGTATTTCTCCCTTTGTCGAACATCGCCCTTAACCGGTTAAATTAGCCTGTTTATATGATTTTTTTACCATCATGTATTTTTAAATTATTCTCCGCTTCCTTATTTCGTCTAACCAACGGTATAAGAAAAACTATACAGGCAATTAAGAAGATGACACCACCGATGAATGTCAAAGTATCCCGATTTTTTAAGCTTGATGCAATAAAGAAAATGGCACATACAATAAAAATTATCCAACCTGCTAGCTGATACTTGAAATCTTGTCCCTTATGATTTTCTTGGTTTTCTTTCATTTTTTTGTTGTCTTCTCACTTTTTAATTAAGACCAATAAACGTCAAAATTCAGCGGCGGCGCGTAGCGATGTCCTCTGGAATGCCTTGTTATGTCAGATAGTGATTACATTGTCGGAATTCATCAATGTGAAGATAATGCTCCTCATGTCGCTGATCAGCTCCGGTTTTATCTTGTCTGCAAGCTCGTAATAATTGACACAGGTCCCACAGACCATCATACCAATGCCCGCCTTAGTAAGCAGATCAATGCCATCGAGAACAGGTGAATCTTCAGCAAGAAGCTTTACGCCAGAATTATAAAAGATGATCTTTTCCGGTTTGTTTTCTTCAATGCTTAGTTTCCTCAAAAAAGATCCCATTATCTGCCGCCCAAGGTCGTCATCTCCTTGTCCTAAAAACTCACTGTTGATAATGATGGTCTTGTTCATGCTACCCTCCTTCTATCTTCCTTAATTTTTATTCAGGTTATCATAATTTGACATAATGTGGAGTTGAGCGGAATCCCCGACTTGGCAGAGTAACGCCCGAAAGGCGGGATTTGCGCTCGAACGGCTTGTTACCCGTCCAATTCTATCCCGTTTTCTTTACACCATTTGCGGAGTGCACGCTCTTCCCGATTGTTCTCGATGTTGTACCATTCCTTGAGGAGGCCCTGTCGCTCAAGTAAAGCTTTGTACCGATTGTAAGCCCCGCTGCGACGGAACATTTTCCGGACACGCTCGTAATCGTCCGGGAGGTATTCTTCGACGAACTCAAAGACCAGATGCCTCCCGAGGCTAAGGTCATTCTTGTGGGGAATTTCGATGTACTGCTCCCAATCAAGATCATCTTCGTCTTCTATTTCGATCCCTGCCATTTCCGAACGGTATAGGATCTTTCCCGTATCCTTGCACACCACAATCGAGTTCATCCCATACATCGCCGAACCGACATACATGAAGGCATTTTCAATCTCTGAGAATAAAAATGTAGCCATATCTGTCACCTGGTAACGATGCGAGTAATCGGCCGGCAATGGAGCCCCGCGTAATTGCCAGCCGTTAAAAGTGGACGTTGGTTCTAAAAAGACTTATCAGCACATGATAAAGAGCATATTTACATTTAAAACCATGGCCAAAAAAATTTAAAAAAACAATAGCATAGTATCACGCTAAATTAAAAGATATAATGTGAATAAGAGTATTTTGGTAAAGAGCATGCTGCAATGATTTCGTAAAACTTACGTTGTTTTAGAACCAATGTGCCCCTTTACTTATTAAAATGAA
>JGI10211J34971_10001141_pt1 | contig 22165 bp, 15 predicted proteins | sample Etolagsediment_FD_34971 | JGI IMG/M metagenome (IMG submission 34971)
ATATAAAGTGGAATTCACGGTGTACATACTCGCCGCGAGAATCCAGTTTATACAGAGCCTGAAATTCCTCGCGCCGGTTTATGATCTCTCCGAGAGCGTGGATAAAATGTTCCACATCCGCCGCAGAATTGTAAATCCCGAAACTCACTCTCACCATCCCCATCCAGGGTTCAGAATGCCAGTCTGTTATGTTTTCATCACGAACGCGTTTGATCTGGTCGCTATGAGTGAGTTCCAGCATCTTCTCTACATAAGGATGGGCACAAAAGCACTCATTGCGTACAGCGATGTTAAAGTAATCGTTGAGGACAGCAGCCACCAAACCATGATTAAAATAGCGGATATTGAAACTGATCGTCCCTGCTCGAGGACAGGTACAGGTGTCGGTATCGCCATATACCACCACATCCGGGAATTTGAGCATCTCCTCAAGAGCGCGATTGGTCAAACTCATATCATCTTTCAGGATCAGATCCATACCGATGCGATCCAGGATATCTATTGCGGCACCCAACAGCACGGCTCCCACAATATTGGGCGTACCTGCCTCCTCGCGATCAGGAAATTTTTCAGATATGAAATATTGATCGGGATAAACTCGATCCACCATACCGCCTCCCACCTCTTCCGGTTCAATGGGCAACAGCAAGGATTTTCGGGCCACCACTACCCCTGGAGATCCTGGAGCATAGGTCTTATGACCGGAAATCACCACTGCGTCCAGATCCTGGCTGGGATCTTTATGACCACTCACCTTGATCGGCACATGAGCGGCCATCTGGGCGGCGTCCACCACCAGAATACCATCGTAGTGATGGACCAATTTTGCCACCTGATTAATTGGATTGATGATACCCGTAACATTGCTGATCCCTGTGACCGAAACATAATTAATTCGATCCTGGTATTTCTCCAGATAAGTCTCCAGCAGTTCCAGATCAATGCAACCCATGCGTGATTCATGAGTGTCGACGGGGATGTGGATAACGCGTCCCCCATGTTTACGGTGAGGTAGATCGTTGGAGTGATGCTCCATAATGGAAACCAGAACAATATCCCGGTCAGGCCGGAGATGTTTAAAGGTGCGGGCCATCCGATTCATCCCCGCAGTCACCCCGCTGCCTGTAAAAAAGCAGGTATACTCCTCCGGGTCGGCGTTGACAAATTTCAGAATACGATTGTGTACCCAGTCGTAGGTTTCTGTGGCAATCCGTGCGCTGTAATGCATCACGGAATGGGTATTGGCGTAATGTTTTAAAAACTGCCGGGTAGCCCGAAATGCTGGTCCCATCATCAAGGTGGAGGCCGTAGAGTCCAGATAAACCCGACGAGTAATTTCACCCGTCGCCAGAGGGTACTGAGTGTCCAAGCCAATAAAATCCGCCTGTAAATTCTTGAGAAGTTGGTTGTTGCTCATCAGCGATTCTTTCCAATAGATATTATTTTACGAAAAATTAGGAGTAACACAACATTCAGGAAAATGGGTATTTATTTCGAATCAATAGGTATTTACCCCAAGGCAAGCCCTGAACCCAAGATGCCGAGGCAAGTCCTGGGAAATGAAATCGTGTTCGCTTGCCTGCCCGGTAATACCAGATGCAGGTAAGGCAATGATCTGACGGATCCGCCAGCTGGCGAATTCAAGTGAATGCAGTATGGGTCTAACCGTCATTCATTTCGATAAGCTGGTCCAGTTGCTGCTGCAGATNACGAGTGATTGGGAATTCTGATGTAAAATTATCCCAGTAACAGGGAATGAGGCCGATTCCAGTAGACGAGATAAAAGCCTCCTGCATTTCATTGACCGTATTATATGGGATAACCCTCTCCTGTACTGTCATCCCTTCCTCCGCTGCCAGGTGAATCAAGGTGTCACGCATNACTCCGGGAAGAACACCCAATTCCAAGGATGGCGTGATAAGAGTAGAGTCTTTGATATAAAAAATGTTGCGGATGGCACATTCGGTGATGAAACCTTCTCGATTGATAAAAACCGGTTCATAGCCACCCTGCTGTTCTGCTTCCTGTTTGGCCAACATATTGCCCACATAGTTCATGGATTTGATGGCTGGATTAAATCGGATAAGGGGATAGTCTGCTTCCTGCATGTAAATCACCTTCACCGGATCAGCTGGTCTGGGTGAAAGTGAACGGATTGTGATATACAGGCCCGGCAAACCATCATGCATCCAGGGGGTTTTGGTGATTAACCCCCGGGTGACCATCAAGCGCAGAGTTCCATCCGAAAGCGTATTGCGTCTGACACAATCCTCTAGAAGCTGGATTATTTCAGCATTTTCCCGCGGCAGATACATGCGCACAACTGACAGGCCGTGGCGCAATCTTTCCAGATGTTTGTCAGGACGAAAGAGATGTCGATTCTGAAAGCGAATCGTTTCAAAAATCCCATCACCATAGAGAAATCCAGCGTCATTAAAGGGCACCTGGGCTGAAGATCGCAGGACCCATTTATCATTGACAAAAATGGTTCGCTCCGGAGGGTTCACGTTGACTCACCTTTCACGCTGCATTTTTCTAAGGGTGATCGATGTCGATACCCGAAGGTGGTATAATTAAAGGTCCTGGGACCAGTGATGGCATAACTGAAAACTTTGTTTTTTTTCAAAAAGTTTTCCAGACCTGTTTTCTTTACCTGGGCCAGGGGCAATTTTTCTCGTTTCCCGGTGATCCGGTGAGTAATTTCCGGTAGTCTGGGTGGAGTCCACTTCAGGTATCTGCCAAATAACTCCAGCAGAGAAAGGACTATATCCTCATCCCAATCTGGATTAAACTGGTATTGCGTCCCTCGAATTTTCCGGTGTTTGCTCTGCAATTTACCCAAAGAGGATACAGCCTTTATTTCGTTGAGGACCGGGATGAGCAGCTGGTCAACGCGTTGATCAAAGAGGGCTGTGTCCACTTTCTGGAGCAGCCAGGACCACTCGTAGTCGCTCAGGTATTTCTGCCAACTTTGAGTATTTTCGGGATAGTGCTGGCATTTCAGCCAGACCGCGTCCGCCTGTAGAACCAACAGGCGGGCCATGAGATCGCGCTGTACCGGCTGATTATGCAGCCAGAGCAGATACAAAATTGTAGAAAATGGATACTTCTGGCTGAATTGTCGTTCTGTCAGTCCCGCCAGTAAATTGGGATTGCAGGAACTCTCAAATCCCGGTGGGGTTTCTGTCCCCAGACTCACAATATGCCCCCCGATTGCTCGTCCCTGACGCGGTAGAATATTAAGATCAACCCAGATTAAATTCTCGCGTTGCTCCATGGCTGCAGTGGATATCCACAAGTTGTTCAAATCATAGTACCCTGCCAGACGCCAGCCAAAGGTGTGATACAAAAAGGAGGCACAGATGATGCCATCATAATCCGCTGAGATGATGAAATGCTGATCCCGTTCTTCCAGCCAGGGAAAGCGTTCCAGCATCATTTCACGCTTGAATTCCATGCCCTAAGTTAAAAATGAACAGGTGGGGGATTATAATTGATTTATCAGCAATCAATTGGTATGAACCCCAAGGCAAGCCCTGGACCCAAGATCCCAGGGCAAGCCCCGGTGAATGACTCCGTGCACGCTTAGCCTGCCCGGCTAGAGCAGGTGGGCTTACGCCAGTCGGGCGGGTCCGCAACTGGCGGATCCAAAGATCTCTGTATAGTTTACAAAATCAATGGATGATGCTCTAAACGTAGGTAACATTAGTAATAAGGAAACGACCATTTTTCAAATCGCCTCATGGTTACATTCTTTTTGAGTCAATGTGCCAATTTCTGTAATCGGATTTTTTTATTGAGGGATCAATTGAAATAGATTAACTTTACCCAGACTGTGTCCCCCTTAGAGAAGAATTATCAAATTGGTATGATCCCCAAGGACCGCCAAAAGTCGGGGAGCCAAGCCCTGGGGATGAAATCGTGCACCCTTGCCTGCACGGTTAGGCCAAGCGGTAAAGATTAGGTATTGGCGGATTCAATTTTGTCGGGGTGTCACCTGGCAATGTAAATTCAAGGATCATGATATGAATACAAAAAAATACGCCTTGATTGTGGCAGTGATTCTGTCAGTTATGGTTTCTTGTGGATTTGCTCTCGATCTCCAGGAAACCCTGGAACTCATGGGAGAACAAAATGCTGAATTATACATACAGTCGGCAGTAACTGCCTTTGGTCAGAGTGTCAATTCTGGAACATTCCGAACAGCGAAAGTTCACAGCCTGCTTGGGTTTGATCTGGGATTCAGCATGGGATTTACATCCATACCGGATCAGGCCAAATATTATCAATTCTATATTCCAGATGCTTCATTTATTTACACATATGATGGCCAGGAGATTGAGGTTAACCTGCCAGCAGACCAGGTTTACGCAGGCTCCCGAGAAGTGTCTTCTTTTTTAGGTCCCAGTAAAAGCCATGTATTCACTCCTGATGTAGACCTGGCATTGAACCTGGCTGCTGAACAAATTGCCAGTCAGGATCCCAATATCACCCCACAGGATATTATCGAACAGGATGGCGGAGCCATCTTGTCTGAAATATCCCCTTTACTNGTTCCCATCACTGCGCCCAGCGGATTTAACATTGACCTTGTCCCCGTTCCCATGCCTCAGGTATCACTGGGATTATTCAACGACATTGATGTAATGCTGCGTTACATACCTCCCATAAGTGGTGGCGACTATGGTGATGTGTCCTTGTTAGGTATGGGTGCCCGGATCGGCCTTAATCAGTTTATTCCCCTCGAGAATCCCCTGTTTCCACGCATTACGGCCGGATATACCCTGACAAACCTGGATCTGGGAGATGTAGCTGTTGCCTCAAACAGTATTACAACTCTACAGGTCAGTAAGGGTTTGCCATTTATTACCCTGTATGGTGGATTAGGCTGGGAGAAATCTACCATGGATGTGGATTATGATTATTTGGATCCAACCACCCAGGTCAAGGTTCCCATTGAGTTTTCACTGGACGGCAAAAATGAAACCCGAATCATCGCCGGGTTGCGGCTGAAATTGATGCTGTTGGCCATCAATCTGGATTATAATGAGGGAGAGTACACCACTTACAGCGGTGGAATCAGCATATCGCTGCGTTGATGGATTCGTACATAATTATTTTCTTAAGGGCACGGTGTAAACTGTGCCCTGATTTATTTTTCAGCAGATCCAACCTGCATAATTCACGAGAAATATATTACGAAGATGGATCTGGTCAGTCCTGCTGCGTTTGACTCGAAAAATGTTCTCAATGTACTGACAGTACATCTTCGCTCATTGTTCTATGTATGCCTTGCATAATCAATCATCTTCATCATCTCATCACAAAATCAAGTGAATAATACAGGCTAGAAGGGTAATTCTTCTTCAGCGCTATCGGCATTATCTTCCGACGCCTGGTCACTGGTAGAGCCTTCTGTTTTCCAGATCAGGGGTGTAATGGAGCTACAGATGATTTCAGTCACCTTGCGCACATTTTCATCTTTGTCGGTCCAGGATCGAGTGCGAAGCCGGCCCTCTATGCACACCAGTTGACCTTTTTGTACATACTGAGTCACAAAATCCGCAATGCGGTTCCAAGCCACAATATTATGCCACTCAGTATGTTCTTGACGGTTGTCTCCCTCGCCCCACACTTCATTGGTGGCCACTGAGAAACTAGCTGTGGATGTTCCGGAAGGTGTGTAACGACCTTCGGGCTTATTACCCACCCGCCCTACGATTATGACCTTATTCAAACTGGTTCTTTCCATGGTGAGTCTCCTTTATCTGCACAGTAATAGTTGACGGTATTATAAAAGATTCGGCTGCTTTGAGCAGAGTGAATCTTCCTTACAATTACTTTATATGCAAAACAAGTTCAAAACCGGACAAATGAAACCACTTTAATCATAATTTTGCCGGGATGGCCAATGAGAATGTCGAACCCCGATTGAGCTTACTTTCTATAATCAGCCGCCCCTGATGAGCTTCGGCGATTTTGCGGGTGATACTCAGCCCCAGGCCAAAGCCGCTTCTGATGAGCGTCTCAGGATTTTTTACCCGATAAAATGGTTTGGTTAATTCCGCCAACTCCTCGTGAGGTATACCTTTCCCAAAATCTCGAACCACTATCAGAATTGAACTATTAAAAATGCGCCCCGAAATTTCGATGGGTTTATCCGAACTGCCATATTTTAGAGCATTGTCGATTAGATTGCGCAATGCGATGTGGAGCTTAGTCTGATCAAAACGAACCAGAGTCGCAGGGATATTCTCACGGATCACGATACGTTCTTCCCCTGTGGGGTAAAGGGCCACAATATTCTCAATAAAATCTGACAGGCGAATTGAAGTAAGATCCAGATCTGCATAAGGCATGGACAATTTATCGGACATGAGCAGATTGGATATCATACTTTCAAGAAAATGAATTTCCTGTTTCAGCTTGGTGATATTTTTATGCCTGGGAATCATGGCCAACAACAATTGCATACGAGTCAGAGGTGTCCGTAATTCATGACTCACATCTGCTAAAAGCTGCTGTTTGTTGCTGAGCAAAACGCGAATTTCATTGATCAACTTGTTGATCGTGCGCGTGAGGCTGGCCAGCTCATCATCTCCCTTGACCGGTATTTGTGTGCGCAGATCCCCTTGCTCCAGAGCCAGGATTCGCCGTCTCATCAACTGTATGGGCATGAGAAATTGTCGGATAGTACTGAACAGGATTATCATGAAAATCAAGGTCAGTATTGAGGCCGGTATAAAACGCAGAATTAAATCGGATGGCGGCTGCCAGTTAATGGTCAAATAAAAATCGTAGTCGCCATTGATAACCAACGCGGACAGCAGATCACCCAAATCCCCAAAAGCAACATATAAAGGGATGTTGATGTCGTGAATTCGGCCCAGGTAGTCGCTGTCGGAATAGCTTGAAAATCCCGTGTTGTCAAAATCGGCGGGATAAGACCAATATTTTTGGCCGCCTTTATAGATCCCACCCATCATCTTCAGATTGCGTAAATCGTGAAGGATTTTTAACGTGTCGGGTGGCATGCCCCAGGAAGCCACCATTTCCGAGTAGTAGTAGCATTCATGGGTATCCAGAATGGTATCCTGTTCAGAAAAACTGTAGTAGACAATGAAATACATCACCAGGATGAGTGCTCCTGTAAATGATGTAACCAGCAGGCCTATCCGCAGGAACAGGCTGCGCTGAAAGGGTAGATAGCGGAATATTCTAATTTTGGGGGATCCCGATGAACTTATAGCCCACACCATGAACTGTTTTGATGAAGCGGGTGGAATTAGGAGTTTCACCCAATTTGTTTCTCAGACGGCTAACCAAAACATCCACCGATCGATCATAACTCTGCCAGCGGATTCCACGGATGTTCTCCACCAGGAATTCACGATCTAATACTTCACCTGGATTTTGAGCAAAGAGGATGAGTGCTTCAAATTCAGTGGTAGAAAGATGGACAGGATCACCATCCAGGGTCACCTCTTCCTGGAGCCGGTGAATAATCAACCCTTCGAAACTGAGAATGTCTAACATCTGTCCCGGGGATTTACTGCGCCGCAAAATGGATTGAATCCGAGCCAGGAGTTCGCGAGGTTCAAAAGGTTTGGAGAGATAATCGTCTGCACCCAGTTCAAGCCCTACAATCCGGTCACTGACTTCCCCCCTGGCTGTGAGCATGATAACCGGAATACTCGAGGTTTCGCGCAATTTACGCAATACCTGAAATCCATCCATTTCCGGCATCATGATATCAAGAATGAGCAAATCAATTTCATGATTATCTAAATACTTCAATCCCAGCAACGGATCATTTTTGCACACGACTTCATATGAAAAGGAGGATAGGTATTCTTCAAGTAGCTCTGTGAGCTGTAGATCATCATCAATTACGAGGAGTTTTTCCGGCATGGTTGAAACCCTTAGCACAAAAGTGATTACTCAAGCAAATCGACCACCGGGCAGCAGCTCATCCTTCATATTTTGCACCCGCTTGGCAAAATCCGGATCATTCTGCATCCGCTTTTCAATTTGACGGATAGCATGCAATACAGTGGTATGATCACGCCCCCCCAGGTGCTGACCAATGCTCTGCAAAGAAGATTCTGTCAGTTCCCGGGTCAGGTACATCGTCATCTGGCGGGATAATGCAACTTCCTGAACACGGCTCTTTCCCAGTATCTGCCGTTCAGGTACCTTCATGGTGCGTTCCACAAATTTGATAATTTGTTGAACTGTTACATCGGCAAATGTAGCCTTTCCCAGTATATCCTGCAAAACACGTTGAGCCAATTCCATCGTGATGGCCTGGCGGCGCAGGGTGGAAAATGCCAACAGCCGAATGAGCGCACCTTCCAGTTCACGCACATTGTCTTTAATGGCAGAAGCCAGGTACTGAGTGATATTGAAAGGTATCTCCAATCCATCCGCTTCGGCTTTACGCATCAGGATGGCAATTCGGGTTTCCAGATCCGGAGCCTGGATATCCACCATCAGTCCTGATTGGAACCTGGAGACCAGCCTGTCCTTCAGCCCCGTCAATTCGTGGGGGGGGCGATCGGTGGTCAGTACGATCTGTTTGCCCTGTTGATACAGATCATTGAACAGATGAAAAAACTGTTCCTGGGTCTGTTCTTTATTTTGGAAAAATTGAATGTCATCCAGCAATAACAGGTCGATGTTGCGATAAGTACTGGCAAATTCACCGGATTTATTAACCTGGATAGCGTTAATAAAATCCAGCATAAACTTTTCACTGGTGAGATACACCACCCGCAGAGGATGGTGGCTTTCCAGGATATAATTGCCTATGGCCTGCAGCAGATGGGTCTTGCCCAAACCAGTATTACTGTAGATCAATAAGGGATTAAAGGGGGTCTGCCCTGGATTTTCAGCCACCGATTGTGCGGCAGCTTTGGCCAACTGATTTCCAGCTCCCTCAATATAATTGTCAAAAATGTACCGTCGATTCAGCTTGGTCTGGTCGTGGTAGACATTATTCTGAGGTTTCTCGCGATGAATCAGTGAAGGTACAGGCTGGACCTGATTCTGCCCATCAATCACAGCATAGTGAATCTTCAAGCCGTGACCAGCCTGCTTTGAAAGGGCGGCTGAAATGAGTTGCTGGTACTTGGATTCCAGCCACTCCAGATGAAAATTACCAGGGACCTGTAGAACGATATCCTTGTCGGACACGCGCACAATGTTTAAATCATCAAACCAGGTGTGGAAGGCTTGTTCGGGAATCCGTTCCCGGATATAACCCAAGCACCCCTGCCAGAATTGCTCTTTATCCAATTTTAATAGCACCCTAGGGACTGTTACGGAGAATTAAGATATACACAATTTATTCACATACTCGGCGATAATGACTATTAAAATTTGCAATTACCGGAATAATCAAACAAGGGCAAAGCCAGAATCTGGGATTATTTTTTACTGAAATTGTACAAAATTGAAGCATCTATAATGATTTCAAATGGATAAAAAATTGAGATTTTTTTGGGGGGAATTTGAAGGGTTCAATTCACCTCTGGTGGATCGTAATCACTGCTGGCCAGTTTTTCCTCAAGATCCCATAATTCCAGCTTGCGGCGGCCGCGACGACGCTTGATAATGAAGCCCGCGACCAGTATGACCGGCAGAACAACAAAGATATACCGGGATGCCCGCAGTAAAAATATCCAGCGATAATTTGAGTTGAGATAGAGGCTGTATTTTTCTTGAAAATCCAGCAGATCATTGCCGGTTAATTCCTGGAAAGCCGCTTCAAAATCATCGCTGTAGCGGAGGATATCCAGAATGGCTCTCAGAATACCATCTCCATAGAAATATTGCAGACCGTATACCGCAGCGGCAGACTGGGCATAGGCCTGGTCCACATCCCAGCTGTAATGGACCTGCATATTGTGCAGCTGATCCAGCGTGAATAGCTTACCACCCCAAAGTGCACGGGATATCTCGATTTTCTGTATCAGGGACAATTCACCGCTGGCCACCATGGCCAATCCTTCGGTAAACCAGGCTGGTACGGCGTCCATGCCAGCGATGCGATGCATATAGATGTGATTCAACTCATGTACCAGGATTTCAAGGAAACGGTTGAAATTGACTTTGGCGGCATTGGGAGCCAGCATCACGATTTGATTGAGTTTGCGTTGAGCCACACCCACACTCCATTCCGGGGCATAACCTCGGGTCAGATTGCGCAATTGTTCCCGGCTGCTGACGACGTGAACGGACCAGGGATGGGGATTAACAGCGCCATATTCCCCAACAAGCCGGTGCGACTCAGCCACAATCACCCCCTGAATTTCTTCGATCGTGGCAGGATCATTACTGACGAAATGCAGATCGCAGGGTCCCAGAACTGTGTTGAAAAGTGCTCCGGACAAGGGGGATAAGGTTATTGCAATCAGGACGACAATAACGGTGTGGCGGAGATTTTTCAAAAGCGTTTCCTTATTTGGATTATGTCAGTTGGATGATATAACAACTGTACAAAAAACCGGCCGGGTTCAATATCCTGCAGTTTGGGCAGAACCAGGATGTGGTTCTACAGCATGCCCACAGGATCGATATCTACCTGGATGCGGACCCCTCCATGAGGTCGCTCCAACCACTGCAGACCAATTTTCCGATGCCAGATCCGGTGGAAAAGCAGGGGTTTTTCACGAGGACATTTGATGATCAGGTGAAATCGCCAACGGTCGCGGATACGCTCAACCGGCGCTGGAGAAGGTCCCAGAATCTGCAGGTCTTCTGTCTGCCGCAGTTGTCGGGCCAGACGTGTGGCGGCTACCTGAACCGTCTCTAATTTGATGCCGCTAATCAGTATACGGACCAGACGCGAAAAGGGCGGGTAGTTTAACTCGTGGCGTTGAGCCAGAGCAATATTGGTAAACTGCGATAAATCTAGACGGGTGGCCGCCTGGATCAGGGGATCATCTGAATTGTATGTCTGGATTACAGCCAGGCCTGGTTTTTCACGTCGCCCAGCCCGCCCTGTCACTTGATAGATCAGATGAAAAACTCTCTCGGCAGCACGAAAATCGGGGAGAAAGAGACCCGCATCTGCATTGATAACTCCCACCAGGGTCACCTGGTCAAAGTCCAGACCCTTGGCAACCATTTGCGTCCCCAACAGGATATCTGCGTCGCCGCGTTCAAATGCATCCAGCATTTTCAAATGAGACCCACGACCACGAACCGTGTCCAGATCCATACGAATCACCCTCGCATCCGGCAGCTGGTCGGCCAGAGCCTGGGCGACGCGCTGAGTACCCGCCCCCCGCAGATCCCATTCGGTGCTGGCACACTGGGGGCAGATGCCCTGTTCAGGCTCCTGCGCTTCGCAATAGTGGCAGTGAAGTTGGCCGTCCGTGCGGTGATAGGTGAGGGCTACCGCACAGTGGGGACAGTTGCGGATATACCCACAGTCATGACACTGCAGTACCGGGGCAAATCCGCGGCGATTCTGCAACAGGATAATCTGCTCGCACCGTTCCAGACATTTGGTCATTTCCGCCAATAAGACAGAACTCAGCAAAGCCGGACCCGTATCCGGATTATACTCCGCTTTCATGTTTACCACCCGGACTTCTGGTATTCTGGATTTGCCATATCGCCGGGTCAATTCCAACAGGGGCCAACGGCCACGAACGGTCTGATAGTAACTTTCCAGAGCAGGGGTCGCACTGGTCAGCAAGATCACCGCTCCGGCTTCACGTGCTCTCACCACGGCCACATCCCGAGCGTGATATCGCGGTGGAGTCTGCTCCTGCTTGTAGGTGGTTTCCTGTTCCTCGTCTACCACAATCAAACCAAGATTGGTCAATGGTGCAAACACTGCACTGCGTGCACCAACCACCACTTTGTAGCGCTCTTTTTTGAGCTGCTGCCAGATCCATCCCCGCTCTGCATTGGTGAGTCGGCTGTGCCACAGGGCAACTTCGTCACCGAATGTGCTGCGAAAACGACGCGCCACCTGGGGCGTGAGAGCAATTTCCGGAACGAGAACAAGCACCGACTTTCCCTGGTTAATGGCCGCGGCAGCTAATTGCAGATACACCTCGGTCTTTCCACTCCCGGTGACACCGCGCACCAGGAAGGGCTGATATGACTGGCCGATGATGGCCTTCTGGATTTCCTGATATACCGCCTGCTGTTGGCTGTTTAAAGTGATGGATGTGGCCGGTTGAGTTCCCATTAAATCAAATGGATCCCGGATGCGCGGTTTGGCAATGATCTCCACCCATCCCTTTTCGGCCAAGGCTTTACATACCGCATGGGAAGATCGACAAATATCCTTAAAATAACGAATCGATTGTGGTGCGGCCGAATCCCTCAAGGCTGACATAATCGAATTCTGAGCCGTTGAGCGCGGATCCAGCGGCTCTTGAAGACGCTGTCGTCCCGCCTCAGTCAACTGGACCCAATATTCGTCAGGAGGGTGGTATGGATCGAGGAAACTCTGGGGCAAAGCACATTTCAGCACCTGACCCAAGGGACAAAGATAGTACTGGCTGATCCACTCCAGGGTCTGCCACAATTCAGAAGGCAGATGAAGGTTTTGATCGTGAAACCCATTCAGCGCTTTGATCTTTCCCCCAAAATTGCTGGTGGGACTGATCGCCGTGACAAAGCCCACCCGATATTTGTCCTTGAATGGTGCACGCACACAACTTCCCTTGCGTAGCTGGCCTGCAAGAAATTCCGGAATGGAGTAGTCAAAGGATGAAAAACGAGCCAGTGGAAAGGTAACTCGGGCAAACATGGCAGTAAATTTACGGTGATCAATTGCTAGAGATACTAACCTGCATTATTCGCAAGAAATTTATTGCGAAGATGGATCTGGTCAATTCTGCTGCGTTTTATACGAAAAAGGTTCTCAATGTACTGTCAGCTCATTTTTCTACGTTTGCCTTGCATAATCAACCATCTGCATCATCTCATCAAAAAGTCAAGTGAATAATACAGGCTAATCATATGGGCAAGTGGCTGGCAGGAGATCGGTGCATCCAGGATGAATAGGGACGACAAAGAAATCCCGGAAATAATATTTATTCGATTGTATTTAGCCATTGTGATAGCCTGACAGAATCTGTAATGGAATGTATCGGTGTAATGTTGGGGATAACATGGGATTGGCGGACCTGCTTAAATTATCGCTTATATGAAACCAGAAATTCAATTCCCATCTCCTTGTAGAAACCGGCAAAACCTGAGTTCCAGACAACGATTTGTATTATTGATGGCTTTTCTGCTGTTGATGTCATACAGTTACGCCAACGCAACCCATCACCCCATGCGCGACGATGATTCCTGGATAGTATATGACGATTCACAGGTGGCGGTCATTCGTGTTGAAATCGATCCGGATGCTTTGGAATGGATTTATAACTATCCGCAGAGCGACAGCATGCATCAGGCCCAATTCCATTTTCAGAATGCTCAACTTGATACAACCGTTGCTGTTGTCGGTTTTCGTCTCAGAGGGAATACTTCTCGCGATGCCTTTAAAAAGTCCTTTAAAATTTCCTTTAACACTTTTGTGGACGGCGGTGAATTCTTTGATCTTGAAAAGCTGAATCTGAATGGTGAACATAACGATCCCACCATCGCTCGATCAAAAATTTGCTGGGACTGGTTCAATTCAATCGGACTGACTGCACCGCGATCGTCATTTGCAGCCGTATATATCAATGACGATTACTATGGTCTTTACCTTTCCGTTGAACATATAAATGATGAGTTTATCAATAAAAACTATTCCGACAATTCGGGAAATCTGTGGAAATGCCTGTGGCCGGCAGATCTCACTTATCGCGGAGAAAACGGCTCAGATTATCACCCCTATAACGGGGAAAATCGACCCTATGAGCTCAAAACCAACGTGGAGACTTACGACTACCAGCCTCTGGCCCGACTCATTTCAATGATTAACCTGACTTCCAATCAGAATCTGGCCGATTCTCTTGACCGTTATCTGGCCGTACCGGAAGTACTCAAGTATCTGGCCACAAATGTAATTTTGGGCAGTTGGGATGATTATTGGTTTCTCATGAATAATTATTACCTGTATCATGAGCCAGATCGGGATATATTCCACTGGATCCCCTACGATTATGACAACTCCATGGGTATCGATTGGTTTGGAATCGAGTGGGCGGAAACCGATCCATACACTTTTGAAATAATGTCGGGAGGAAGTCGACCTCTGGTAGATCGGCTGCTTTCCAATGTTAAGTACCGCAATCTGTATACTCATTTTCTGGATCACTATAATACGAATCTATTCAATCCGGAGCTTTGGCTGGATGATCTCTATGTACTGCGGGATACACTGGCGCCCTGGGCAGAGTTTGATACCTATCGACATCTGGACTACAACTTCGATTCCGGGGGCGGAATTTCCGAGTTTCTAGCCTCTTACACTGAAGAGGGATACAGTGACCAACATGTATCTCACAGTCTTACGGATTATGTAAGCCTGCGCTATAATTCACTGCCAGATATGCTGAATACTTTGCCGGCCCCGCCGTCCATCTACGGATATGAGATTACTCCGGATCATCCTGTTCCGGGAGAAGAAATACAGGTCATTGTTACGGCCTGGGATGAATCGGGATTGACCTTTGTACAAGCCCAGGTCATCAGTGCCGAACAGGGCTCCCAATACTACTCAATGCAATTTCAACCCATTGCGGACTCACCGCGGGTGGAAGATGCAGATCGCTGGGTGGGGACAATTCCACCATTGACTGAAAGTGATACTGCATCGCTGCAGTTTATTGCCATGGATAACTCAGGCAATATGGCTTATTTTCCACCGGATCCAATTCTAATTGAGAGTTTGGTCTCCGATGATCTGGGCTTTCGTTTGAATGAATTTCTGGCCCGCAATGTGGCCACCAATTCGGATGAAAATTCTGAATTTGATGATTGGGTGGAGATCATCGGGACCAATCCCGAGCCCCAATTGCTCACGGGCTGTTACCTGACTGACCGAAACGATGGAACCAATCTCTGGCAGATAATTGCGCCCGATATGTATCTCGCCGAAGGTGATTTTTTACTCATCTGGTGCGACAACGATGAAGAACAGGGTGATTTACACGCCGGATTCCGGCTGGATGGAGATGGGGAGTTCCTTGGGCTACTGGCTCCTGATGGTGTCACCTATATGGATTCCCTGTCCTTTGGTCCTCAATCCTCAGATCTAACGACTGGCAGATTTCCTGACGGTACGGGTAATTGGCAGGAAATTCTCCTGCCCACACCCGGAGCGCCCAACAATTCCAATTTTGCCTGTGAGATCGGGGATTTGAACTGCGATACCGAGATCAATATTCTCGATATTGTACAGCTGGTGTCTTGGATCCTGGAAGGGTATGATCCGGATCCTCACGAATTTATACTTGCAGATCTGAACGGCGACCAAAATATAGACATACTGGATATCGTCGTTCTGGTTGAACAAATATTGAACGATTAACAGGAGATATCACTATGAATCGCAAGCAATTCCTGCGACGGACAATAGGCCTGGGTTGTGCCAGCCTGCTGCCTGGTGTGATTCTTTCTGCACAAGCAGAAAAATCCGCAGTTCCCCAGTATAACCTCTGGGAGTTGTGTGGCAAGAGCCGTCCAGAACTGCTGGGTGAAGATTTCCGGCTGCGACGTCGGGCTGCAGAGGCCTTTGCTGATATGCGGTCTGAAGCACGAAAGGCGGGCATCAGCATCTATTCTCAATCCAGTTACCGAAGCTTCAATCATCAAAAGAAAATCTGGAATCGGAAGTACAAATCTTTTCTCACCTCCGGTGATACACCCGAAATTGCACTGCAGAAGAGCGTTCATGATTCCGCCATTCCCGGTACCTCCCGACATCATTGGGGGACAGATCTTGATATCATTGATGCTGCTGTTCAGCCCCAACCGCTGGAGAGATTAACGATCAAAAATTTCCAGATGGGTGGTCCTTACGAACATCTGGCATACTGGATGGCCCAGAATGCAGAGAGATTTGGCTTCGTTATGAGCTATATCGAGGATGCAAAGCGCACCGGCTTCAAGCATGAGCCGTGGCAATTCAGCTTTGCTGAGTTATCCCGACCCATTCTGCGCTATTTTATGACCCAGGACTGGAAACCTATACTAAAGGATTCATCTTTACTGGGCTACACCCTGTTTACATCTCATTTCCTCGAAGAATACGCACAGGAATATTTGTTGGGCGTCAATCCGAAATTGAAATAACTGATCTGGATCGGACGGTGATTCGTCGAAAGATCACTGTGCGTGGTGCAGTTCAGGGCGTAGGTTTTCGTCCCTTTATCTATCGCCTTGCCCGGGATTTGGCTCTCACCGGATCTGTAGCCAATACCGCTGCCGGTGTGTTTATCGAAATCCAGGGCAAAACTTCCCAGGTAAATTGTTTTCTGGAGCGACTACCGCTGGAAATCCCTCCGGCTGCAGTGATCAATGAGTTGTCCACCCAGAACCAGATTCTGATCCCGGAAGAAACCGAATTCAAGATAATCGCCAGCTCAGATGGCGGAGTGCGAACGGTGACCATTTTGCCAGATCTGGTGGTCTGCCCGGATTGTCTGCGGGATATCAATGATCCACTCAACCGCCGCTTTAACTACGCCTTTACCAATTGTACCAATTGCGGTCCGCGTTTCTCAATAATACGCGATCTCCCCTACGACAGATCCTTGACGGAAATGGCCAAGTTTCAGATGTGTTCGGCCTGCTTGGCTGAGTATAACAATCCTCTCGACCGTCGATTTCATGCCCAACCTAATGCCTGCCCGGACTGCGGTCCACAGTTGAGTCTGTGGCATGATGAACAGCCCGTTTCGGGAGATCCCATTGAGCAGTCAGCCCATGCTCTGGTTGCCGGCAAAATACTGGCACTCAAGGGTCTTGGTGGGTATCAGTTGCTCTGCGATGCCACTAATTTCAACGCTGTTCAGGAATTGCGGCGGCGTAAACAGAGGGAAGAAAAGCCTTTTGCTTTGATGACTCCGGATATTGATACAGCCGCTCGGTATTGTCAAATTAGCGATAATGAAACAGATCTGCTGAAATCGCCAGCTGCTCCTATTGTTCTTTTACACCAATTAGCGGAACCTTCGCACCAGTTGGCATCCAATATTGCTCCGGGCAACCCCACGATTGGGATTATGCTGCCCTGCACTCCACTTCATCACCTTTTACTGCAGCAATGCCGACGGCATGAGCTCACCGCCCTGGTTTGCACCTCCGGCAATATTCATGACGAGCCTATTGCCATAGAGGATGCTGAGGCAATTGCGCGACTGGGCACCATAGCCGATTATTTCCTGATACATAATCGCCCCATTTCCCGACAGGTGGACGATTCAGTTGTGCGGACTGTTCCCCAGGGGATTCAGTTTTTGCGCCGGGCCAGGGGGTATGCGCCCTTCCCTATTATCCATGGAACCCAAACACCTCCCATCCTCAGCGTTGGCGGTCATCTGAAAAACACGATTGCAGTGACTTTTGATGGTCGCACCCTGCTGAGTCAGCATATTGGAGATCTGGCCAATACAGCTGCATTCGACGCATTTCAGCGCATTGTTGCTGATCTGCCTCGTCTCTATGACCTGAAGCTCGAATTGGCGGTCTGCGATCAGCATCCCGATTATCTTTCAACGCGCTTTGCCCATGATTTTGGGTTGCCGGTTCTTGAGGTCCAACATCATCACGCTCATATTGCAGCAGTAATGGCAGAGCATCAGGAACAGGGACCCGTTCTTGGGATCAGCTGGGATGGCACCGGGTATGGCCCTGACAGCACCGTGTGGGGAGGTGAGTTTCTGATCTGTGAAGGTCAACGGTTTGAGCGCTGGGCACATCTGCGAAATTTTCCGCTGCCTGGAGGTGATCAGGCCGTGAAAGAACCTCGTCGCAGTGCCTTGGGACTGCTCATGGAGATTGGAGAAGAAATAGAATATCCCCATGGATGGTCAGACCAGGAGTTAACCGTTTTGCAACAGCTTGTGGAGCAAGGACTTCAATCTCCTCAAACCAGCAGCATGGGGCGATTGTATGACGGTGTATCAGCTCTGTTGGGAATTCGCCAAAAGACCCGGTTTGAAGGTCAGAGTGCCATGATGCTGGAGTTTGAAGCCATTTCCACCGAAAAAAAGTACCACTTCCATTGGCAGGATAACATTCTGGACTGGGAGTCCATTCTTCGAGGAATCACAAAGGATATTCAGGCAGGCCGGGATACCTGCGTTATCGCGGGAAAATTTCAATCTACTCTGATCGCGGTGATGGTTTCTGCTGCTCAAAAATGCGGTTTAAAAAAGGTTGTTTTGGGTGGAGGTTGTTTTCAGAACCGGTATCTGTGGATTGAAGGAATCCGGGCATTATCTGAAGCGGGGTTCCAGGTTCTCACCCCCAAACAAGTGCCAATCAATGATGGGGGGATTGCCCTGGGGCAGGCTTGGGTGGCTGCCTTATCATATTTCTAACAAATCCCGCTGGGGGATCAACTGAATTCGTCGATGGTTGCATCCAATTCGGGGATAACCAGCGTAAAAGTCGTTCCCTGCCCCACCTCACTGCGCACGTCGATGTTGCCACTGTGCTGATCGATAATCCGCTTTACAATGGCCAATCCTAAACCTGTCCCCTTTTCCCGTTTTGAAAAATAGGGGTCAAAAATCTTGGGCAGGTCATCTGGTCTGATTCCTTTTCCCGTATCACTGATTTCAATTTTAATCTCCGATTGATGCAATGTAGTTTGAACGCGCAATTTTGCATCCTCTTCGCAGGCCTGGATCCCATTTTGAATCAGATTGACCAGAACCTGTTTCAACTGGAATTTATCCGCTACAATTTCATCGATATGTGAATCCAACTCCAGTTGCAGGTCAGCCTGATCACAATAGGGCACCACAATTTCCCGGATAAATGAATTCAATTCAAAGCTGCTGTACTGAGATTTTGGCAGCCGGGCAAACTGAGAGAACTCCACCGTCAATTTTTTCAGGTTTGAGACTTCTTCCTTGATAACCCTGATAGACTCCGGAAAGATCTTGGCGAGAGAATCGGTGGATTGCAGATACTTATACTCCATCCGCTCCGTAGTCAATTGGATGGGAGTGAGAGGATTCTTGATTTCGTGTGCCATGACCCTGGCCACATCGCGCCAGGCTGCATCCTTTTCGGCCTGAACCAGTTTATTGCGATTAACGGCCAGTTCTTTTACCATCCCGTTAAAAGAATGGATGAGATCGTTCAGTGGGGAGTAGCGGCTTGGACGAACCTTCACACTGAGATTGCCCTGCGACAGTTCCCGCGTGGCTTCCTGTAATCGAGCAATGGGACGCGTGATGGCCTTAACAGACAGGATGGCAAACAGAAAAGTGATGACGATGATAAAAGTGAGAATAAAAACCGAGTAGAGTCCCAATTCCCGCTGAAAAAATTTACTGGCCAGACTGCGTTGTTTTTCATTCATCAGGATGGCTTCCACATCCGAGCGAAATTCAGTAGCGGCTGAAGAATCGATATTGGCGCGATAGTCCTGGTATAGATTGTTAATCTGGGTGTCAAATTCTAAGGCGGCAACGCGGGAGCGATAATCTTGAAAACTCTCCATAAAAAAATAGCGATAGAAACCAGCGGAGCTGATCATGATGAAGAGTACCAGAATAATAAGTTGTGTGAGAATAGACGGAGCGCGAAGCTTCATTTCTTGAAGATATCCGCGGTAAACACTTCCGTTTGAAATTCGGGTCGGATTTTATTCCAGTAATGCATTAGGTTGATTTCCTGATCCATTTCCGGGAGGTATATTTTATCCATATACGCGGTGATTTTTACATAGTACTGTTCACCATCATTGAGGAGATCGCGGGAAAGAAGCGCAAAACCATCGACGATGGACAGCCGTTCCTTGGCATTGACCAAGGTCTCACAGCGGATGGACTCTTCGTCTTCACTGTTTTGCACAAAATAATAGTGATCCAATAAATCGTACCGCAATTCACGAAACACATTCTGCTGAAAGAAGGGAATCTCCAAATCGGCAGAAAACATCTGGATGCGGTAATGAATGCGGATGGGTTGACCCGTATGGAAGATCTCATCAAGATCCGGAGAAAAGCAGTTATCCAGACTTGATGTAACGTAGATTGTACCGCCTTTGGCATATACATCCAGGCTGGAAAATTCAGCGTTTACTCCATATATTGTGGATTGAAACATTGAACCCAGCGTGATAATGCCGGTGATGACGGATTTTGACAGTGAGTCAAACATACTTAACGGTTATTTAGTGGTGAATTTCTGTTTAATAATAGCCTGCAAATTTACGATTATTGGAAAGAATATTTGATGTTTATCATCCTGTGAGAGAATTCTAAATATAAATTTACTATATTTGTTACCAGTCTGACAGTGTTTTGCTTCCGTTGGGTAATCCCATTCTGGATTCAGATATATTAATAATAAGACGACAGTAACGACAAAATAGATGCACGTTTTTTTAATTTGTATGTAACCCCGGCCATGTCCTGGGAATCAAACCGTACAGCTTGTTGTCTGCTAAGGATATTGATATAATCTGAACTGCCGACCGGCTTTCCAACGGTCAATAGCCGACCAATCAGACTCGACTTCGTCTATCCGGTTTGACAATCAACACAGGGCATTGAGCTCTCTGGGCAGTATGGATGGGTTTATCACCAAAAATGAATCTGAAAATCTCATTCCCGGTACTTTTGCCCATTACGATGATATAATTCTGACCTGCTTCCCGGACAAAGACATCTGCGGGATGTCCAAAAATGTAACTTACCTGCGGTTTCACTTTATGAAACGTCATATATTTCTTGGCCCAGCGGGAAGCGTTGCGATATCCCTTTCCAAAATAGCCTTTGCGCCGACTAACCGTCAGCAAGCGGATGGCAGAATCATAGTGTCGACTTATTTCTGTTGCGAAAATTACAGCTTGTTTGGTAGCGGGTGAATCATCCACACAGACCATGATGGGATAATTCCAGGATGGTCTGAAATTTTTTACGATGAGAATACTGGTATCCAGAAACTGGATTATCTGATGGCTGCGGCGGCGGGTGCTGGGATCACCCATGATGGCCAGATCGTAATGGCGAAATTCCGTTTCATTCTTCAACTCCTGCAGAATTTGACCTTCTCGCAGAATTAGCCGGATCTTATCCCCGGAAACATGGGGCAGTATCATGCGAAAGCGATCCTTTTCCTCCAGAATATTGCTGGGGTCAAATTCACCGACATCAGCCGCGATAAAACCCAAATTGCGGAGGGTGTCAAAGGCCCATTTTAATACACCGATACCGGGGTGAAAAATATTCCATTCAGAAAGTGAGCGTTGAGCCACAGCCACTTCGTTGGCGATGAGTCCCCGCGGACGATGCCCAATATAGACCACTGATATATCTGCTCCGAAAACGGTGGCAATGTTTACGCCGATTTGCAGATTATTGCGAGATGCTTCAGAATCGTCCTTAATGGCAATGAGAAATCTCATGGTGCCCATCCTATTTGAAATTGGTAAAGCGGACCACAAGTGGCCAATACAGGAATATGGCAATTAACAGAGAGAGAACGCTGGCGATTCCCAGGCGCCATCCAGCCTTGAGAAAATCAGTGGGCTTCACCAGACCGGAAGAGTAGATGATCATACAGGCCGGTGCTGCAACAGCGGAAAAATATCCAAATGCACTTGAGATGGCACAGGCAAGTCCCATGTACAGCGGGTGACCTCCCATGTTCAATACGATGGGACCCAAAACCGCCACAGTTCCGCTGGAACTCATAACATTGGACATAACGGTGGTCATGATGATCACCACCAGATAGGGGAAAACGGCCACCGAGGTCATCCATCCGCCGGTAGAATCCAACATGGTCTGGCTGATCCAAAGCGCTGTGCCGCTGGTTTTCATCTGCACACCCAGCGAGATAGCGCCGGCAAAAAGCAGGATTACCCCCCAATTGGTATCCCGACTCACTTCCTTCCATTCTATTAATCCTGAGCTGAGATACAAAACGGCACCACCAATGGCAATTATCCCCATGCCGATTTTTTCATTCAGGAAAACCCAGCATAAAAAGGTGACCATGAAAATTGCCATTG
>JGI10211J34971_10001143_pt1 | contig 22122 bp, 19 predicted proteins | sample Etolagsediment_FD_34971 | JGI IMG/M metagenome (IMG submission 34971)
TCGTTGTGAACAGAGAAACACAAAATTCCGGAGCAGTGGGTGGTCATAGCATGGATTTTAACAAAGCGTAAAAGTAAAAATATTTGTGATTGTATTAACGCGATGTACTGTGTTTTTTCTTCATTTCGAGAAAGGGTTGGTTTCCTATTGACGAGTTGACGGAAGTGACGGAGATGACAGGGGAAGGAAAAGTAAAAAGTAAAAGCACTTTTCATAACTATCGGGAATCTAAATGCCATGGGTCACCGAAGGCAAAGTGAGTAACGAAGCAGGAACAGCACATTCACGTTTGTTATCACTCAAATGGATTTGGGTAGTAAAACTTTCTTCCAATTCGCTTAAATTCAATGGTTCCGTTTTTGCGGTAACTATGGAGCGTTCTTTTGCTAATTTGCAGCAGTTTCATTATGTCGGTGCTGGTCAGCATTGGCATGAGCTTTGGTTTATTCTCATTGTTTATCAGATTCGGGGGGTTCGGTTCATGTATGGACGGCTTTTGCGCGACTACCCTTCTTCTCAACGCTTCTTTCATCTCATTTAGTTCACTACTCGCAGAGATAGCCATCTCAAGCAAGTCGCTGTAATTCCCGTCTTGAAAGTGTTTTGTGTCAATATGTGGCGTTCGGCTGTCCAATTTTCTAATTCATTTTATTGATATGAATTGCAATAATAAACCATGTCAAAAATGTACTTCATACTTTAAATTTCGGCCAAATATGTTTAGGATGTATAGTGTAGCTGAATAGTATCTTCGATACATACTCCAGTTCTGTTGATTGTAATACCGGCATTTCATGTAAGCCGTCACTAACCAGTAGTGTTTTCATTAGCCTCAGGTCTTTCATTTTTACTTCATGAAGAGAACAATTAGCTCCATGTTTACCGGAATCATCATTTAGAGTATAAATTTCCATCTTCATAAATTTGTTTGCAAAGTACAGCCGGACAAAGCCAAAATAAAAGGACAAAAATGCACCGAGGGGGAAAACGTTTTAACTCACTGAAATTCAATCCATATTGCAATATTTCCTATAAAAATCAGATGACAAGCAAGCTGGTGGTTTTGAGGCAAAAGCAGAAGTAAAAAAACAAAGAAGATAAATTGACCAAGTCCGAGACAAGTCCGACACAAGTCCGACACAAGTCCGACCTGGTTCGACCTGTGTCGGACTTGTTTCATCAGATTGCCCCTTTCGGGTGGCTTTTGGCTGCCAGAAGCTCTGAATTGGGTTCGGACATTTGTGGCGTTTAAGTGAGGAGAAAACTAAAAAGTCTTATGGTGCGTGTCGTATCGTTACATAACGTGTCAGAAGTTGCAAAAAGTCCATCATGCTTAGGCGAAATAATTTTCCGGTCCGATCGGTATTACATGCGTTGTCAGCATGACAGAGGTTGCCGCATTTTGCACCTTTTTGCACCTTCGTGTCAGGTCGCAATTTGTCATGTCAGGTGACAGCAAGCGGCAAAGAGGTGCAACGGGGTGCAAATTTTCATCTGTGCCATAGTAATGAACGGTTGTTGCAATATCTTGTTCATCTGCTACTTAAGTACAGATTGATGTTATAAATTAATAATTAAAATTTTTTTATTATGGGAAAATCCCAACAAGGAATTTACGGCGCCTTTAATGGCCGTGTTGGAAATGTAATTGGTTCCACATGGAAAGGAACCCAGGTTTTGCGAATCAGGCCGGCTTCGGTGGCCAACCCGCAAACCGATGCTCAGATGGAAACCCGCAAGCGATTTGCTATGCTTGGTCGTTTCCTTTCTACACAACGCGAAGCTGTGAACATCGGCTTTAGTGCGCAATCCGTGGGCATGTCTCCGGTTAACGCAGCCCTGAGCGAGAATTTTCGTCAGGCGTTCACAGGTGCGTATCCTGACTTGCTGATTGATTTCAGCCAAGTAAAACTATCGAAAGGTGAATTGTTGTTTCCGCAAAATTTTGTTGCGGCCGCAGCTCCGGGTGCATTAATTAACCTGAGCTGGCTTGGCACAGGTGAAAATTTTGGTTCTACGGATCAGGATTCGCTAATCGTTGGGGTATTTGACCCGACAAATGAAAGAGGCATGGTTTTCAATGCTTTCTTCCGGCGAAACGAAGCGACGGGTGTACTCGCGCTTCCGGATTACTGGGTTGGAAGGACTTTTGAAGTGATGGCCTTTTTCAAGTCGAGTAAAAATCCGTCCGACATAAAACCGGGATACAATGTATCCGATACGGTGTATGGAGGTAGTGTCACGCTTGTAGCGTAATCAAACAGCGGATTATTGAAAAGCCGCTCCCCCAAGAGCGGCTTTTCTTATTTCCCAATTCATGCCCATAACCCTACCCCCCCACCCATTTCAACACCCTTTAAACTCGCTTTAAAACCAACTTATTATCACGTTGTTAAACATCGGATTCCGGAAACAACAATACCGCTCCGGTTTTTTCGTTCTGTCAATCAATAGGACTTATAAACCTCGCCTATGCGGGATATGGTATAATCACGCTATATTTGCACTGATAAAAACTGAACGCGCACATGAAGAAGCTACATCTGTACATGCTCAAACAATACCTGGGGCCTTTTGTGTTTACCTTTTTCGTGGCGTTGTTTATTTTGCTGCTGCAGTTTTTATGGAAATACATCGACGATTTGGTAGGGAAGGGCCTCGAATGGTACATCATCGCCAAACTGATGTTTTATGCTTCGTCTACTTTTGTTCCTCTTGCCCTGCCGCTGGCTATTCTGCTGTCGTCGTTGATGATGTTTGGCAACATGGGCGAACATTATGAGCTCGTAGCCATGAAATCAGCGGGCATTTCGTTGCGTAAAGCCATGAAACCTTTGGTCATTTTGTCCGTAGTGCTGAGCATAAGTGCCTTTCTTTTTTCCAACTACGTGTTGCCTGTCGCTAACTTAAAATTTGGCTCGTTGCTTTACGATGTCAGGCAGCAAAAGCTGGCTTTCAATCTCCAGGAAGGCATCTACTATCACGGCATCGAAAACTACGTGATACGAGCAGGCCGAAAAGACAAAGACAACAAAACCATCTATGATGTAACCATTTACGACCACACCGGACGCATGGGGAACACCACCGTTACCACAGCCGAAAAAGGCTTTATGGAGATGTCGCCTGACAAAAAACGGATGATTTTTACCTTATTTAACGGGACGCGCTACGCCGATGTGACCAACGTGGCCAATTACCGTAAGTCACGGCCTTTCGAAACAACTACCTTTTCAAAACAGGTGTTGACTTTCGACCTCACCGAATTTCAGCTGAGCCGGACTAAAGAAGATTTGTTTAAGTCACATTTTTCGATGCTGAACATCGAACAGCTGAACACCGCTATTGATTCGCTGAGCGACAAACGCAACCAGGCGCTGGACAGGTATAAGGATAACTTTTTAAAACGCTATCCTTCAATCACAAAACAAGACACTACGGTAAAAGATTCCACGACCCTGGCATTGCAGCCTGCCGACACCGTTGCCGACTTTGCTGACTCGACGTTACTGGCCGGATTTACTGCCCTTGAGCAGGAGGGTATTCTGGAAAACGCGATGAAAGCAGCACGAACAGCGAAAGAGAACCTGATAAACTACAACCGTGAACTGGAGTCGCGCGAACTTGTTATTGTAAAACATGAGGTGGTATGGCATCAAAAGTTTAAGCTGAGTATTGCCTGTCTGATTTTCTTCTTTATCGGTGCGCCGTTGGGGGCAATTATCCGCAAAGGAGGACTAGGACTACCTGTGGTGGTGTCGGTATTGTTTTTCGTACTGTATCACATCATCTCCATCACCGGCGAAAAAGCAGCTAAAACAGGAGAATGGAACGTGGAATTCGGCATCTGGCTGTCGACTTTGGTTATTTTACCGTTGGGCTTGTTTTTAACCTATAAAGCCACTACCGATGCGCAGTTGCTGGACACAGAAAGCTGGCAGAAGTTTTTCAACAAGTTTCAGTTTAAGAAGAAATAGGATTATGCCAAGCCACGACACCTCCAACGAAACAAAACCGCTGAGCATCCTGTTTATTTGCAATAAGTCGCCCTGGCCGGCACACGAAGGCGGCCCTATTGCCATGAACAACCTCATCGAGGGTCTGGCCGATGCCGGTCACCATGTAAAAGTGCTGGCCATCAACACGAATAAGTACAGCGTTGACCCGGTTGACATCCCTGCCGAATACAAAAAAAAGACCCATATCGAACTGGGTTATATTGATTTATCCATCAAGCCCATGGCGGCTTTCCTTAACCTGTTCTCTAAAAAATCCTACCACGTAGAGCGGTTCATCTCCAAAGCGTTCGACAAAAAACTACAGTTGGTACTAACCCAGGAGTGTTTCGACATCGTTCAGATTGAAACCCTGTTCATGTCGCCCTACCTTGATACAATCAGGAAATTCAGCGAGGCAAAAATTGTTTTGAGGGCACACAACATCGAACACCTGATATGGAAAAGGGTAGCCGCCGTTACCGGGAATCCACTTAAAAAAGTCTACCTGCGCCACCTGGCCTCCACGCTCGAAGTTTACGAAAAGCAGGTGTTGGAGGCTTACGATGGCATCGTCCCCATTTCGCCTGTTGATGCCGGGTTTTTTCTGAAAAACACCCGCAAACCGGTTTTGGCTATCCCAACGGGCATTAACCCTGACACCTTGCCGCTTCAGGCAAGACAACCTGCTGAACAGGCACTTTTTCATATCGGTGCAATGAACTGGATGCCCAACCAGGAAGGAATCAAGTGGTTTATCGATGAGGTATGGCCGCGGGTACAAGCTGCGCTGCCGGAGGTGAAACTCTATTTGGCCGGACGACATATGCCGGACTGGCTCACCCACCTGAACAAAAACAACCTCATCGTGGTTGGGGAAGTGGAAGACGCCTATCAATTTATTCAATCAAAAACGATTTTGATTGCTCCACTTTTCTCCGGAAGTGGTATTCGTATAAAAATTATTGAAAGCATGGCCCTGGGAAAAGCCGTGGTTTCCACCTCCATAGGCGCAGAAGGAATAAACTATACCGTGGGAGAAAATATGCTGATTGCCGATACCGCTGATGCTTTTGCTGATGCCATAAAAACCCTCTTCCAACACCCTGATACTGTGGAAAAAATGGGGCTTGCCGCCAGAAAGCTTATTTTGGAAGAACACAATACTTCAAAAATTATTCAGCAGTTGTTGAACTTCTATCAACATATTTTATGATTTTTGCCACTGATTGCTCACAGGCATCTGTCATCAATTAAAGAAACTGTCCTTATGCGCATATTTGTTTTGCTTTCGCGGATTCCTTATCCCCTCGAAAAAGGGGATAAACTCAGGGCTTTTCATCAAATTAAAGCCTTGTCGAAAAACAACGAAATCATTTTGTGCGCCCTCAACACCGTCCCAAAAATAGATAAACAAGCTGCTTTTCAAGCCTTACAGCCTTATTGTCGTTCGATCAACTTCCTTGATTTACCTTTTTGCGGTCGCGTTATAAACCTGGTACGAGCCTTCTTCTCACCTCTGCCACTTCAGGCCGGTTATTTTTTCAATAAACGGGTTTCACGCGAAATTAAACGCCTGATCAAGGTCTATCAGCCGGAGCACATTTATTGTCAGCTGATACGAACAGCGCAATATGTAAAACATATCCCCATAAAAAAAACCATCGATTATCAGGATGTGTTTTCCTATGGCATGAAACGGCGTATCCGGACTTCTTCCATTTTCTTCAGGCCGTTTATAGCCCTTGAATACAGAAGGTTGTCGGCTTACGAATCGCAGGTATTTGATGAATTTGATCACCACACCATCATTTCTAAACCGGACAGAGAATTGATCCCGCATCCCGAAAAAAACAAAATCCACATCGTTTTAAACGGAGTAGATCAGGATTTCTTTAAACCCCGGACTACCACAAAAAAATTCGATGTGGTCTTCACCGGAAACATGGCCTATCCGCCCAATATTGATGCAGCGGTATTTATGGCTAACCAAATCATGCCTCTGGTGTGGAGATCGAAACCCGAAACCACCTTGTTGCTTGCGGGAGCCAGCCCCGACAGCCGCGTAACAGCTCTGGCCTCCGACAAAGTAAAAGTCACCGGCTGGATGGATGACATCCGCGCGGCCTACGCTGAATCACGCCTGTTTATTGCCCCGATGAGGTTGGGCACAGGACTGCAAAACAAGCTGCTCGAAGCCATGTCGATGAGACTCCCAACTATCACTACTCCACTGGCTAACAACGCCTTGTGTGCTGAAAGCGGTAAAGAAATCCTGGTTGGCGAATCGGCGGATGAGCTGGCCGGACACATCATCAGGCTGCTCGAAAACAGCACTTTATACGATGACATTGCCGAAAATGGCCACCTGTTCGTCAGGAAAAACTATAACTGGGAAGAAGCCACCCGGTATCTGGAAGAAATACTTAACTCGTAACTAACCTTTACTACAATGCACCTCATCGATCTGGTTACCCGGAACAGAAGCTACCGCAAATTCCATTTTGAGAAAAAAGTGAAGCTGGAACAACTAACCGACCTGGTGGCGTTGGCACGACTTACTCCCTCCTCGAAAAACCGTCAGCCATTAAAATATGTTCTGGTGACAGCCGAAAAAGATTGCCGGTTTGTTTTCCAACAGCTGAAATGGGCCTGGTTTTTAAAAGACTGGGCAGGGCCTTCGCTATCGGAGCAACCTCCGGCCTATATCGTGGTGGCGGTCGATAAAAACCTGAATGAACAGGCCGACATCGATGCCGGCATTGTAAGCCAGACCATGTTGCTTGGCGCAACAGAAATGGGTTTGGGAGGCTGTATCATCCGCACGGTGAACCGCTATGAACTAAAAAAACATTTCCAACTTCCGGATTTTTATGATATTATTCTGGTCATAGCTCTGGGTTATCCCAATCAAGCCATACAAATTGAACCCGTATCTGAGAAAGGAGAAACAGCCTATTACAAAACTCCTGATGGCGTGCATGTTGTCCCGAAACGCGCCCTCGAAGACCTGATTATTATTCCCCACACAAAATAACAGGGAGGCAATCATAGCCTTGGATTGTGCGGAATTGCTTAATTTTGCCACGCTTATTTCTAAGAAAAAAATTCATGGCACAAAAAGTGGGCATTCCGAAAGGAACAAGGGATTTCAACCCCGATCAAATGATGAAAAGAAATTACCTTTTTGACACCATCAAGGAGGTTTTTCAACGCTACGGCTACCTGCCAATTGAAACCCCTTCGATGGAAAACCTGTCGACATTAATGGGGAAATACGGGGAGGAAGGCGACAAACTGTTGTTTAAAGTGCTTAACTCAGGGAACTATCTTTCAAAAACCAGCCCCGAATTGCTTCATGAGGATTCTTTGAACAAACTCACTCCTCTAATCTCTGAAAAAGGACTCCGCTACGACCTCACCGTTCCTTTCGCCCGATTCGTTGTGCAACACCAAAACGACCTGCAGTTTCCGTTCAAAAGATACCAAATTCAGCCTGTATGGCGTGCCGATCGTCCGCAAAAAGGCAGGTACCGTGAATTTTATCAATGTGATGTGGATGTAATCGGGAGCACCTCGCTGCTCAACGAAGTGGAACTTGTCCGCATGATCGATGATGTGTTTACCGAACTGGATATCAACATAGTAATAAAGCTGAACAACCGGAAAATCCTGAGTGGCATCGCCCAAACCATCGACAAGCCCGAACTGCTTACTGACCTGACCACCGCCATTGACAAACTCGACAAGATCGGTCTCGACAAAGTATACGAAGAACTTACCTTAAAAGGCTTTTCAGCCGATGAGCTGAAACAACTTGAACCAATTATAAACTTAGGTGGCTCCAACGACAGCAAACTCAATTGTCTGCGCGAGTTAATCGGCCACACAAAAGACGGTTCTGATGGCATTGTAGAATTAAATACCGTGCTAAAGCACCTTAAAACACTGAAAATTAAAGCCGATGTGGAGTTGGATCAGTCGCTGGCACGCGGCCTGAACTATTACACCGGAGCGATAATCGAAGTGAAAGCCAAAGACGTGCAGATGGGCAGCATTTGCGGAGGAGGGCGTTACGATGACCTGACCAGTATTTTTGGATTGCCTAACGTTTCAGGGGTGGGCGTATCGTTTGGTGCCGACCGCATTTACGATGTGATGGAAGAACTGGAGTTGTTTCCTGAAACAGCTCACCACACTACCCAATTGCTAATCGTTAATTTTGGAGAAGCCGAAGCCAGCCACAGCCTGGTTTTGTTGCAAAAAATTCAACGTGCCGGAATTAATGCCGAGCTCTATCCCGATGCCGACAAACTTAAAAAACAAATGAAATACGCCGATCAGAAAAAAATTCCGCTCGTGTTGCTGGTAGGTGAAGAAGAAATAAAATCAAACAGTTACAACCTGAAACACATGAAAACCGGACTACAGGAAAATGTAACCGTTGAGCAATTAATAAAAATTATCAAATCCGGAATATAAACATCTTATGGCTAGTCATGCGCATTATATCAACCACGGCAAGTTGACCTTTAAAACTATTTTCGAGTTACGAAAAAACGGTAATCCCATTGAGCTATCGGAGGAAGCACGTCAACGAATTCAAAGTTGCCGCACTTACCTGGATGAAAAAACCGCCGGACAGGACGAGCCTGTTTACGGGATAAACACGGGGTTCGGGGCACTTTATAACCAAAGGATTTCGCGCGAAGATCTGGGTAAATTACAGGAAAATCTGGTGAAATCACATGCCTGTGGTCTGGGTGATGAAGTGCCCTCTGAGATTGTAAAACTCATGATACTGCTTAAAATTCAGTCGCTTAGCTACGGACATTCGGGAGTGCAACTCGCCACTGTTCAGCGATTGGTTGATTTTTACAACCATGAGGTTATCCCGGTGGTTTTTCAACTGGGGTCGTTGGGAGCGTCCGGTGATTTATCCCCTCTGGCCCACATGTCGCTGCCACTCATTGGATTGGGTGAAGTATATGATCAGGGAGTAAAAACCACGGCGGCAGAAGCCCTTGCCAAACGTGGGTGGAAACCCATTCAGCTCAAGTCGAAAGAGGGACTGGCCTTGCTCAACGGCACACAGTTCATGAGCGCCTTTGGTGTGTTTTCGTTGCTTAAACTATTCAGGTTGTCGGAATTAGCTGATATCATCAGTGCAATTTCGCTGGATGCTTTTGATGGCCGCATCGAACCTTTTATGCACGAACTGCAAGTCATACGACACCATCAGGGGCAAATTCAGACTGCAGAAAGAATGCGCTATTTGTTGGAGGGAAGTGAAATTATTTCACGTCCGAAAGAACATGTGCAAGATCCCTATTCGTTTCGTTGTATTCCACAAGTACATGGCGCTTCAAAAGACAGCATCAATTATGTATCGTCGGTATTTTCGTCTGAAATCAATGCCGTTACCGACAACCCAACCATTTTTCCTGAGTTAGATGTCATTGTGTCGGGAGGCAATTTCCACGGTCAACCTCTGGCGCTGGCACTCGACAACATGGCCATAGCTGCCGCTGAATGGGGAAACATCAGTGAGCGAAGAACCTACCAGCTTTTAAGTGGTAAACGGGGGCTTCCTCCCTTTCTGGTTGCCAACCCGGGGTTGAATTCAGGGTTTATGATACCACAATACACGGCCGCGAGCATTGTAAACCAAAATAAAATGCTGTGCACACCGTCGTCGGTCGACTCCATCGAATCGTCGCAAGGACAGGAAGACCATGTGAGCATGGGAGCCAACGCGGCTACCAAAGCCTATAAAGTAGTCGAAAACCTGGAACGGATTCTGGCTATTGAACTGTTTAACGCAGCTCAGGCGTTGGATTTCAGGCTTCCTGCCCAATCATCACTATTCATACAGGATTTTGTAAAAAAATACCGCGAAGTGGTTTCTTTTATCGAGGAAGACAAGGTAATGCACGATGAAATGATAAAAACCATTCAGTTTTTACGAACCATTGAGTTTGAACTCCCTGACGCCCTGACACCGGGAATTTAACCGTAGATCATCTGGTAAGGCCGGTCGATTTCGCTGGCCAGTTGTGGGATGGAGATGTATTTACTCTCCCGACGGTATTCACGGCCATCGAAAAAGATAACCAGCGTCGGGTTGGCAAAAACCTGATAATGTGCTGAAATATCCATGAACTTCTCAGAGTTGATAAAAAAAAGCTTCAACTCATGAAACTGATCATCCACCAGGGCTTTTACTTTGGGACGCAAACTCAGGCAGGGAGCACAATGGTCGCTGTAAAAATAGAGCAATACCGCAGTGTTGTCGGCTACTGCTTTTTTTACCTGATCAAGAACGGTTAGTTCAGTATAAGATTCCATTCAATCATGAATTAATTTGAGCGCGCAAAAGTAATTCAATTCTGCATAAAAAGAAGGAAGCTATTTTTAAAAACAAGCGTAATTTTCATTAATTTCGCCCTGTTTGTTGTCTTTTCCGAAAACAATTACAGCCCGGGCTGTTTATACCGAATCGGAATAGATTTGCAAAAAGAGAAAGAGTAAAATTTAATCCTCTCGGCATTAACTGCTTCTAACAGGATATTTTTGCAAAATCAGTAAGAAGCAGTAAAACATAATTTTCCCCAAAAGCAACACTGGTTGACTTTTGGATAACTTTAAAACAGAAAAAATGACATTAGCAATTACAGGTTCAGGTTTAACCATTGAGCACGTTGTGGAAGTAGCCCGCAACGGCAAAAAAGTAACTTTACATCCAGAGGCGCTCGAACGCATTAAAAAGTGTCGTGCCATGTTGGAGAGAAAAATTGACAACCACGAAATCATGTACGGCGTCAACACTGGCATTGGAGAATTCTCCGAAGTCGTATTAAATGACGATCAGGTAAAAGATTTTCAGAAATACCTGATTTACAATCATGCTGCCGGGATAGGCGAAGCCATGCCCCTGGACCATGTAAGAGGAGCCATGCTCGGACGCATCAATGTGCATGCCCACGGCAACTCAGGCATCCGACCGGAAATTACCCTTACGCTGGTCGATATGCTGAACAAAGGCGTAACACCTTTTGTATGTCAGAAAGGATCGGTAGGAGCTTCCGGCGACCTGGCTCCTATGTCACAAATTGCCCTTTTGTTGATGGGCGAAGGAAAAGCTTTTTTTGAAGGAGCGCTGCTCGAAGGAAAAGACGCCATGGAAAAAGCAGGCATTCCAGTTCCCGGACTTCAGGCCCGCGACGGGTTGGGCACGATAAACGGATCGAATGTACTGACAGCCATGAGCGCCCTGTTTTTATATGATGCCAATAACTGGCTGAAACAAGCTGAAATAGCCGCGGCCATGTCGCTCGAAGCGCTAAAAGCCAACATGGGACCTTATAACACTAAACTGCACGAAGTAAGAGGATTTAAAGGCGCGGTAAGAAGCGCCAAAGCCATTGCCAGGTTGGTGGCTGGTGGTGACCTGAAAACAGGGAAAGTAGCCCACAAAGTTCAGGATGCTTACTCCATGCGCTCTACACCCCAGGTGGTGGGCGCTGCGCACGATGCAATGGCTTATGCCCGCTCGCAAGTTGAAATCGAACTCAACGGCGTAGGCGACAACCCCATCTTCTTCCCTGATGAAAACCTGCAACTCTCAGGAGCTAATTTTCAGGGCACGCCGGTTTCACTGCCCATGGATATGGCAGGTATAGCCATTACGATGGTGAGTGTGATGTCGGAAAGGCGCATGAACCGCTTGAACAACCCTGCGCTCAGCTGTGGCCTCCCCCCCTTTCTCACCAAAGGAGCCGGCATGTTCTCAGGCCTCATGCTAAGCCAGTACACAGCTGATATGCAGATTGTTGAACAGCGGATACTCTCTGCACCGGCCTCCATCCAAAGCATTCCGGCAGCAGCCGATCAGGAAGATTTTGTTTCGATGGGAATGAATACCGCCTTAAAAAACTTCCAAATTCTCGACAACGCTTACGGTATACTGGGCATCGAAATGATGGCCGCCGCACAGGCACTCGATTTCCGCGATTATTCTTTCGGCACGGGCGTGACCAAAGCCCATGAGGTGGTGAGGCGACATGTTGATTTTCTGGATATTGACCGCCCCTTGTATAACGACCACAATGCCATGAAAGCCCTTATCAAGTCGTGTGAAGTGCTGAATGAAGTTGAAAAAACCATCGGCAGTCTGGAATAAACGCTCAAACTAACAAAGAATGACAGACCAACCGACTCCAACCCGACCCGGCATGCTTACCTTTTTATGCATCCTGACTTTTGTGGGCAGCGGAGCCTCTTCACTCGCCAACCTGATGCTGTTTGCATTTTTCGACAGCTTCAAACTTGTTTACGAACAAGGTGGCTTAACCCTGTTTGCTTTTAGCAGCGAACAGGAAAAACTGATAGAACTCTTGCTGTCGGCCAAACCGGTATATTTCCTGTATCAAGGGCTATTGTATGCTGTAAGTCTGGTTGGAGCCGTTTTTATGTGGAACCTGAATAAAAAAGGCATACATTTTTATGCCATTGGCCAGATTTTGTTGCTGATCATGCAGCAAATTTTTATGCCCTCGTTGCCTTTTCCGGCTTTTGAACTGCTCATCGCGGTGCTGTTTATCGTTTTGTATGCCAGATTTTTACCTGTAATGAAATAAACCATGACGACCGAAAGTTTGAAAACAGAAGATCTCCCCGAAAGAAAGAAACCTTTCTTTGTACGCGTAATCTCCATCGCCGCCATGGTAATGGGCTTTACAGGTGTGCTGTTTTTTGGATCTATTGCCATTTACCTGATTTCAGACTCCGACTTTGCCGAAAGTTTGAAACACACCTATTATAATAAGCAATTGCTTTGGCTTTACCTGATAGCGGGCGTGGTTTTACATATTGCTCTGTTTTATTCAGGCGTGGCCGTCTTCCGAAACAAAAAGCAAAGTCTGTGGCTATTTCCCGCTAGTTCGGTGGCCTTGCTGCTTTTTGCCGAGGTCGTTGACAAAAAATTCTTCTTGGTCGAAACCATTCTGGTTGTTGTGCTCTCCCTCCTGCTTTTTGCCTACAGAAAAAAGCTTAACTAATTCATTTCATTGTTAATAAATAACAATGCATTCAAGCTAAATCGTCAGTTATTTAGACTAAAAAAAATCTAAATCGATTTAAATTTGACAATTAATATGAAAAAAATGTCAAAAATTGTTAAGGCATGTTAAATTATTCTTAAGTTTGTTGTCTCTTTACAAACGGGAAGCCATTTGTAGGGACAAAGGATACATAAATTTAAAATTTATAGTTATTAACAAATTCATTAACCAAAAATTATCATTATGAGAAAAATTACAATTTTGCTGGCTTTCTTGTTTATGCTGGGTGCGAGTTATGCACAGGCACAAACAAGAACCATTAGTGGTAAGGTTACCAGTGCTGAAGACGGAGGCGGCCTGCCGGGCGTTACCGTTTTGGTGAAAGGAACCCAAACGGGAACCATAACCGACCTCGATGGTAACTACAAGCTGACTATTCCATCAGACGCCACCACCCTGGTGTTTCAGTTTGTAGGAATGAAAACCGTTGAAGTTGCCATTGGCAGCCAGGATCAAATTAACACCACCCTTGAACAAGACGTTCACCTGATGGACGAGGTGGTTGTAACCGCTTTGGGTATTTCGCGTGAGAAAAAGTCGCTGGGTTACTCCGTGCAGGAAGTAGGTGGTGACGACATTACCAAAGGTGCCAGCACCAACGTGGTAAACTCACTGTCTGGTAGAGTAGCAGGGGTAAGCGTTTCCAGCTCATCAGGAAACATGGCCGGATCATCACGCGTGTTGATCAGAGGTGCAGCCTCTATGCTCGGAAATAACGAACCACTGTATGTTGTTGATGGTATCCCCTTGGATAACTCGAACTACAACAGCACCACAGAAGCCCGTGGTGGTGGTGGTGTCGACTTCGGTAACATGGCCCAGGACATTAACCCTGACGACATTGAATCGATTTCTGTTCTTAAAGGTGCCAGTGCAGCTGCTCTTTACGGGTCACGTGCCTCTAATGGTGTTATCATCGTAACAACCAAAAAAGGAAGTAAGTCACAAATTGGTGGCAAAAGAATCGGTGTTACCTTTAACACAGGTATTACGGCAGAACAGGTTTCTGTACTACCCAATTACCAAAACACCTATGGCGGTGGTTATTACACCACGTTCGACACATCAAATGTTGGCGGAGTGGATGTATTAACTCCTTACTACGGTGCTGACGAAAGCTGGGGACCAAAAATGGAAGGACAACAGGTATATGCCTGGTGGAACGCCTACGATTACGAACAAGGCATTACCGACACCCCGCAAACCAGTGCCTGGTCGCCCCACCCTGACAACGTAAAAGATTTCTTTAACACAGGATTGTCATACAGAAACAGCGTGGCTGTGTCAGCCGGAGACGATGTAAGCAACTTCAGAGCCGGTTGGACTAACCTGACCCGTAGCGGTGTATTCCCAAACAGTAAACTTACCCGCAATACCTTTAACTTTAACGGCATGAGCAAGTTTGGCAAACGCCTGACGGTGACTGTTGGTGGTACTTACGTGGTAAACAATGCTTTTGCCTTACCGGATAACGGATACGGCGACAACTCCATCATGCAGAAATTCGCCCAATGGGGTCAACGTTCATGGGATATGGAAAAAATGAAAGATTACAAAAATCCCGATGGAACACAAAGAACCTGGAACAGAACCAGCGTTACCGACCCAACACCGGCCTATAGCGACAACCCCTACTGGATTCAATACGAAAACTACAGCACCAACGACCGTAACCGTTTCTTCGGAAATGCCAATGTTAAATACGATTTTACTGACTATTTAAATGTTACCGGTGCAATTTATGCTGACCGTTACAGCGACAGAAGGACAACACAAACTGCAGTTTATTCCGCAGCCGAATCCTTCTACAACCTGGAATTGCGTCAGTTTATGGAATACAATGGTGAAATGCGTTTGAATTTCGATAAAATGATTACCGAAACTATCCGCTTAAATGCTTTTGCCGGGTTTAATATGATGGATCAGAAATACTACAGGAACATTCAAACCACCACAGGCGGTTTAAGTATCCCTGATTTCTATTCACTGGCTAACTCAAACGGTCCGATTGATTACGATGACTATCAACGTCACCGTAAAATCAATAGTGTTTTCGGAAGTGTTTCTGCAGAATGGAACAGAATGCTGTATATTACAGCTACTGCCAGAAACGACTGGTCATCTACTTTGCCATCCGATAAATGGTCTTATTTCTATCCTTCAGTTTCTGGTAGCTTTGTATTCACTGAATTGGCTCCGCTGAAAGACAATGGCATCATTGATTACGGACAGTTGCGTTTGGGATGGGCTCAGGTAGGTAACGATACCGATCCTTATAGCTTGTACTCCACTTATGTACCAGAAACATTATTTGGCTCAGACCCACGCTATACCCTGCCTTCATCGCTCAACAACAGTGAACTTAAACCCGAAAGAACTACTTCATACGAAATAGGCCTTGACATGAAATTTTTGAAGAATCGTGTTGGCTTTGACATTACTTATTATAATGCCCGCACAAAAGATCAGATTTTCGCTGTTGACATTTCGGCCGCAACCGGATATACCAGCATGATTAGAAATGCCGGTGAAATCGAAAACAAAGGGATCGAGTTATTACTTTATGGCACACCTGTTAAAGCCAAAGATTTTAGCTGGGACATCAGTGTGAACTACACCAAAAACCAGAACAATGTTATCTCACTGGCCGACGGCGTTGAAACATTGCAAATCAGCTCTTTGTGGGGTGTTTATGTAACAGCTACCGTAGGACAGCCTTACGGTATGTTACAAGGCTCAAACTTTGTTTACGACAACCAGGGACGTGTTGTTGTGGGTGACGATGGATTATATCTCAAATCTCAAGCCGTCGAGAATCTGGGTTCTGTTTTACCTGACTGGAATGCCGGTATACAAAACACCTTCCGTTACAAAGACTTCAGCCTTGGATTCCTGATTGACATTCAGGAAGGTGGTACTTTGTTCTCCACAACTTACATGTTCGGTGGATGGACCGGTATTTTTGCCGAGTCGGTTGGTCCGAACCCAAGAGGAGTTGAGCAAAGAGAACCCGTTTCAGAAGGCGGTGGTGTATTGATTGAAGGTGCCGTAGTAGGTCACTTTGATGCCGATGGAAACGTAGTGGTTGATAACGAAGTAAATGATATTTATGTGGATGCTTACGAATATGCTTCCTCCAAATATTTTGGCCCACGTGCCCAGAACATTTACAGCACACGCTACATTAAACTCCGCGACATTAACTTCACTTGGAATCTTCCCAGAAAATGGATGAACAATACCTTCATCTATGGTGCTTCCCTCTCACTACACGCCGGTAACCTGGCCATTTGGAATGCAGAACTCAAAAACATCGACCCAGAACAGGCTACCAACTCAGGTAACATCCAGGGACTCGAGGGTGCTGCTAACCCAAGTACCAGAACATTTGGTTTCAATTTAAAAATTGATTTTTAATCGGTTGATTATTTATTCATTTAAAAAGAATTAAACATGAAAAAAATATCGTATAAAACAATTGTTCTATTCTCGGCCTTTCTATTCCTGATGCTCGGGTGTACGAAAGATTTTGAGAAGATGAATGTGAATCCCAATGAGCCGGCAGTTGTACCCACACAGTACTTGCTGACCAATGCCGAGTTCAGAATAATAGACTATATCTGGGATGAATGGTGGAATGGACGCCAGGGACTGGTTTATTCACAATACTGGTCACAAACAGCTTATACTGAAGAAAGCCGTTTCGAACCCCGCGTGAATATCACCAACTCATACTGGGGATATTTCTACACCAACATGATGGATCTCCAAAACATCATCGAATTAAACACCAATGAAGATACCAAAGGTACTGCAGCTGCCAGTGGACCAAATGAAAACCAAATAGCTGTGGCCCGTATCATGAAGGCGTTTACCTTCCACATGATGACCGACATTTGGGGTGATATCCCTTACTTCGATGCCCTGAAAGGAATCGAAAATACCGCACCAACTTATACTAAGCAACAGGAAATTTATGCCGACCTGCTCAAGGAACTTACCGAGGCACAGGCCATGATTGTTCCCGGTGACATTTACGGTGACATCATTTATGGNGGCGACATGACCAAATGGAAAAAGTTTGCNAACTCGCTCCGTATGCGCATCGCCCTGCGTACCTCAAAAGTAGATCCTGACTACAAAGCAAAAGTTCAGGCTGCCATTGATGCCGGCGCTTTCGAAAGCTACGAAGATGATGCCTATTTCCAATTCGATAACATTTCACCTGGTTATAACCCATTGTATGAAGCCATCGTGGTTAGTGGACGTCCGCCGGATTTCGCAGTTAGCGAATTCATGATCAACACTTTGATTGGATTGAACGACCCACGTTTGTCAGTGTATGCCGAAAAAGCGGTGGCTTTTGACACCACAGCCACACCCTACCGTGGCTTACCTTACGGTTTGAACGCTACCGAAGCTCCTGCTATTGCAGGTCCGGGAAGCCAGAATGTTTCCCTGCCATCGAATTCCACCGTTGTAATTCCTAATGCAAAAGGCTGGATGATGACCTATGGCGAAGTGTGTTTCATTAAATCTGAAATCATGGGATGGGATCAAACTGAATACGAAAAAGGTATCGAAGCTTCTATGTTAACCTGGGGTGTTGACCCTGCAGATGTAGCCGCTTATTTACCCACCGTTCCAGCTGCCAGTGCCGAAACTGTTGCTACCCAAAAATGGCTTGGCATGTATATGCAAGGCAACCAGGGATGGTTCGAGTACAGAAGAACAGGATATCCTGCAATGTCAGGTTGTGTTGCCGGTCCTCTAGGCGACATTGGCGACAGAATTGTTGCCTCCAGACTTTTCTATCCAGAGCAAGAACAGGTGATTAATGGTGGAAATTATACAGCCGCCGTTGCTCAGCAAGGTCTCGATCAACTCTTTACAAGAGTTTGGTGGGATAAATAATACTTTTATCCACAAAAAAAAAAGAGGCTGTCTCGCAAGGACAGCCTCTTTTTTTATTTTGGATCGCCAACTACTGGAACTCCTTAGGAACACCACAAATCATAACGAATTTGTCGGTGGTGGAGGCATTCCTGTACTGGTGCTTCTCGTTAGGGAGAACCAAAGCAAAATCCCCCTGCCTGATAAACTGCTTCTCACCCAGCTCGTTCACCAAATAGCCCTCCCCTTCAATTACATAGTTCATGTGCTCGTAAGGATGCTGGTGATAAGGGGTAAACCCCTCAGGATTTAACGAAAAAACACGATAAGCATAAACCGGAGCCCCGTCTTCGGCAGCCAGCGGTATTTGTTTCACAGCACCTACAGCACCTTCCATGGTAACCGCTTTTGCCGGAACATCTGATAATGAAATAATTTTCATGTGATGAATAGTTTTGTTGAGTTAATTTAGTTTTTAAGCGTGGATAAAAATTGATCGTTGGTATAAATCCAGAACAGAGGCTGCCACATCACCTTATCTCCATAGTCGTCGCGGCGTGCAATGGGTGCTATCCCGTAGATGGTTTTTTCAAACTCAAGGGTCTCCGGATCTAAAGACCAGCTCTCTAAAAACCTGATCCGTTTGATGTCTGAACGTTCAATCGTACGGATAATAAGAGAATCGTAAAGCTCATAAGGAGGATGTACTTCCTTGAAAGTAACCAACAGCGTATCAGCAAACAATTGCCTTACCTCTTCTGGAGTTAGTGGGTTGTTAAAATAATCGTAGGCCTGAAATTTTCCGTCCAGCACGCCATCGATAAGCAAATTGGTTAGTTTTTCACGCTCCGGGCCTACCAAATTCTGAATCCACCAATCGTACTCAGGTTCAGGGCTCTCGATATTTACGTCATACTGGATTTTCTCTGTAATGATTTGCTTCTTGTTTTGTGTGCAAGAAGTTACTAAAATAAAAAGAGAAAGAATAAGAAAAGGAATCAGGGATTTCATAGTCTTGATTTTGGGGCTAAAATTAGTTATTTTTACCAAAAAAGAAACGTACTCATGCGGCGAATATTGTTTTCTTCAGTTTGGCTACTCTGCTTCCATTTTGGGGTTGCCCAGGTAATCCCCATCGACAGGACTGCTGATTGGAATCTGTCCGCATCCAATCACCACTTTGTTGAACCCGACAATGTTGTCAACATGCTCGATTTTGGGGCTTTAGGGGATGGCGTAACCGACGATTATCCTGCCATTCAGTCGGCGATTGAATCCTTCCAGGGACGCTCAGGAATTGTTTTTTTCCACCGGGTGATTACCTGATAAAATCCTCTATCACACTCACCGACAGCATTGTATTACAGGGTGAGTCTTCTGAATTCAGCACACTAAGCTTTCAATTTGGCCAGCAAGAGGCCAATGGCATCAACATTCACAAGTCACAAACAGGTAATTTTGTGTCGGTTACAGGCGGGATGGAGAAAGGCAGCTCATCTCTACAGGTGGCAGATGCCGCCACATTTGCTGTCGGACAAACCGTTGAGATCAGGCAGGAAAACGGCGACTGGGATGTTGTTCCCATCAGTTGGGCAGATTATTCAGTAGGGCAAATAACCAGAATCATTCAAATAGACGGGGATTTATTAATACTGGAAAGCCCGCTCCGCATCGAACTTGATCCTGATCTTAACCCGGAGGTTCGCCCCTTGGACCCAATCGTAAACGCAGGGGTTGAATGTCTGAAAATTGTCCGCAAGGATGCTCCCGATACAGGATCAGGATACAACATCAGTTTTGCATTTGCCTCGCAATGTCGTGTGCTGGGCGTAGAGAGCGATAGCAGCGTTGGAAGCCATATCCACCTCACCAATTCAGCCAACGTCAGCATCAGGGGTAATTATTTTCACAATGCCTTTACTTACGATGGGACGGGGACAAGAGGCTACGGCGTAACCCTATCCTCGCATACCAGCGAATGTTTAATTGAGAACAACATTTTCAAAAAGTTACGCCACGCCATGATGGTCAAAACAGGTTCAAACGGCAATATTTTCAGCTACAATTATTCAATTGAACCTTATCGATCGGAGACAATTACAGACTTTTCGGGCGATATTAGTCTGCACGGTCATTATGCCTTTGCCAACCTTTTTGAAGGGAATATTGTACAAAACATCATTGTTGATCACTATTGGGGACCATCCGGACCATGGAATACCTTTTTCAGAAATCGCGCTGAGCTCTACGGTCTGTTCATGACCAGCAGCGACACCACCATGACCAACGACCAAAATTTTGTGGGCCTCGAAATTCCCAATACCAACTTACTATACGGCCTGTATTTCCTTACAGGACAAGACCATTTTGAATACGGCAACAACGTAAGAGGCAACATGGTTCCACCAAACACCGACTCTTTGCCCGACGCCAGTTACTATCTGTTACAGAAACCTGCATTCTGGAAAAATGACATCTGGCCATCCATAGGAACACCCGTTGCTTTTAACACAGGAAGCATTCCGGCCAAAGACCGTTACGTGAGCGGATCAGCACTTACTGTTTGTCCAACTGACAGCATCCCGACCTTTATGCAAGATTCGGGTCAGCGACCGGACTTCCTAATATGGCCCAATCCTGCCACAGACTTCGTTTTCATTCGCGCAGACCAAATTGGAGCAGTGGAAATTCAACTACTATCCCTTCATGGCCAAACCATTGTTAAAGCAAAAGAACACCCGGACGGACAAAACCCAATCAGCCTGACGATTCCATCCGGAGTAAAACCAGGATATTATTTCCTAATAATAAATCAGGGTAACCAACGAACCATCCACAAATTAATGATAACAAAACAATGAACATCACGCAACCCACCTTACTAATCGACAGCTCGAAAGTAAGGATGAACATCCGGAACATGAAACAAAAAGCTGACCGCCACCATGTGTTGCTGCGTCCGCATTTTAAAACCCATCAAAACCTGGAGGTTGCCGAAATCTTTCGCAAAGAGGGTATCGAAAAAATAACCGTTTCCTCCATAACAATGGCGAAGCAAATGGCCGAAGCCGGCTGGACTGACATCACAGTAGCTTTTCCATTTAACATGAGAGAGATAGAAGATTTAAACCAATTCAATCCTGCCATCCATATTAACCTGCTTGTTGATTCCATGCTGCAAGTCAGGTTTTTAAATAAACATTTAAGGCAAAGTCATGTTGTTTTTATTGAAATAGACACAGGGTATCACCGAACAGGATTACAAGAAAACGATCCTGAAATTGCCGAGATGCTGCTGGAAATCGCCTCTTCTACTGTTTTGCAAATGGGCGGATTTCTGACCCACGCCGGACAAACTTATCAAGCGAGAGGAAAGAATGAAACCTTGGAAATTATGGAGGAATCTCGTGAGCAGTTAGTCAGACTAAAACAGCGGTTTCAGCGCTATCATCCCGGTTTCATCCTTTCGTATGGCGACACGCCATCGTGCAGTATGAGTGAAGATTTTCGTGATTTTGATGAAATTCGTCCGGGTAATTTCGTCTACTACGATGTGATGCAGTATCATTTGGGAGCATGTTCACTTTCCGAAATTGCAGTTGTCGTGGCTTGCCCGGTAGTTTCGGTGATGAAAACACGCAGCGAAATGGCCATTTACGGTGGGGCTGTCCACCTCTCAAAGGAATACCTTGCCGCCGACGATGGCTTTAAACTGTTCGGTTATGTGGTGCGATTAAACCAGGCATTTGGCTGGACCGAAACAATACCCGGAGCGTATGTTTATCAATTGTCCCAAGAACACGGACTAATAAAAATGCCCGAAAAGGAACTGGCGCTGTTTCAACCTGGTGATTTGGCAGGGATACTGCCCATACACTCCTGTCTTACGGCCAATCTGTTAAAAAACAAGACGGTTCTCCTCTAACACAAGGAAATCGCAAACCAATTCCTACAAGGGGTGCTAGGCTAGCAGTATTTCAGAAATTTTCTTCGTGAACCTCCGTGACTTCTTCGTGCAGCTCCGTGTAATAACTTATTAGCTATGTCACAAAGGGTCACAAAGAAGCCACTAAGGTACACGAAGGTCAAAATTTAATCATATTTTATTGACT
>JGI10211J34971_10001147_pt1 | contig 22106 bp, 20 predicted proteins | sample Etolagsediment_FD_34971 | JGI IMG/M metagenome (IMG submission 34971)
TAGATATTATAGAAGCTAAATATTTAAGAGAAAAACTTCGAAAACTTAAAAAGATTGATGAAGTTAATGTTTTAAAATCTTATGATGAGTTTTATAAATATTTTTCATCTGAGTATTTAACTCCAAGAGTAAATCATTTTGCAAAGTTAATGAATCTGAAGTTTAGTAGATTAAAATTTAGAAAAATGAAGAGTAGATGGGGTAGTTGTAGTAATTTTGGGATTATTACACTAAACAGTGAACTCTTAAAGGTGAAAAAAGAGTTGATTGATTATGTCATAGTACATGAATTAGCACATTTAACTCACATGAATCATTCAAAAGAATTTCACTCTTTAGTCGATAATTATTTACCTAGATCTAAACTTTTACGAAAAGAGTTAAGAGATGTAAGATTGTCATCCTTTTGAGCAGGCTTAAAATATTGAGCATTATATTTACTTGACGGTGACCACATCATCCATCCACTCGTGTTTATATCTTCAGTTGCACGAATTTGTTCACGTATCTCTTTTTTCTTATAATATCTGCGTTTATGTGCATAATCTTTAAAGTATTGTAACCAAGGTCTTACTCGTTTTGTATCAATTCTATCTTTGATATTTTTAATACTTCTATATATAACGGCATGTGGATGTTCAGAAGGATAGTCAAAATAAAATGACCCTTTAGCAAAACCAGATGGATAAAGCATAGGAGAAAGATAGTCGGTATGTTTTGCTAAAGAATCTACTGTCTGACCTATGTTGTTGTCATCATCACTCCAGCATATGTTTCCATATGTATCTACAGAGATAAATACACCATATTTTCTTAATCTATTTTGAGCAGAAATTAAAAATTCTCCAATAGCTTCTATACGGTTTTGCGGAGTATTATTTTTAGAGTATCGAAGATTACTTTTGGCGGGAAATCGGATGTAATCAAAGTTTATTTCATCAAAGCCAACTTTTGCTGCCTCTTCGGCAATAGAGATTGCATAATCGTGAGAACGTTTGTCGTAAGGATCAACCCAGGCCATATTGTCATGGTTACGCCAAATGCTTCCATTTGAGTCTAGTTTTATTGCATAGTCTGGATTGTTTGAAGCCTGAAGTTCATCTTTAAATGTAACTATTCTCGCAATGGTATAGATATTTTTATCTTTGAGTTTCTTCATAAATTTTGGCATATCTCTATTGGTTCTATTTTCATAGGCACCATAACTGTTTGCTTGATCAAATGAAGTCCAAAATGATGTTGAACCATATTCATTTTTAACATCTACCACTACTGCGTTTACTTTCGTTTCATCGATGATTTTAATAATATTTTTTGAAGTAGCAGAGTTATTACTTGCTCCCCAAAATGTAAGATATAAAGCTTTTACTTTAATTGGTTCGACTTCTAAGATAGTATTGTTTATGTCATTTGTGGTATTTGTATCATTGACAATTGTAAAAGGTCTATATCCATAGGCTTTTACATGGTATAGCGTTTCTTTTGAATCAATTTTGAAATATCCATTTTGATCGCTTCGAACACCATGGTGGGAGTCATTTATGATAGCATCAAAGATAGGTTTTAAAGTTTTTTTATCTACAACTGTTCCACTAAAAGATGCAAAAAGGATTGTTGGGAGAAGGGCGGTAAATATAGGTAATAATTTATTCAATAGTATCCCATCGTTTTTTTGATTTTTAAATCTAATAATACACTCTAAAAGCAAATACTTGGGGCTATCTTTGGTTAAGAAAATATCCCAAGCTTACATCACTCCACTCTTTGGAGAGTTTTAAATGAGTTTGAATTGATTTATATACTCTTGTAAAGTCACTGTTTTTACTGCTAAGTTCTTCAATAACACTACTGAGTGCCTGTTTTCCTGTGGTTATTACATCTTTAGGATACTGACGAATATCTACATTGAGTTCACGAAGTGTAGCAAGTGCTTTGATGTTTTCAGCGTGAAATTTATAAGTCATATTTGAGTTCATTTCGCTTGAACATACGTCTATAATTGACTGATGTTCAAAGCCAAGTTTTGCCCAGGAATGTTTGTTGAAAGTAAGCTCTAAAATAGAGCCCGGTTCATGCCAGCCAGAGTAGTAATAAGGTGCTACTTTATAAAATCCCATTTTAATATCTAGTGCCGGTCCAACCCATTCTGTAGCGTCAATTACACCGCGTTCTAGAGATGTGTATATTTCTCCGGCAGCAAGAAGGATGGGATTTACACCCATTTTAGCAAATACCTCTCCACCAAGACCAGGAATACGCATTTTTAAACCTTGCATATCTTCAAGTGAATTGATAGGTTTTCTAAACCATCCACCCATCTGAATATTTGTGTTGCCACCCATAAAAGGATAAAGATTGTATTTTGCATATTGTTCACGCCAAAGTTCCAGACCTCCACCAAATAACATCCAAGAATTAATCTCTTCAGAAGTAAAACCAAAGGGAATACCACTATATAAAGAAAACGCAGAGTTTTTGCCTTTCCAATAATACGGACCCGAATGAAACGCATCAATCTGTCCACTGCTAGCCGCATCAAAAACAGCCAAAGCAGGTACAAGTACATTTTTTGGATAGAGTTTTATCTCTAAACTTCCACCGCTAATATCCTTGACTCTTTGTGCAAACTCTTCAACTCCTGTACCCATGATTGGAAAATGCGCCGGCCAACTTGTTGCTAGTTTGATGATTGTTTTTTTATTACGATTTATATTGACACGTTTGACCTTGTCAGCAGGCTCTGATTTTGGATGTTTAGAGTAGTCGATAGCTTGACGATTAGTTTCGTTACACCCAGCGAGTGCAAGAGCAGCTGTGGTTGTTGTAGCCGTTGCTAAAAAGTCTCTACGATTCATACTAATCCTTAGTTGTGCAGTGGTTTGTGAGTAACCATAACACCATCTGTATCTGCGTAAATATAATCACCATTTTTAAAATTGACGCCACCAAAAGCAAGAGGTAAATTTCTTTGTCCCTCTGTAACTGGAATGTACTTTTTAGGACAAGTTCCAAGAGCGTACAGGGCTACTGGGATGTCTTGAATTTGAAAAGTATCTCTTATATAACCGTTTACAATGATTCCAGAGTAGTTGTTTTGCTGTGCAAGTTTCATCAGGTTTTCACCAACAACAGCAAAGAACTCTGCGTTTACATCCACAACAACTACTTTATCGGTTCCATCTTCATCACGAAGAAGCTTTATGAGCTCTGAGTTGTTTTTGTCTAGTTTTACTGTCACGACTTCACCACGACACTTCTTGGCACCACCATAATTTTTAAAATCATGATTCAGTACATCTACTAGCTCTGGATGTTCATCACAAAAATCTGCTGTAAAAAAATTCATATTTAGTTTCCTAAAACTTAGTTTGTAATCGTATTCTAGCAATTTGTAACCTTGCTTTTACTTATTTAATCTTCTCTATCATCAGAGTAAGCTATATTAATTTGCATCACTTTGAATTGAAGACTTAAAAATAGAATTAAAAAGCATATTGTAATTTTATTTTTGGTATTCTGACGCTTAAATAATTAATAGGTTTTTTAATAAATGAAAGTAGTTACTGGCGTAGTTGGAAATGACATTCACGTTGTCGCAAACAGATTGATAGAACTCTCGCTAAACGCGAGAGGTTTTGAAGTTTTTAATCTGGGTGTAAACACTTACTTAGAAGAGTTTTTTGATGCAGCTGTTGAGACGGATGCAGATGTTCTTCTGATATCTTCGCTTAACGGAGAGGCCGAGGGTTGGGCAAGAGAAGTTAAACTGCTAAAATCAAAGTACAAAACATTAGATAAACTTGTTATGATGATAGGTGGAAATTTGGTTGTGGGTAGTGCTGACGCAGATGTAATAGTACCTAAATATAAAAACTACGGTTTTGATTTAGTCTTTCATCAAGTTGATTTAAATACAGGGCTTGACACCTTAGAAGAGTATTTAAAAGAGAAAAAAACATCATGAGTTTACTTCAAGAAGAGAGAGAAATAATTCTCGGTAATGAGTTTGTAGATAGTTTTGATTTTGCGGAAGTTGAAGAGTTTGTAAAAAACGCAAACAAAGAGCTTTTTATATCGCACCATTTTAAAAATCAAACAAAGATGCTTGTTCAGCCTCGCGGTGGTTTTCCAACATATAAAAAGCAGTTTGCTCTGAATGAGTTTTTTGTTGAAGCAAATGTTGATGTTTTACCTTTGACTATTGACTCAAATACTAGGCTCAATGATTATGCAACTGCAAAAAAAATGCTGCGTTTAAGCGAAGAGAGTGAGCAGGATATGCTCAACGGGTATCCACTGGTAAACCATGGTTATAGAACTACAAGAAAGATGATTACTCACTTTAACAAGCCTGTAAGCCTGCGTCACGGTACTCCTGATGCGAGACTTCTTATAGAGACTGCAATTGCATCGGGTATATTTGAGATAGAAGGCGGACCTATAACCTACCTTTTACCATACTCAAAAAACTTTCCACTTGATAAAGCATTTTTGTACTGGAAATATGTAGAAAAAGTTTGTGCAAATTACTCAAAACTCAATGAACCAATAAATAGAGAGTCGTTTGGTCCTTTGACAGCTACGCTTGTTCCTCCTGCAATTACAATAGTAATTCAATTGCTTGAGATGTTGCTTTCACTAGAAGAGGGTGTTAAATCGTTCTCTGTCTCTTTTTCACAAACTGGCTCCATGAATCAAGATATAGTTATGGGTGCTGTTATTAGAAAAATGGCAAAACATTATGCAGAGGAGATAAACTGCGGTGATGCAACGATTAACCTTGTTTATCATCAGTGGATGGGTGCTTTTCCAACTAACAAAGATTTTGCAGAACAACTTATAAATATGTCAACTGTTATAGCGTCTATGGTTGGAGCAAATAAAATCATTACAAAAACGCGAGAAGAAGCTTCAGGGATTCCTACTAAAGAAGCAAACGCAAAAACTGTAGCAAACACACAATATACTTTAGGTATTTTAAATGGCCTTCCGAACGTTGTTGATAAAGAAGAAGAGGAGATTATGACGCTTGAAGTGCAGGCAATTATGGAAGCTGTTTTTAATGATCCTGCCGATACTCTTTGGAGAAAAGTTTTTAACTCTGTAAAAAATGGAATTATTGATGTACCGTTTTCTCCCCATATCATTAATCATAATGAGATGATAACTATCAGAGATGCAAAGAAAAATATAAGAATAATAAAAAGAGGTAATGTGCCTATTCCAGAGAGATGTTTTGAGTATGAAAAAGCACAGTGTGATCTTACAAAAGATACAACAAGTATAGTAAACGATATTATCCATGATATAGGGATTATGCAATGAGTAAATTACTAATAGACATAGGAAGCACGTACTTTAAAGTTTGTACAGAAACAAATATACAACAACATTTTAGAGATTTCAACAAAGATATTTTTGATGATTTAAAATATAAATGTAGTGACACAATCGCTGGATACGAAAAAAACGATGTATATATTTGTTCTTCTGCAAATGGTGGATTAAGCACTCTGATTATAGGGCTTACGGACTCTTTCTCACTTAAATATGCTAAAAACATTGCGTTTAACTCAGGTATAAATATTATAGAGACTGTTATTTATCAAAATATTGAAGAGTACTCTGTCCCCAGTGATTTGATTGATGTTGTCATAGTTGTTGGAGGTATTGATTCTGCTGCAGGTATATTTGATGAAACACTTTTTGGCTATCTTGAAAAACTAAACTACTCCAACATTGTCTATGTCGGAAGTTCTAAAGAAGTAGAAAATTTACAGAAGAATATACAAAACCTTACAATTCTTCCAAATATTATTGATAACAAACTTCATATCGTAGAAGATCATTTAAAAGAGTATCTAACAAACCTTTATCAGGCTGATATAGAAGGAAAAGAAGACATCAAAAGTCTTTATGAAATAACATCAAATCAGATATATTCAACTCCCTATATAGTAAACAAGACTCTACCTTTGATAAATGCCAATTTTACTGTTGTGAACCCTTTTATACTTATTGATATCGGTGGAGCAACTACAGATATACATTATTCAAAAGATTTAGTTGATGATAATATCGTAACAACTAACGAATACGATAGACTTGTGTTTAAAAAACTAGGTGTTTACAAATCTAGAGAATCTCTGATTTTTGCTGCACAAAATAATGAGTTTACTTATGAACTCTTAACGCATCTCAAAGTTACTGAAAACATATTTCAAGAAAATAGTGAAAAAGCACTCAAAATCTTAATGCAATTGGCTATATTTTTAGTACTTTGTAAAATGTCTCACTATAAACAGTCTTATGTCAATTTAAAACTTTTTTCAATTAACTCAATAGTTTTAACAGGCGGAATTACAAAGGTTTTATCTGATTTAGAGATAGAAGATATCATCTCGTTTTTTTATAAAAAGATTTTAAACTCAAACCATAATCCATCTGTAGTTCTTGATAAGAACTATGATATTTGGACACTTGGTATAACAAATAAATAAAGGATAAGTAATGTCAATCAACTGTATAAGAACACTCATAGAAGATGCCGCTAAAACTCACGCTGATAAAACAGCTTTGATTTTAAATCAAGAAAGTATTACTTATGGTGAGTTGTTTACAAAAGTTAATCAAGTTGCTTATTATTTAAAAGAGTTAGACTTACCAAAAGATTCAAGAATTGGGATTTATTCTAACAAAGGAATAGAACAGGTTATTGCAATTTTATCAATTTTATCAACAGATTATATTCTTGTACCTCTTACAAAACTTTTAAAATCTGAGCAAGTAGAATATATTATAAAAGACTGTGATATTAAATGTATCATAACGGATAAAATAAAACTTCAAAGTATTGAAGAGATAAATTTTGATGGTCATATTATTTCGTATGAAACGGCTACTAAAGAGATTCCTTCTTTTGAAGAAATATACAAATATTATAATAAACCTTACCTTTGTGACATAAATGGACACTCAAACGCAGTCATAACGTACTCATTTGGTGTAAGTGGAACACCAAAAGGGATAGTGATTTCACATAGAAACCTTATAAATTCTGCTCGTGTTGTTTCTCAATACTTAAAGATTGAAGAGAGTGACATTATCTCAGGCTTGTTAATTTTTAATCTTGATTATGGACTCAACCAAATATTTACATCACTTTATAAAAAAGCGACATTAGCACTGCATAGATTTATACTTCCGGAAGATTTTTTAAATCATGTAATAAATGATAAAGTAACTATTATACCTCTTATGCCAATTACGATTACTCAGATATTTGATGAAGGTATGCAAAGATTACCAAATGCAGAACTGTTCGCGGGTGTTAAAACCATTACATCATCAGGTGGTAAAATTACTAAGAAAATGGTTCAAGATTGTAAAAAGCTTTTTACAAATGCTGCGTTTTACTCAATGCATGGATTAACAGAAGCGTTTCGTTCAACCTATTTAGATCCTGCACAGATAGAAATCAGACCAGACTCAATTGGGAAAGCTATACCTGATGTAGAACTTTATGTTATTAACGAAGATGGTAAAGAGTGCAAACCACGGGAAGTTGGAGAACTAATTCATAGAGGTGGATATATTTATAGAGGTTTTTGGAATGCACCTGAACAAAATGCTCAGCGATTTAAGTCAATCCAAATTTTAAAAGATGTCATCAATATTGAAGGGCAACTCAACGATGAAATAGTTGTTGCAACTGGAGATTATGTATATAAAGATGAAGAGGGTTATCTCTATTTTGTTTCGCGTCATGACGATATGATTAAAACAAGAGGTTTTCGAGTTTCACCTTTTGAAATAGAATCCGTAGTATTAAAAAATATCCCTCAAATTACTCAAGTAGCAGTTTTTTCTATTGCAAATGAGCAGATAGAAGAGGAAATAGTTATGGTTTATTCGGCTCAAAGTGAGATACCTCAAAAAGAGATACTATTTGAATTAAAGAAACATCTTGCTTCTTATATGTTGCCAAGTAAAATTATTTATAAAAAATCACTTCCTTTAGTTCAAAGTGATAAAAATCAAATAAATAAAAATGAACTCAAAAAAGATCTTCTAAAATAGGGTAGGTTGTATGAGGTGGGGTAAGGGCTTAGAGAGTATAGACTTATCAACACCTACAATAAGAGCAAAGTGAAAACTGTTGCTTTTTAATATCTCTGTAATCTCTTTTTTATTCTTATATCTGTGAACATCTCCATATTGGATGTATTTATCAGATTCGTGAAAAGGAAGAACAAAGATTATATTTGCCCAGTTAGCCTGCTTCCGTAAAAATGCTATTTCAGAATCAATTAACTCTGCTGTTGATTCAAAAATTAAAACTTTATCACTTGTACCAAACTCTTTTATCTCAAAGTTTTTATTTGTAAACACAGGCTCAAAATGATCTATTGGCGTGAACTTTCTAAGACGAAAATTTATTTTTAGTGTTTTAAATAAATGAAGCAGTTCTTCTAAATAGGGCATGAAAAATGGAGATATAAGTTGCCTTTCATAAAATACATTATCATAAATAAAGGAGGTCTCAAAAAGAGTTTGTTCTATGATATTTATAGGTTCTCTAGATGTACTTGTGATAGATTTTATATCTGTAAATATTTCTTTTGGAGTAAGAGCAGGGCTAAACAAAACTGTACTTTGATTTGGTAAATCCCACAAAGACTTAACTATGGATTGTATGTCACCGCTGAGTGCAATAAAGTTTGGCTCACTCATCACTTGTAGAGCGAGTTTTAATACAATTTTGTTACATTCATAGACAGTGATTTCTTTATCTATTAGTTGAAAACGCAATAACCTTTTTAGTGCATCATCTATACTATCCACTTTAATCCAAGCGATTTCACGATCACTTATTTGTGTTGGTTTATCAAACAAAACACCATATGCGCCATTTAAAACCGCAGATTCTATGGTGCTTTCATCAAACGCAATAAAAAGATCACCTCTTTTTACTTTGTTCGCATCAAAAACAATATTTTCAAAGATTTTTACAAATGGTTCATTTATAACTTTACCATGAGTAAGTGCAAGGACATTTTCAAGTCTCATCCAATAGGTGTGCCTGCCTTTTTAGGTTTTTCCGGTCTAACTAAACATAAACCATCTTCATCCTTAGCAGCAAGAAGCATTCCCTCTGACATCATACCCATAAGCTTTGCAGGTTTTAAGTTTGCTACAACACATACTTGTGTACCAATAAGTGACTCAGCAGAGTAAAACTCTTTAATACCTGCTACAACCTGACGATTTGTACCTTCTCCTAAATCAACTTGAAGTTTTAAAAGCTTTTTACTTTTTGGAACTTCTTCGGCTTCAATAACAACGCCAACTTTTAGAGATGTTTCAAAGAATTGACCAATCTCTATAAGATTGTCTTTTTCTTCTTCTTTTTGAGCATTGATTTCTTCTTTCATTTTATCGTTTGGCTTATCTTCTGGCATTGCTGCTGGAGCTTCTTCCATTAAAGGTTCTTCTATACGAGGGAAAAGAGGCGGAATTTTTTTAATATTAAATAGTTTCAATAGATTTTTTTCTAAAACAAGTTCTTTGTAGCTATCAGTATTTATCTCAAAATTAAGTGCATCAGCAATTTTATTTGTAGTTTTTGGCATAACAGGGTGAAGCATAACTGATGCTTTTGCTAAAATATTTGCCACAAGTGCAACAGTAGCAAGCGCTTCATCTTTTTTATCTTCTTTCATTTTAACCCAAGGAGCATGTTCTTCAATAGCCTTATTACCAATAGCAAATAGTTTCCAAAGTTCTTCAAGATATCTATGAGTCTGCATATTTTGCATAAAACCATCAAGATTGTCAAGNGCTTCATTCATTGCGTTTAATTCTTTTTCATGGTATTTTGCAACATCTACACTATCTATTTCAAAATCTGAATACTTACCACTCATTCCAATAATACGATTGAGAAGATTACCAAGATCATTACTGAGCTCTGAGTTGATTCTATCTATAAAAGCACGTTGAGAAAAATCTCCATCTTGTCCAAAAGGAACCTCTCTAAGCATGAAGTATCTTAGATTTTCAACTCCGTATGCATCTGCAACTTCTTTTGGAGAAATAACATTTCCTTTAGATTTTGACATTTTCTCGCCATCTCTAGTCCACCAGCCATGAGCACCAATGTGCTTAGGAAGAGGCATATCAAGACTCATAAGGAATGCAGGCCAATAAATAGCATGAAAACGCAAGATATCTTTACCAACAAAATGAGTACTAGCAGGCCAGTAGTTCATATTTGCATCATCTTTTCCATAGCCAAGAGCTGTAATATAATTTAAAAGGGCATCTAGCCAAACATACATCACATGTTTGTCATCATGAAGAGATTCCGGCATTTTAACACCCCATGTAAATGATGTACGTGTTACTGAAAGGTCACGCAATCCACCTGATACAAAGTTTATTACTTCATTAGCACGAGAACGAGGAAGAATAAAGTCAGGATTTTGAGCATAATGCTCTAATAATCTATTTTCATATTTTGATAGTTTAAAAAAGTAACTCTCTTCTTTAATTATACTAGTACTTCTCCCGCAATCAGGACAAAATTCACCATCTTCTAATTGCGTTTCTGGGAAAAATGTTTCACAACTGACGCAGTAATGACCCTCATAAAAGTCTTTGTAAATATCACCCTTAGCATACATTGTTTCAAAGGCTTTTTGAACGCCTATTTTGTGATCTTCGTCCGTTGTTCTGATAAACTTATCATAACTAATTTCAAAATCATCCCATAACTTTTTGAAAGTTCCACTAATCTCATCTGCAAATTCTTGCGTAGGTTTACCAGCTTTTTGTGCTGATTCTTCTATTTTTTGACCATGTTCGTCAGTTCCAGTTAAAAAGTAAGTATCATTCCCTTTTAATCTTTCATATATGGCCGTGGTGTCTGCTATAAAAGTAGTGTAAGCGTGCCCAATATGAGCCTCTCCATTAACATAGTATATAGGTGTCGTTATATATTTACTCAAAATTGTTATCCTCTTTAAAATTCAAATCCACCAGTATCGCCTTTGGACATACTGTTGTAAACTGCTTTAACATATTCATCTCTAAGTTCACAAGTTAAGTAATATTCGCAATCACTGCAACTTTTTAGAGACTTATCATCTTGACATTTCTGAAGCTTTATTATCATTTCATCAAGATAAAGTTCAAACTTGTCTTTTTGTTCATTATCCATTATTTGCGTAAACTTCTTTTACTCTTGAAATTTCATAGTTAGAACCGAAGAAACATATAGCTGTATCATGAATATGTGCATGACCTAAGCTCATTAGGTCTTTTTTACCATCGATTGCACCACCGCCAGATTTTTCAAAGATATAAGCAAATGGAAATACTTCAAAAAGACGTCTCAGTTTACCTTCTGGTTTATCACTTGTACCAGGGTAGCTAAACAATCCACCTCCCTTAAGAAGGATTTGATGCAAATCTGGAACCATACCGCCAGAATATCTTAAGCGATAACCCTCAGTAAAAAAACTATCAACTAACTCTTTATGATAAGGTGCCCAGTTTTGCTGTGTTCCTCCAGGTGCGTTTAAATTGCCTTTTTCGTTGAGACGGATTTCTTTGACAAACTCAAATTCGCCAGCTTGAAGGAGATAAAGTTTTGTTTTATTTTCTGCAAATACCATTTCAACACGTGGTCCATAAACAACATAACAAGAAGCAACCATTTTGTATGAACCAAATTCACCTTCATAGATACCAAAGATAGAACCAACACTAAGATTTACGTCAACTAGAGATGAACCATCAAGAGGATCGTATGCAATAAAGTATTTTCCATCTTCATGTAAAAGTTCTTCATGCTCTTTTTCTTCACTTGCAATGGTATGAACAGTAGGAACCCTTGAGAGCTCCTCTTCAATAATCATATCACATTGAATATCTAATTGAAGCTGCGTTTCACCAGAACTATTTTCTTGTTGAGAATATCCTATATCCTTAACATCTATAGCGTCTTTAATTCTAATTGCACTTTTTTGAATTGCGTCAAATATATCTCTCATTACACTTCCTTTGCGTTTTGTAATATCCATGAAATAACTTCATCTGGATTGTTTAAGTCTAAAATATCAACACCATCAGGCATAGTATATTCAGTTATGTTTATAGTTTCATCTATTGCTAAAGCATTCATGTATGGAAAATAGTCACTATCAAGCGAGTCTCTAAATACACTAATACGTGGCAAAGGAAGGTTTTTTAAACCTTCAACAAGTAAAATGTCAAACTTATCGAAAAGTCGAATCATCTCATCTATCTCTTTATTTTTTTGAGAAAAGTAAGTCGTGCGATTTGGGGAGGTTACAATAACTTCGGCACCAGTATCGCTAAATTTGTAGCTATCTTTTCCAACAACATCAAATCTGGCCTTGTCACCAGGATCATGCTTAATTATAGCAACTTCTTTTTCATACTCATTAATGAGTTTTCTAGCCACTTTTAATATAAGGGTAGTCTTACCACTATTTGAGGGTCCGGTAAACGCAACTGCTAATCTTTTATTCAATTTAAAACTCTGCTTTGTAAAATTTAACAGATTATACAAAAGAAGAGTTTAATAAGATATAATTCTTTCATAATAACGAGGATAAAAATGAAAACTTTTTTAATTACTTTAACTTTTTTACTTGCTTTTTCTGCATGCTCTGAAAAAACTGCTTTTAGTAGGTTTGATATGAGCAAAAAACAGGAACTAGGGGCAGATTCACTCCAGAGATCTAAGTTGAAATTTAAGGATAAAGTGAATGGAATTGTTTCGATTGTTTATTTAAATATGGTTTCACCGGAACTATATAATGATAATGAATATTTTTACGTAAATAGTTATGTTAAAAATAAAAGTTACACATCAAAAATGTTGTTAAACAAGCAAGAGCCTATTCTTATACAAAAGCTCACTCCAACAAATGAGTTCACGGATCTGATGTTTGTTAGTGCTCAGTGGAGTGAGTATTATTTAGTTGTATTTCCTAAACAAGGGGATAAGCTCAGTTTTGTTCTCGAAAACGGTCCGTATTTTTCGGATCCTTTAAGATTTGAAAAAGATGAATAATAGAAATATCTTCACCTAGTATTTTTTTGTACATCACGTAATTAGCTAAAACTTTTTTTCCATACTCTCTACTCTCATTATTTGACATGAGTTCCATACTTAAAAAAGGTTCATACTCTTTATCTGAGAAAGTGCCTTCTTTAAGATGTCTTCTTAAAAATCCCATACCTCCATTGTAAGCATAAGCCATAAAAAGAGGATGGTAGAGTGATTTTTTCATCCATTCTAAATGCTTAAGTGCGTATTTTAGATTTGTTTTAGGCTGAAACATCTCTTCATAAGTAATATCTTCTTTCATTTCTTTACTCATTGCATCCACTAAAAAAGGCATCATCTGCATCAATCCTAGGGCAAAAGATCTAGAAAGTGCTGCTGGCACAAATGCACTCTCTTGACGCATAATTGCATAAACTAGTGCTTTTTCATCATTAGATATATTTGTAAGATACTCTTCGTAAGGCATAATATATCCGTGCATTTGGTGAGAATAGGCTTTTTGTATTATCATTGATTGAACAGGTAGCATACATTTTTGTTTATACTGTTTTGCCAATTTGAAAAGTTCATCTTTTGGTGTATTTGTAATTTTGTTGAGTAATATATTCCAATCAAACGGATCTTGTAGATTGATATCAGCAGTTGATTTTTCTAATTCTAGTGAAGAGTAATAGTTTTCAATATCTTTATCCATCATTTCATGTGCATAAAGAGTATAAATATTGATATCCATACTTAAAAGAAGTTTGTTGAGATATTTTTTATCTTTAGAAATTTTATACAACCAAAAGCTAGCTTTGTCTTTATCTATTCTGTGTTTTGACTTCGCATAAGTTATTTTAAGATGTTTTATAGCAGCCATTGGATTTTTAAATTTTAATTGATGTAGCGCTAGAAGAAAATTATTTTGGGCACTTAAATTTTTTGGACTTATATTTAAAATAGATTGTTGCAGTCTGTCGAGTTTTTCATCATTTGTTGTAATCTTAATAAATTGAGAGATTTTTTGAGATGAAGAGAGGTAGTTAATGAACTCTTTATCAAGTGTTATGTTTAAATTTTCTCTTCTATGCGAAGATGTTGTTTGTATAAACATTTTCAATACTGTATCAGGAGAATATTTTTTATAAGATGATGCAAAATAGGGCTCATTTTGAATTTTTAAAAGCTCTATAAATTTTGAAGAATCAACTTTTTTTGCAAGCTTAATTCTCTCATCATTTGTCATTTTTAATGTTTTATATGAGCTAAGTGCTAAATCAAAACACTTTTTATCTTCTATGGAGAATAGATCTTTATTTTCTCTACATAATTTTTTATACTCAAGTTCTGGATTAGTGCTTATTTTGAGATATTCTCTTTTGAGTTTATAATTTTTTCCAGTAGATTGAGAATAAGCTTCTTTAGCTTGTTCGGGTGTAATATCTTGTCTTAAAAATTGCCATATTAGAAAGTCTTTAGCTCGGCATTTTGGTTTTTGGGAGAGTTGCTCTAATGTTATCTCAGCAAATGCATATGTTGAGATAAGTAGAGCTAAAAGAAAGTATTTAATCATTCTTAAAAGAAAATTATAGTGCGTTTAAAANTGAACTTAAAATTACGATTATGATTTGTAAGCCTATAATGATAATTAATGGAGCTAAATCTAATCCATTAAAATCAGTTTTAATGAATCTTCGAAGAGCTGCATATGCTGGATTCGTAATTCTATATAAAAACTGAACAATAGGATTGTATGGATCAGGATTTACAAAACTTAAAAGTGCTGTAATAATAAGTACCCAAATATAGATATTTATTAAACCTATAAAAATTCCGCCTAAACCTTGAACTACCTCTATTAACATATTCATTTAACAATCTCTCCTATATAGTTTTTAAGATATTTATAAATTTTAGCTACATCTGGACCATGCTCTGCGTTTGTTAGTAAAATACGTAAAGGCCTAGAAAAGTCTTTTTCTTCTTTAAGTCCAGATTCTTTCATTATATGATTTTTAAAGTCATCATATTCATCAAAGTGGGGTGCATTTTTTATTGTTTTTGCTACCAATGCAGTTTGTTCTTTAAGGTCATCTGGAATATTTCTTGGAGCAAAAATAGAAGCTATTTTATTTTTTAATTCTTTTGTTGTTCCAACTTCTTCAAGGTAAATACGCGCAAGTTCACCAATTTCAGCGTCAGCAAAACCAACATAGCGAGAAAGTTCTTTGGCATCCATAGATTTTAAATGTTCTTTGTTTATATGTTTTAACATCTCTATATCAAAGCGAGCAGGGCTCTTTGATATTTTTTCTAAACTAAACCATTCAATGGCATCTTTGATGCTAAAGATTTCTTTACAAGGTTCGTTTCCTATGAGTATAAGATAATTTGCGATAGCTTCAGGGAGGTATCCCTCTTCTAAAAGCCATTTAACATTTGAAGCATCATCGCGTTTACTCATTTTTTTACCAGCATTATTTAAAATGACAGGAAGATGAGCATATTCAACTTTTTTATTGTAGCTCAATGCGTTTCTTATGTGCTCTTGTTTTGGAGTATTGTTTATTTGGTCTTCATCACAGATTACGATTGAAATATCATTAAGCATGTCATCAACGGCACAGGCAAAGTTATATGTAGGTGTTTTGTCTTGATGCATAATTATGAAACTATCCACAGTATCTGGTTCAAAATTTAGATTACCTTTAATATGATCATTGATAAGNAGTGTATCGTCTGGTCTATTAATTCTAATAGTAAAAGGATTAATGTTATCTATAACAAGCTCTGCAGGAAGGTTTCTNCAAGCATCATCATACTTATACTCTTCTTTAGCTTCTGTTGCCTCTTCGCGTTTCTTCTCTAACCACTCCGGAGAACAAAAACAGCTAAATGCTTTTTTTTCATGGATAAGTTGAAGTGCCATAGCTGAATGAAAACGAACATTTTCACTCTGATAGATTACTTGAGAATATTCAATTCCAAAAAGAGCCAATAGATCAAGTATCTCTGTATCTTTACCTTCTATATTTTTCTCATGGTCTGTATCTTCAATTCTAACGATTAAATCTTCTTTTCTCTGTTTTGAAACAATATAGTTGAGTATGGCAACACGAAGGTTGCCAATGTGCATATCACCAGTGGGGCTTGCTGCAAATCTTAACATCAAAATTCCTAAATATTTTTTTAGGATTCTAACAAATTTTAGCTAATAAAGCGCTTCTTTTAATTGTAGGATTGCTAAAAGTAGATAATATTTTCTGTATTGAAAATTATTTTACCTTTAAAAATCCCCTTAGCTATTTAATGGATTATTTTAATTTCTTAGCCACAAGTTCATTTACCACTTTTGGATTTGCTTTTCCACCTGTTGATTTTAGAACTTGACCTACAAAAAAGCCTAAAAGTTTAGTGTTTCCCGCTTTAAATTTGGCAACATTATCTGGGTTGTTTGCAATTATCTCATCAATTATAGGTGAAATTTTAGAAGGGTCACTTATCTGCACAAGCCCTTTATTTTCTACTATTTGTGTTGGATTCTCTCCAGATTTATCCATCTCTTCAAATACTTCTTTAGCAATTTTATTTGAAATAATCTCTTCATCAAGCATCTTAACAAGCTCAGCTATTTGTTTTGCATTAAATTTTAGTTCACTTATTTGTTTTGTCTTTAACTCTCTAGCCACCTCGTTGGATACAATATTAGCTAGAGATACTGGACTGTTAAGTACAGCCAGTGCCTCATTATAGAATGATGATAGTTGCTCATCACGAGCCAAAGTATTTGCTACCTCACTGTTTAGTCCAAGTTCATTAATATATTTATTAAACAGCGTCTGTTCTACTTCATTCATAGGAGCTACTTCACCATCAATTTGTACTTTTTTAATTTGAGGTTTGGATACACTTTCGCTTGCTTTTGCCTTTTTAGTCCATGAGTCTTTGAGAGAGACTATTTTATTAAACACAGGTTTTTCATCAGTATAATCAATAGGATCAGCATAAAAATATCCTTGTCTTTCAAACTGAAATCTTTCATCAGGTTTTTTTGTTATGACAGCAGGCTCTATAAGAGCATTTTTTATAACTTTTAAAGAATTAGGGCTTAAATCTTCCATACTCTCAGGAGCTTCACAAGAGTAGAGTCTATCGTAAAGTCTTACTTCTACGGCTTTAGCTTCTTTTGCACTAACCCATTGTATTGCACTTTTAACTTTAATACCGCTACTATCTTGTCCGCTTTTAGACTCAGGATAATACTCAGCTTTAATTTCAGTGATATTTCCCTCAGCATCTTTTACAACTTCTTTACATGTGATTATATAAGCATGTTTTAGACGTACTGGTTGTTCAGGTGTAAGGCGGAAGTATCCTTTAGGAGGATTTTGGCTAAAGTCATCACGTTCAATATAGATCTCTTTTGAGAATGGTAATTGTCTTGTACCATCTTTAGGTATATCATCTGGGTAGTATGGAGCATTAAGTTCCTCTGTACCCTCATAGTTTTCAATAGTTACTTTTAATGGGTCAAGCACACACATTACACGTGGTACTTTTGTATTTAAATCATCTCTTATACAAAATTCTAGTTGTGCAACATCAACCATTGAGTTTGCTTTTGCTACGCCTATTTGATCACAAAAATTTAAAATTGATTCTGGTGTATAACCTCTTCTTCTGTATCCAGCAATAGTAGGCATTCGAGGATCATCCCAGCCACTAACATACCCATCTTCAACTAGTTCTAAAAGTTTTCTTTTACTCATAACTGTGTAGTTAATACCGAGTCTTGCAAATTCGTGTTGATAAGGACGTGGTGGTTGGAGATCAAGTGTATCGAGTACCCAATTGTAAATATCACGGTTATTTTCAAATTCTAATGTACAAATAGAGTGAGAAACACCTTCTATGTAATCAGATAAGCAGTGGGCAAAGTCATACATTGGATATATTGACCATTCATCTCCTGCTCTAAAGTGGTGAGCATGTCTAATGCGATATAAAAGAGGATCCCTCATCTTCATATTTGCTGCGCCCATATCAATTTTAGCTCTCAATACATGTTCACCGTCTTTAAACTCACCTTTTTTCATTCTCTTAAAAAGGTCTAAGTTCTCTTCAATACTGCGTTTGGCAAATTTACTGCGTTTTCCTGCTTGGGTTACAGTTCCTCGAAGTTGGCGCATCTCTTCTTCATTAGTACTATCAACATATGCCTTTCCCATTTTTATAAGAGTAACAGCATAATCATATATCTTAGGAAAATAATCAGAAGTAAAATATACATTTTCTCCCCAGTCAAATCCAAGCCAATCTACAGCTTCTTTAAGAGCTTCAACATATTTCGTGTCTTCTTTAGTTGGGTTAGTATCATCCATTCTAAGATTACAATAACCATTGTAGTCACGTGCAATACCAAAATTTATAACAATAGACTTAGCATGTCCAATGTGTGGAAACCCATTAGGTTCTGGAGGAAATCTTGTAATAACCTTTTTGTATTTGCCTGATTTTAAATCATCTTCAACTATTGTACGTAAAAAATCCTTACTCTCATTCATTATTATTAAACCTTTTAATTTTGAAACTCTTATATGAATTGTATTTTATCAAGTTAGAGCTTATAGCTTCTTAGATAAAGCACTATTAATTGAGGTTATTGTTGTATATATTTTGGAGTGTTTGAAACAATAGAGTAGGGTTGCTTATAGATTGGAATCTTGTTAAAAGTACGTGTAATTTTTTAAATTTTACGAAAGCAGTTTCAGTAGAGAATATAAGTGGTGACCCCGAGGAGAATTGAACTCCTGTAACATGGATGAAAACCATGGATCCTGACCGCTAGACGACGGGGCCACTTGTTTGTAAATCGTTACCATTTGATAACTGAGCCGAAATTATATAGATTTTATTCTTAAGAAATAATAAAATCTATATAAAATTTAATTAATCTCTAGTCGTAAAAATTACGAAGTGCTCTAATAATGACAGCATTCTTAGAAATACTCTCTGCTTTAGCATTCTCATTAACTGTTTCATAAAGGTCTAAAGGAAGAGAAATTGAGAATGTTTTAGTCTCAATTTTTTTCTTTTTACTAATCATAGAAACAACGCTAGTTAAAAGCTCAATGATTTTTTTAGTGTCGATTGGTTTTTGAATAAAACTGTTTACACCAACTTCAATTGACTCAGATATCTTTTCAATATCATTACTTGCAGAAATAACAATAATAATCTGAGTAGGGTTTAGTTTACGAATTTGACGAGAAAGCTCGATACCATCCATTCCAGACATCACTATATCAACAAAAACAACATCCGGAGCGTTTTTTTCATATGTAGCGAGAGCTTCTTCACCATTGAAACATGATGACACATCAGAAAAAAAGTTTTTAAATGTAGAGCTTAAAAGCTCATTTGTAACTTTTTCATCCTCAACAACCATTGCTGAAAGTTTTTTTGTCTCTTCAGTTAACTGTACTAAATCTATATTTCCCATTATCTAATCCTGTGTTTATTTATTTATGTGAAATTATACTCTGTTATTCTTTGATAAACATAACGTAAACAAACAATAACAAAATTATTTTTGAACTTTAAACTGTTCTAGCCATTCTACATCAGATTCTTTAGCATCTTCTTTCTGATCTAAAAGAGAATCAATAATACTGAGTAGGGTAGTTGTGTCCATAAATTCTAATAAATTAGGATTTATATCAGTTTTATTGACACCCTCATAAGTATTTAAAAGGTTTTGTATATCATTTATAAGTTCTAATTTTGTACTCATATCTAAAAAACTCCTTTTCAATTGAGTGCCTGTATTCTGAATAATATTATATAATATGTATATTGTATCATTCAAAAACACTAGATAGTTGAAACTATATAGAAAAAAACATAATATATTGATTAGAGATAAGGCATAAAATATTTAATATATACGGTATACGGTATCTCGTATATATTGGTTGGTTAACATAATGTAAATTCTCTTGAAAAATATAATATCTCTCAAGTCTACTCTATCTTTTATAATTAAAGTTTACCTAGTAATTTTGCACAATCTTCTGGCGGAACACTATTTATGTGCATTCCGGTAGAAATTTCAAATCCTCCATGATCGTAAATCCTTGGTGTAATTCTGATTGTGAAACGATAATTTTTCTCTAAATATGGCATATATGATTCATTATCAAAATTTGAATTTAGTGGTGATAAATTAAAATATAAGTTATAATCAGATTTCCCTAATTGTTTATATAACTTATTGAATGTTATTTTTATCATATGTGCTAAATCGGTAATATCTTTTCTCGTGCATTTGTTTAAGTTAGAGATATTTGTTTTTGGTGCAATCATAACTTCAAATGGATATTCACTTGCATAGGGACAAAAAGAGACAAAATTACCTATAATATCTAAAACTCTTTTATTTGCTTTTATTTCACTTTGTACGATATCTTCTATTTTNCCTCTNCCGTGACGCACATAATATTTCATATTTCTCTTTAAAAAATCCAAATTATTTTTTGGCACTAAAGGAAGTGCAATTATTTGAGTATGTGGATGCTCTTGTGTTGCTCCTGCGTTTACACCAAAATTTTTAAATATATTTATATGAATAAGGCGCTTATCTTTTTTCAAATCTTCTATTCTAATAATCATGGTTCGCAGCCAATATTCAACTTCTAGAACAGTTAAGTCATTTATATCACAATCATGACAAGGCGAATCGATTAATATCTCATGTGCTCCAACACCTGATTTATATTCAAATAAGCCGTCTCGCATAGAGATATCTTCAAGTTCAACTTGAACAGCCTTATAAAGATTAGGCACTACTCTTGTTTTCCACATGCCACGATTAGGCGCGTTATCCCTTAGAGCATACACCTCAGGTGGAGTAAGTGCTTCGTTCCCTTCACAAAATGGACAGATAGCATGGCTTTTAGATGCTTGTTTCTTATTTTGTATATTTGGTCTATGTAATCTCTCTGGAGCGATAACAACATATTGGTTATGAATTCTATCCAAGCGTATTTCAGACATTTATTACCTCTATTTTAACATTTAAATTTAGCGTGGATTCAAAAGAATTTGTAAATATAAAAGATGTACCTTGTGCTACCTTCTCAAATCCACTCTCACTTTGAGAAATTGTATTTAAAATAAATCCATAAATATTACAATTTTTATTTGTCGTAAGTTTTAAGATCTTATTTGTAAAATCATCTACTATAATTAATTCATTACAATTTTCTTGTATAAAACCATTTTCTAAAGTTTTGGCATTAAAAGTGACTTTATCTGGATGAGCAAAATGAAAATTAAACTCCATAGCATGAAAAAGTTTTGAAAAATATTCACTCTTTACCTTTACTTTAGTTTCTAGATTGTTTTCATCAAAACTGTATTTTTGAGTTACCCTAGTTGGATAGTTTGCCTCTAAATAAAAACCACCATCTCGTACAAATCTAATTTTATTTTTCTCTAATTTAAAAGCTTGATTTGCAAAATCACCAATCTCTTTAAATGTTAAATGTTTAAAATTATCTAAATCAAATTTTTTATCACTAAAATGATTTATAAATGAATACTTTGGATGCCAATCATAAATTAGTTCATCTTTTAAAGTTTCATCAATTACAATTGAATCATTATGTATAGTCTCGATTTCATCACTATTATTTTTTTTGAATTGCTTTTCCCTTTTAGGCTGAACTATTTTTTCGTGATACGCTTCTTCTCTTCTCATAAGTGTATTTTGCCAGTTGAAAAGTGTGTCAAAGGAGCCAAATTCTATCATTTGTCCACCATATTTTGACGAAAAAACCATACTGAGATTTGAAGTCACTACTTTGAGTTCATCATATCCATCTTTATCTATGTCTAAAATCTCAATTTGAGTCTCTTTCATGGCTTTTACTTTTTCTATTTCAAGTAGGTACCTATAGGCATTATCTCTTAAATTAGGTAAATAAAGTCCACCAAATACACCATGCCAAAAGACATCATT
>JGI10211J34971_10001148_pt1 | contig 22100 bp, 22 predicted proteins | sample Etolagsediment_FD_34971 | JGI IMG/M metagenome (IMG submission 34971)
TTACTGTACAGTTTGTCGTCAGGATCAGTTACACTAATTGTAAATTCTCTTTCAATTTTACTGTAACCAAAATGATCTCTAACAGATGCTGTGAATTTAAATTCTCTATCAACAGAAGTAGTGTTTCCATCAAAAGTAAGATTTTGACTGTCAAATACTGTTAGTCCAGGAGCATCTGCTGTTCCAAAACTATTAATCTTTCCTATTAACTCGCCATCTGGACCTAGTCTTAATCCCGGAGGTAATGTTCCGCTTTCTAGCACATAAAGTAAATTAGCATTTGGTACAGTGGACGTTGCACTAATAGATAACGTACTTACATAGTTACTGCTTATTAATCCTAGATTAGGATTGCTAGTCCATTGCAAAACACTATCTATTTCTCCAAGTAATTTAACTGTAAAAGTTTTGTCTTTGAATGGTGGAGCTTCTGTAGCATTTACCTGTGTTCTAGTTGCTCTAATACTAAATTTATATTCTATAGTTACTGCAGGTTGATATGGTACACGCCCTGCAATTTCGCCTGACTGTTCGTCTAGTTGCATTCCTGGAGGTAATGCACTTGCACTACCATCATCATTTGTTGCAAGAAGTGAGTAAGTGGTAATACCAGTTACATCATTAGGATCAATAGTATCAAGGTAAAGAGTTACATAATTGTTTGCTCTTCTAAATCCAAAGTTTCTCGGAGTAAGCCATATTGGATTTCTTACGTTGGTAACATCAGCAGTAAACAATCCATTGGCAACCTGCATCACTGTGTTATCTGATCTAAGGAAATCGTCTCCTACAACATAGATTTTAAATGTTCTGTCTGTTGTATTATCTCCATCTGAAACCCTAACCGTAAATTCATAGTATCTATTTAATTTACGTGGACTTTTAGTTGGTGTTGATAGATCAAACGTAGAAACATCATAAAAGAAACTATCAAAACCGTTGCCAGATCTTACGCCAAAATCATATGGAAATGTTCCATACACATTTGAGTCATAATGACCACTGCCTGCAGGTTTTTCTAACGCAAGTATAGGGTCTACCACACCTACTAATCTACCATCTACTGTTAGTTGTATTCCAGGAGGTAAATCTCCCGTTTGTAAAAAATATTCGAGATTGTCACCAGCAGATACATCTGGATCAGTTGCCACTAACTGAAAATCTAAAGGACTGCTGTCGATGATAAAATAAGTATCGTTGTTACCCACTGGTAAGAGATCTTCAGGAGTTGTCCAAACTGGATCGTCTGCACCTACAACTATTACACTGTAAGTTCTGTCAGAAACAACATCGCCTAGTTTGGCTCTTACAACAAAAGTATACTTTGTATCTCTAACTACTTCAAACGGAGTTCCTATGAAATTTGCACCGTCAAGGCGCATGCCACGAGGAACTTCACCAGCAATTACACTTATTGTCATTCCAGTAGATTCTAGTGGCAGATATCTGCCATTCAACGGCAATGCTATTGTAAGGGTTTTCCGTTCTTCTATTGTTGCAAGCGTTTTTTCAGATTGCAATGTCCAAAAGTCTGCCATATGTACTCCTTATATTGTATTTATCGGAGTTATACTAATGCACCTTGATCAACATTTGTAGCATTTGGTACTAATATAGACCCAAAATCAACATCTAAATTTAATACTAACCAATCAGAAAAACTACTAGCGGTAGGTGTCATAGCACCAAAGTCAAATCCAAATAAGAAAGTATTTAAATCTGTTACATCAATACCATTTACTAGTCCAGTTACATTACCAATAAAAGATGTTGCACTTATAGTATTTGCTTGTGTGATGTTAAAAGCATTGGCGTCTAAAGATCCACCTAGCGTAGGACTTGTATCTAGTTCTACTAAACCGTCTCCTTGAACATCAATAAACACATCTTCTGAAGTTACTCTTGTTAATGTATTATTTCCACCTTGGATTCTAATAGTTTGGTTGCCAGCTGGTATTACCACACTACCACTATCGGATACAACAATTAATTGTTTAAGTGCTGCATCACCTGTGATAGTTAAACTATTGCCGCCTCCACTTAAACTTATATTTGATCCTGCTACAATACTTCTAAACTGTAGTGTATTGTCGCTTTTTTGTGCAAAAATGCCTTCGCCTATACCAAGGTTCTCACCTTCTGAACCTTCTGCTATACTTAACTTTGTATCCAGTTCTGAAAAATTACTGTTTACTTTTGCAAACGCTTCACGAAGATCATCACCGGTTCCATCGTTTGCAATATTTCCTATGTTAATTGTTTGTATAGTCATTCATGTCTCCGTTACAATGCCGCTATGGCTGTTTGAAAATCTCCGTAGGATGCCGCTCCAGCTACAATACTTTTTAGTGATGCTATACTTATATAGCCTGGTATAGTTCCGTTAATACCATCTACAAGCAATGTTGAATCATCTGCAAATACTGAACCTTTGACATCTCCTGTATGTAAACCTATAGTAGGTCCTGTGAATGTATCACCTTGTTCTACAACATTTGCCGCTCCAGATAATTCTGTAAAATCTACGTTACCGTTTACAAAAGCTGCACCATTCCATTTAAGAACTTGATTTAGAGCATTTGATATAGTTACAACATCACTAAGTTCACTTATGCTTTGACTTGTTAAGTCAACGGTAACATCTGCGAGATCGCCTGGTTCGTATCTACCCAATGTAGCATTATATATTAATGCTTGGCCATTTGTAGGAGATGTGCTTCCAACATTGGCTAGTGTTTCTATTGTTGTTGGAATAGTAGGTCTACCAGTTAATGAACTATATTGTCCATCAAACAATGAAGGTCTATTACTTAAATCTGTATAACTGTTTGTTAGAGCGACAGTTGCAAGATCTATCCCATTTATGTTTACGTTAGAACTATCAACTACTAAACTGCCAACTGTAAGCGTTCCACTAGCAGTTATATTAACAGCATTTACAATACTGTTGGTGCTAAGGTTCAAACTGTCATTAAGGGGAATTTCCTTAATTTTGTTATTATCAGTTGCATCTATAATTAGTGGATATCTTACTGCCATTTTGTTTTCCTATATCTATATTTAGTGTAGATCTGCCCAGCCAGCAACACTGTCGTTATTTGCGTCTGCAGCATATCCTTGAAACTTTCCTGTTGTTGTGTTGTACACCATTAATCCTTCTACAGGTGTAAGTGCATCTATTTGTGCTTGTGTAAGCATAGGTGGTTTAAATTCAGAAGGTGTTACAGCTCCTGAAACGCCATCAACAATAATAGTTGAATCATCTGCAAATACACTACCAGTTACATCGCCTGTATGGTATCCAGTTGTGTTCCCCACTATATTTCCTGTTACATTTCCTGTTACATTGCCCGTCAAATTACCAGTTACATTTCCTGTTAAATTACCAGTGACGTTGGCTTCGACCGGACCTACAATTTTACCATTTATTGCATCTACAAGTAAAGTGCTATCATCTGCAAAAATACTACCAGTTACATCACCGTCTACTTTTATACTTGCACCATTTATTACAAGATTTCCTTGCACATCAGATTGTAATCTAGCGTTGCCTAGGTAGATAAAATCTTTTACATATAAATCGCTCCACTGTTTACTGGCACTACCTAGTGCATAAGCACCATCAGTAGTAGGTATCATGTTAGAACCTATACTGTCTAAGTCTAGGGTTGTTGCCGCATACAGTTCATCAAAGTTATCATTAATTTTATCAAATGCTGTGCGTAAAGGATCACCGTTGCCTGCGTTTACACTTGTTCCAATGTTGATAGTTTTCTTAGCCATTATACTCTCCCTACCACAACTTCAACAGTGCCTTTGCCATCATCGTCTTTGGCACCTACTGCTTTACCTATTACTTGTCCAACACCGGGCGAATTATTAACTATTGCATATCCTGGTATGGCACTTGTAACCAACATGTCTCCTTTAGCCACCCGTCCAAGTACTTTACATGGTACACGACCTTGTAGTGCTATTGCTATGACGTGTTCACCTTCAAGATTTGAATTCATTAAGTGTGCAGGATTAGTTGACACAACTCCTGCAACTCGTGTATTGCCTTTAGTGTTTGTTAAAGTAACTTCTTCGTCACCACCAAACACTAGTACTGTACCTTCCTCATAGTCTGCATCAGCTAGATAGTTCTCTGCCAAGTCAGCATATTGTGCTGAGGTTGCTGTACCTTCAAACACACTTGCATAAACAGTGTTAAACTGTCTATCACTAGCACCAATATTTCTATTATTTGCCGTTGAGTCAGGTTCTATGTTTGAATCGACTCTACCTGTAAATGTAATAGTATCTGCCGTTGCATTACCTAAATCAACATTGCCATTAAATGTTGCTGTGCTTGACACAGTCAATGTTCCATTAAATGTTGCTGTGCTTGACACAGTCAATGTTCCAGTAATACTTGTGTTATCACTTATTGCAACAATTCCGGAGCCATTTGCTGATAATGTTAGATTAGTATTTGCAGAGCTAGATTCGATACTGTTTACATCTAAACTGTCGCTTATTCTAACAATGCCAGAACCATTGCCACTAAGTGTAAGATCAGTGTTTGAATTTAAACTTGATATTGCATCAACATGTAAATCTGTACTATCAATAGTTGCTCGAACAGCGCCATTGCTTACAAATACAATAGTGTTTGCAGCACTTTCTGTAAAACCGCCGCCTGCTCCTAAGCCAATTCCAGTGCTGTTTACATCTCTTTCCGTTAGTGCTTCAATGAAGTTAGAGTAAATCCAGTCTGTGCTTACAAAACCTTCGGATGCATATGAACTTGCAGTTTGGAAATTACTTTCTGTTTCAAGTCCTGTATCACCTATATCTATAATACCAGGAAACTTTGTAACCAAACTAGCACTAGTATTACCAGTTGCATTGAATATAACAGCCTGTCCAGGTGTTTTGACTGTAAGAGTAGTACCTGTTCCTGTTGTTGTAGCAACTTCATAGCTGTCAGCTCCACCTAGTACAAGTCCTTGTACACGGATTTTTCCGTTACTTAGAGTTTTTACAATACGACTGTTTTCACCTGATGTTGTAACCTCTGTGACACCATAAGTGTTTGCCGCTGTTCTAATTAGAACTTCGTCACCACTATTACCAAATGCACCAAATTCACTATCTCTAAGAGCACCACCTTCATCAAGTACAGTACCAAAACTAATAGCACTTACTGCACCGTCGCCTGCGGCACTTCTACCTAGGACTGTGTCAGTAGCAATGTGCTGTAGTTTACCAGGAGCAATACCTGTCGCTGTACTCGAACTTGTTTGTAGTTCTACAAAGCCACTAGTTTCTGTAAATTCTGTATCCTTAAATGTTGCGACACCTAGGTCACTTTGGCTAATACCCGTAGCGTTTGCTCTTGTGCCTGCTGTATTCATAGCAAGTTTACTTTGTGCAATAGCCGCCGCACTGTTTACATCAGCATTAACTAAACTATCTGCTTCATACTGGAAGTCAAATTCTGCACCTGCAGCTGTTCTTGTGATAGTAAGGTTAATATCACTTGAAGTTGCTTCCGAAGCATGTGTAATTTCTGGGAAAGGCCCGCCAACATCTGCCTGTAATGGTGTAGATAATCCTATAGCTTGGGCACTGCCTCCATTTTCGAAAATAGTATCGTTGTCTGGATCGAATGTTCCACTACCTGGAGTATAAACAATTTTTCTGATGCTTCCAAATTGTTCATCAGTAATTGTTTCAATATCAACAACAACACCAGTTGCTGTTGGGGATATAGCAGCATTTTGGATTGTGTCACCAATTGTAAATGTTCCACCTGTTTCTGGTTCAGTGTAAATTATAGATTTACCACTAAACACTGCAAGTTCATTACTTCCAACAGTATCAACACTTGTATCTCTAAGTTGCTTGACTGTTGCAAAAGCGTTAGCATTGTCATCTACATAGTTTTTATTAGTAGCATCAGTTCCACTCGATGGAAGTGAAAGGTTTACTATTTTGTTAGATCCAAGATTTAAATTTCCCTCCATAGAACTTAATCCATTTAGTGGAAGGAAGCCTGGTCCTATTCTGTTTGCACTACCTGGTATCTGTGTGCCCGATTTAACATTAAATCCAAGTACACGATTTATATATCCACCGACTGCTTTTTCGGTAGGCACTGCCTGTCCTGAATCATCTGCAAAACTGTCATCTGCTGAGAATTCATTTATTGTAACACCCTTCTTAAAGCCAAGTGCGTTTGCATTTGAAAGACCAATTTCACCAGCAAATGTAATATCACCTGTTGCTTGGTCTACACTAAAGAATTTACCTACACGGAAGAATCCGTCTTGGTCTGTACTTACAAAGAACACTCTTCCTTTTCTACGTTCCCATACCTGAGAACTTGTTGCAGTTTCTGCGTCTGTGTAAAAATCTGCAAGAGCATTAACAGGTTCACCTAAAATAACATTTGGATAGTTACTATCATTAAATGATCCTGTACCAATCTGTGTAAAGTCGTGTCCTGTCGCTCTCAGCAATGAAATAGCAATAGTAATTTCTCCAGTTGAACCTGCTGGCAATCCTGCGCTTAATATTCTATCCTGTGCAGGTATAGAACTGTTAATACCACTACCACCATATGAACTATTAATATTTGTAGAAGCTATGTCAACAATTTCAATATATGCCCAACTGTCGGTTGTTACACTTGTAGGGACACTGTTAGCACCTAAAGCACCACTTGTGCTTCCTGATAATTCATCTGTTGTATTAAATGTACCAGTAATATCGTAAAGTTGAATAGTTGATCCTGTAGTACCAGCTAGTACTTTACCTGTAGCACCTGTATTTGCTTGTGTAATAGTTTCATCTGTAACTACAGTAATTGATCCAGTGGTGACAAAATCGTATACTACATGATATCCTGTGATACCGTGTGTTTTACCATCCCATACAAATTGCATTCCACCGTCTGCACTGTAACCAGGATCACCTGGATACAATCCTGTTTGTGTTCTACTATCTCTTGCTACTCTTTCCGCGTCATCAAAAAGGTTTACTTCACTTTCAGTCAAAGGTTGCACAGCAATTTTTGTATCACCTTGAGCACTACCAAATCCTCCAGTAAGGTTGGTTGTAGAAATTGCTAAGTCCACAAAGTCGAATCCTAATTCAAAAGTGGTTAGTACTTCGTCTATATTAAGATCTTGACTGAACGAATCTTTGTTACTAAATGCAATACTTCTGTAAGTTGTATTATCGCTTTCATCAAAGTTAATCGCTGTTGAAGGTCTAGTTACTAGATCATCTGGAGTTGCAACATTGGCGAATATATGATTAAAGTTATCTCTATATTCTATGATAGTTCCGTCAGTAACAGTTGCCTGTAGTGTACCAAAGAAATCATCAGCCGCAACATCATCTGCTTTGAGATCTAGTTTATAAACTAAATTGTTATGTGTGCCCTGTGTGGTTCCAAAAATTGTATCTACGTTTATTGTTAGATCATTTGTAGGAGAACTTCCTCCAAGATCACTACCGCTAATTGTTATAGTATCACCAGCCGCATGTCCTGAACCTGGTTGATCAACTGCTACAACAGCAGCACCTGAACCTCCTATTGCACCAACACCTGTAACTGTTACATTAACGATTAGCCCTGAACCCGAACCTGATGTATTTGTTGCCACACTCTGATATGTGCCTGTGGCTGCTGTAGTTCCTGCAAGAGTTGTAGCATCTAGCGCAGATACACCTGTAATAACAACATCACCTGCTTCTCCAGTAATTCCATCTCCATCAGTGTCACTGATGTTGGTAACAGTGCTAATTGCGTAATTTAGTGTTCCTGTTACACCTCCATGATCAATAGTAATAATACTATTTGCAGTTGGCGGTCTTTTTAAGTCTGTGACTGTAATGCTTGGTTCGTCAAATGCATTTGTATAAGTTGTATCAGTAAATACCTTCGCAGGTTGAACCATACTGTCTTTCATTGTAATCTGATCTGGAATTTCGTTTGGATCAGCACCTTCAGCAATTAAGCCAAAGTTACCATAACCATTAGAACAGTTTAATCCTCTAATTTCTGAACCATTATTAGCATACATTGCTGTTTGACAATAGTATGTAAATGTACTTACTTGCTCTGAGAATGCAGCGTTGTTTGCAATTAATCCATAACCTAAGTCGTTAACCTGTGTAAAGTCGTTTGCAAGCATACTTCTGTTACCAGCAGTTTGGAAGAAAATATCTCTTTCTACACTTGAATCATCAAACTGCTCAACATCATAACCAACACCATCATTTGAATTTGCATCAAGATAAATTCTAGCTGTTCCTTGACCTTGGTCAAAATCTGAAATTGCGTTAACCTGATAACGTCTACCTTCTACATAAAACGGACAAGGTAATTGTGGTGGACGTAATCTTAGTCCTTCACCACTATTACTTTGCACATCTAGTATGAATTTATTTGCTGTAAAAGGTTGAGCAACAATCCTTGTAGGCAAGTTTCCAACATAGGCATCAACGTACATGCCGCCAGCAAAAATCTTTTTATTAATACTCTTAGAGAAACTAGACGCTGTTTGAATATAAGGTGACTTAGTTAAAACTTGTCCTTCAGGATCCAGCACACACATAAATCCACCATGTCCCTGCACTGTTACGTTTCTTATGATAGTAGCATCACTCATTAAGAAAACATCCATTTGGTCATTTCGTTTTGGAGGATTATATTCAACATCAAACACAAAAGTAATCTTATCTATAAGTGTTCCAACAATAGTTGCTGTTCCTGCTTCTCCTGATCCTAAAGTAATATCTGGTGTTTCATTTGCTAAAACGGCCGCACTGCCAGCGGTATAAGAACCTGTAGTATAGTTTGGAGCAACACCTGAAAGCAAAGCGTTAGCTAATTGGCTTATGTTTTGTATAGCATCCTCAGTCGCAACTTCTTGTGTACTGTCTCCTAATTGGGTTAAATAATCTCCTTCACCTGCTAACAAAGTTTGATAACTTCCTTGGACTTCTAAAGTTTTTTCTTCCCCACCATTACGCAAGTCATTTATAAGGGCATCAACAACAAGACCAGTATCTCTTCTACACTTGTCAGTATCGTATACTAAAGAAGGAAACTGTTGTGTAATAAATTCGATAGTTTCTTCTATTATGTAATCTTTATTTTCTTTTAAAATGTTTGAACTAGTAGTATAGTCGCCTGCGTTAGTAACGTCTGGTCCTATATTCAATGGTCTATCACCTCTATACAAGTAATGATATCCAAACTTACCTTGTGCAATATTATCTTGGTTAAAGAAAGTTGTACCACCATTATTCAAAGTCATTCCATCAAATTCATTATCTCTATAAAAATATAAACTAGCATATGGGCTTTGCGAAATCCTTGGAATTCTTGAATCTGTTTCTGTTTTTGGTTTGATAATTACTCGTCTAAACTCGTCACCTCTAAGAGATACGTTATTGCTGATTCTAATAGGATAATCTTCTTCATATATACCTGATTCTACTTGTATAGTAACTTGTTTTCTTTTAACAAAATTACCAAACTCTAACGGTTCTCCTGGTTCGAAATCTTTTGCACTTAATAAGTGCATTTGGAAAACAGTTGGACCAGGTTCTAAACCGCCAGTCTGTGGGTCTGTCGCCGCCTCTGCACCTACGTCATTAGTGAAACTCACTATTTGTCCTATAGCTTCAGAACGTTTCCCTCGTATAACTTTACCTGGAAGTGCATCTGTGTTGTTAGGATTGGTTTGATCTGTATATGTGCTTGCACCATTTGTAACAACAATTTTATATGTGCTACCATAAACAATGTCACCACCACTATCTAATCCATTTTGAATGATTGTAGTAATCAAATTAAATTTATCTTGAACAGCAGTAACAGCATTAGAATCTGCATCAAGGTCTCTTGCTATTGTACTAGGAATACTATCAGGACCTAATGCTCCGCTTACACTACCTGTAAATTCGTTACCAGTGTTGAAGGTTCCTGTAGTTGATTCTAAAAGCACTGTAGTTCCATTAGTCACTGAACTAACAACAATACCAGTTGCTCCACTTCCTACTTGTGTTAATGTTTCACCTGCTGACACACTAACATTTCCAGTAGTTGTAATAGTTACAATAGTATCTAAATCAAAGTATTGATTTTCTTCAACTTGATAAACAAGTCCAATAATACCACTGCCTGTATAGCCGTCAAATCCTGATGTATCATAAGACACAGTTAAACTGCTATCATTATAAAGTTCAAACGTAGATGGACTTGTAACTCTAACATACTTTTTAGTATTGTCTGTTATTTGCACCATACCTTGAACATTTCTAAACACCACTAGATCGCCGTTACTCAGTCCGTGATTTGTTGTAGTTGTTACAGTTGGAATTTCTTCCACGGTAATTGACTGCACATTACGTTGTTCTAGTAAGTCATTAGTTAATATAGCCGTAGCAATGTCTCTTGCTTTCACAATTCCTGCAACTGTTTCATTCAATTGTGTGGTAATAGCAATCCTTGCACTTACACCTGAATAATATCTTTGAGCAGCTTGTATAGTAAGATAGTTTGCTGTTAACCCTCTGTTTATATCTAGTGCTATAGCATCAATGATTAAACCAACATCTCTTTCGCATGTAGCTTCTGCGTAAGAAAAGTCGGGAAATTGTCTATTAATAAATGAAACTACTTCTTTTTGAATATATAATCTGTTATTGTCTAATAATTTTCTTGCCTGTTCAAAAACTGGTGTTTCGACATCTGCATTTATAACAACACTGTCTTTTGTAAATCCTGTGTGAGTAAGAGTTTGCATATAGTTGCCTGGCTCTGAAGGAGCAGATTTTATTAATTCTTCAGCACGTTGGGCAGCTGCATTAATTGTTTTGAATGCATATGTATAAGATGTTCCTTCTTTTCCAGGAGGTACACCATTCATATTGTCGTCGCCACCTGAGCTTACAAATAATACTTCTGGTGAACTATAGGCAGTGTTATCAACATAATATTTTGTTGCTGCTTGTAGATCTTCTACACCATTAGGTGCACCTTGTCCTGCAAGTTCACCTGGATGATCTGACAGATACAAATTACCTTCCATTGTATCGCCTTGACGTCTTAAAACAGCATCTCTTGGCATTGCAGTATCAGCTAAGAAATTCCCTGCAAGATCATTATCTAGTGCGGCGTCAACAAGAGTATGTGTGTCATCTGCAGCGATAATTCCACTTGGAACAACTTTAAATGTTTCTGCATCAGATAGGTTATCAGTGAAAGAATATTGTTTGTTAGCTTCTGTATATAGATACAATCTAGTTGGACTTACAACTCTTAGGTAATATGTTGTTCCACTTGTTAAATTAGTAGGATCGGTGTCTTCTGAATTAAATTTTAAAGCAGTGCCGTTTGATCCGCTTTCTAATCCGTGTCCGCCTACTTGCAGAGCTTGATCAACATCATAATGGGTTAGGATTTCCACAGCACCATCAACATATTGATTTATCTCAAATGTATAGTGTAATTTACCTGTAGGCTCATCTGCTACACGCAAAGGCAATCCAGATGTAATATATCTTTGATCAGCATAACCTTTGGTTATAACTAAATCATCTACGGTGATATTATTTAAACTGTCATGTGCAGCATTCATTGCTTCTGCGGCCGCAGTGCTTATACCAACATTAGCAATACCAAAACCAGCTGCATTTAAAGGTCCGCCAAGTGTTGGAGTAAAATCATCACCTACTTGAGTGAATGCACTACTAATAATAAGTTTTCCTGGTACATCATAACTGAATGTAATTGTATCTTGGGCATTTGCATCTAAAGCACTATTACTAGCCAATGTAGACAGTGTTACAAAAGTTCCTGCATCATTTACAAGCGGTATTGTGTTAGGTGCAAGTTCGTCCGGAGTGTCGCTAAGTGTGCTAAAAGTAATTTGGCCACCTACGCCAAATACCGCATACAGTTCTGTAAAGTTTTCGTTTACTTTGCGGAAGGATTCGCGAATACTATCGCCGGTTCCATCATTACCCTCAACACCAATATTTACGTCTTGTTTTGCCATTTATTGCTCCAATTATGCAGGTTCTGCTAACTTATCAAAGTCGAAATTTACGCTTACTCCACAGCCACATGAGCTTTTAGCATTAGGATTATGTATTTCAAAATTACTACCAAACACTTGGCTTACGTAATCAATTTCTGTTCCTACTAAAAACATAATGCTAGGGGCTCCTATGACTAAACGTCCTTTACCAGTTTCAATTACTTCGTCATTTTCTTGAATATCTGCTTGTTCAGCAAAATTCCAAGTATACTCAAATCCTGCACAACCACCACCCTTCATATTTAAACTAACAGCATATGCTGATTTTTCTTCACAAAGTGTGTTTATTTTATTTTTTGCTGATTCTGTAAGTGTACAAACTGGCATATATGACTCCTATTAATGTTATTTATCGTATGATTTTATAATCTTAATGTAAATATATGTATGTTTATAAAAGAATTTACAGTGTCAAAAAGGCATGAACGCCTTAGTAAACTAGGCAAAGCACATGAATATTGGCGTACAAGTACTATGATTGTATTAAGGTGTGATAGTTGTGATGTTGAATTTACAAGAAATAGGGGTAAAATGGACCCTAACAGGATTAACAACAATTATTTTCATGTTTGTAGTAATTGTGATAGCAAGAGATTTGCACAAAAAATGGGCATAACCCGTAAACAAATATGGGATATGCCCGCTAGTAGTGATTTAGATATTAGTAAACTTTAATCTTCTTTTTTATAAATTGTCCAAGCACCGTAAACAATAGCGATACCTGCCGCAATCTTTGCTAATGGTGCTAAGAATAATACCATTAGTCCAAGAGCAACTAATAGTGCTCCATCCCAAGATGTTCTTTCTTTGATTCTTGAGTCTATCCATTTTTTAATCATTGTCGTCTCCTCTCAAAACAATTACTCCACAAGCGAGTCTATCACCTGCATTTCCTGTTTTTAAACTCTCTGCATCTCCGCCTTTGCCTAAATCGTCAACATCACTGTGTACAACAATACTTCTACCTACTATGCTACGTTCTCCTACGAGATCTATACGTTCAGCAACAATTTTAATATTAGCGGTACCGCTATCGTCAGCAGTAATATTGCCAAGATCGCCCACGTGTCCTTGTTCCAAATCTCCATGATCAACTCCGTCTGGATTATAATGAGCACCTGCACTTTCACAACCTTTGCTTAAATCACCAAATTCGTGTATATGAAATCCATGCTCTCCTGGTTCTAAACCTGTAATCGTACCTTTAATAACAGTAGGTCCGCCTGATACTTTTTGCATCATTACAATATTACCTTTTACAGTGTCCGAATGTTCTAGCACACATTGAGCGATAGCATGCTCATTATCTGCTTCTGCGATTGTAGACAAACTTTCGCATTGACAGGTTTTAGATCTTGTGCGTTGGCATTGTCGAAATTCATTAAATTTCATTAATATTTCCAGCCATCCTTGGTAACTGTAGATTTGGTTTTTCTTATTTTAGTAGGCTCAGGAAATTTTTCTTCTTTCGCAACAGGTACGTATGTAACAGGTCCTGTATCGATCCTGATACCTCTAATTTTATCTAACTTTAAATTCTTTTTTATTCCTTGAGTTTTCATATTTTGCTCCTACGTAGTATTTATATAAATCTATGCTTGCTAGATTCTTTGCCTTAGATTCTACCATTATATCTGCGTAGTCTAAATATTCTAATGCCCAGTCATTTACAGCACGATTCCACATATAATCGCTGTGTGCTCGCAGTTTTGCTTTCTTGTAGCCTTGTTCAAGTAAAGATCTCATACTAGGACGTTTGCCTTTGGCATGTCTATCAAGCAAATCTTCTCTGCTAACACTGTAATGAATTACAGGACGGACACCGCGCCAACTATCTACTATGCGAGCAAATCTATCGTCGGTTGGTTGAATGTATTCTCCACTAGCGACCCAGTGATGGTGTATGTCAAGAACGAGGGCGAGGTCGTTTGCAAGTTCAAGACTTGCGTCGATACCCCACGACATTTCGTCGTTCTCGATTGTAATAATGTTTCGCGCCTCTTGAGATAATCTTGGGAGGACTGCTTGTATACCGGCTGGACCTTGCCTGCCGGATATGTGTACATTGCACTTCGCATCTTGGAAGGACTTGCCGTATCCCATCCAGCGGAAGACATCGGTGTGATATTCAAATTCTTCTATGCTCCTTTCTACAATATCAGGATTATCTGACGCAAGTACAGTGAACTGACCAGGATGCATAGACACCCTAACATCAAGTTCACGAGCCTTTGCTCCGACGTGAGCGAAGTTGGTCTCGCAATATTTTCGTACATCAGGCTTGCGCCAGAAATAAGACCAAGTAGGCTCAGTATAAACAGGCAAGACGTCACTTCCCAGCCTAACCATTCGTAATTCATTGGGTAATCCTCCTACGTATTCAATCAAGTTTTCGTATGACTTGATGTTGTGAACCATAATATCCCAAAGTCTTTGTTCTGCTACTTCACGTGTTTGTCTGTTAAGCCACGCAACAGTAGTGCTTCGTGTGTTTAATGGTCGTTGAATTTCTTCTAGTAATTTTTTCTTTTGTGTTTGGTCTGGGTGCATGTACTTACATGCAAAGCCTATTCGTTTGGGTGTTTGTTTCATAAAATCGCCGGCAGTTGTAAACTTTAAATCCATATTAACTTCTTTATTTCCATTTGTCAAGTATAAATGGATCCTTACATCTATGCGGATTTGGATCCCCGTGAAAAGCAACTATACAGCAATCTGCGGGAGGCTTAACATCTTCTATGGTTGCTAATTCTCTATTGCCTCTAGTTCCACCTGGCTTCCATCTCCGATCTTTTCGAACTTCCCACTTCCAGCTTAAAATCCAAGTATCAGGAAATATTTTTGCCTTGTTTTTTGTTTCTTCATACAAATAATCTTGGTCTCCAAAATGCCTACGCATTATGTTTGTGTTCTCTTTTTGAAATTTCTTCCAAACATAATCAAGTTGTCCTTTTTCAAACCTAACAACACTGCTGTTATATTTTTCCCAATTAGTTCTCATTGCCCTAGTAAAATCTCTAATAACACAATATTGGCCAGGATAAAAATCAAACAATCTATCTATAGGTGCTACTATAACCATATCAAGATCCAGATACAAAATAGTACCTTCAATAGGCAAGTCTGCCGAAAAAATATAAGGTTTATACCACCAGCCTGATACTGCAAGAGTAGGAGGTAAAGGTAATACGTTTATATTTTGATTTAATCCTATAGGATCTTCGGTTATGCAATAAAAATTAAAATCATAGCTCATATTAGCTTTGACCATGTTATACATTTTATTGACATAGTCTACACTGTACTTGGTACCGTGTTTTAATACTAGAATATTTTTATCACACGAATTACTGTTACCGCTATAGAGTTTTTGCTTTCTAACAAATTCTTTTTCTAATTTGCGTTTGCGTTTATTCTCTCTAATCTCTGCAATTTCTTGTTTGGTGAATTTTGACTTATCTATCTTAGCCATCTACAAACGACATCTTCTGTACTTGAAAGGGGGTGTAAATTGCACTGTTTGCACCATGCTCTGCACATTCAACTGATTCACACCAGCAACGACCGTTGCTCATTTCTTTAACCAGAGTATCAGCAAAGCGCCATGCATGTTCTGCAAATTTCTCTGCACCTACACCATTAAACTCTCTTACTTCACATAGATCTTTATCCTGTAGATCATAAAAGTCTTGTTTGTGAGGATCGTTGATATCTACACATGTTTTGTGGTCAAAGTTATCTTCTAGCCAAGCCTTGAGTGGCTTTAATCCACCAAAGTCTACTGCCCAGTTTTTGTTGTCAAGATCTGAACAACCAAAAGTAAATTTAAATTGCAGACTGTAACCATGTAGTAGATGACAGTGTGAATGATCTGCATTAGGTTGACGGAAGACTGCAGAAAGTCCTATGTTGTGTCCGTATGTTTTTGTACTGTAGTATGCCATAATTATCTCCTATATAATTGTGGCGGCAGAATTAGAAGGGTTGACGCCAAGTCCTATAATGTTACTACTTATTATATTACAAATTATTAAGGTTGTCAAGTGAAACATTTGGATATTTCCATTCTTTTGGTAACATCCATTCATTGTAATTGTACACAATAAAATTAATTTTTTGAAAATATGCAAATATTTTTCCTATTTGATATACCCAATATCTAGGATCTACTGCACTTTTTTCTGAAGAATCGTAATTATTAGTGTCTTTATAAACATTGTTTACTTTTGTAGTTTGACTATATAAGTCGAATCCTATTAATTTAATAGTGTTTTGTTTAGTTACATTTACAGCAACAAGAACAGCATAAGGGCCACTTCCCCAATTAAAAGGATCATCTGCTCTTACCTGTCTATCAAAAGGTAATTCCGGAACACAGTTTATGTTCTTATAGTCCTTTCGTTCTTTGAACCAGTCTTTCCTAGTATACAAAAAATTAAAATTATTTTGATAATGATTATTTGCTTCGTCTACCATCCTACGGTCAACACATACTAAATGATCAACAAAAAAATCTCGCACTATAGCATTACAACCGATCTTGGTTGAGTTAATTTCACTTAGATTAATATCGCACCTGCTTTCACCGTTTCCGATAACCAGCATTTATATTACCTTTTTGATGTCTTTGCGTAGTTGCTCGATATCTTTTCTTATATTGTCAAATTGACTTATAGATATGTTAATATTTTTATGTATATCTTTTATAGCGTACATCACCCACCACCACCAAGTGATACTAACAGCAAGAAACATACATGCCACGCCCATAAAAAACATTTGGGTGTATGTGTTAACATCTACAAGATATAGAATTGCAGCCATTAGAATTGATAGCACTGGCAAAACTCTTGCACTTATACTCCAAATGTTAACTTGATTTTCTAATTTTGAATTTGTCCGAAAAGTTTCCATTCTCCCGGAGAACCATTTCTTATACAAATCCATCCAACGTGTCCTGTCGGTACTGGGTTGTCGTTCCATATAATGTCACCTTTATTGTATGACCCGTTGACAGGAATACTATTACCAACTTCAAATTTTTTGTTTTGTATTCTAACAGGTCCAGCAGTAGTAATATCTACATCTGAAGGGAAATTCTTAACTCCGATCCCTAACCCGCCAACAACGCTCATTTTATTATTTACAGTTACAGTACCGTCTGTACCAATTTCTATGCGTGTAGTGTCGTCTGTAACAATTTGTAATGCACTTGTAGTCCAAGTACCAACTTTGAATTTTTTATCTTCTGTATTATTAATAATAAACTCATGATCAATATTTTTTACGGAAACCATAGCATTAGGACTATCAGTTCCAATACCTAATCTTTCACTATCACTGTCCCAAAATACAAAATTATCTATATTAACACGACCTTCTACACTAAGTCCTTGCAGTGTTCCTACTGTTTGAAGATTACTTTGTGTAACACTATTGCCCAAACTGTTTAGTGTTAGGACAGGCAGTCGTTCAATTCTATATACCTTGTCTCGATCAATATCAATATCTTCACTACTCCATAATCTATTAGGAGTATCTCTAAAAACAAATTGTTTTGTGTAGTCTAATCCAGTCCAGATCAAACCTTTTCCACCAAGTGAATTGTTTTCAGCTTTGAATTCTAATGGAGTAGTTCTTTCATTTCGAACATCTGCACTTATTTCATCTACGTGTAATTTTTGTGCATGTATTTCACCTTTTACTCTAAGATGACCATTAATTCTTAAATCATTGTTTATATCCTGTACATTCATTGCTTTTACAGTAATACCGTCATTGTGTACAGTTAATGCAACTTGTTTTGCTTCGTCAACAATGCCAACGGATTTGAAATTTGTAATCATTCCACCGTTGATTTTGTTACCGCTTAATTGACGGTCTAAAATTTCGGGTTGAGGAGAAGGCTGACTTTGTAATGCGTCTATTGCTTCTGATAGGGCTGTCAAGCCATTTCGTATGTCATGGATATTGCTCATACTAATATTTATCAGTTTAAGCGTAGAAGTATCGTATCAGGATTGATCCTACCATTAAGTTTTGTGTCTGTGGTTTTAATTTCTTCTAGGAATGTCCTTAATTTTACTTTACCAGCACCTTTAAACTCTTTAAGTTGTTCTTCGGGCTTACGCAGTGTCTTTTGTACACTTTCTTCTTCATTATACTGTGTAATAGTAGTGCCTTTTACACTTAACCCACTGCCTTCTCTGCCAGCACCTAGCGGATCTATTACTTTTGCAACATACTTGCCTAGTTTGCGTGTTTTACAATTAAACACCCAAACCTCACTTGCTCCTATAATATCTGTAGGATTGATGCTGACAATATTAAATTTATCGTCTTGCTTTTTGTATTTTAGTTTAGCAACTAATTTATCTGCGCTTTTAGGCTTAGGTTTACGTGTTTTTCTATTTGCTTTTGATTGTTCAATAATAAAGTCACAAGCATCCATTATAACTTCTAAAGCAGTTATGATTTGTTTTACCTCTGATTTTGTACTGTTACTATAGCCTTCTTTAAGTTGTTCCCATAGATCGGCTTGCTTTTCGTCCATGTTTTTAAGTTGCCCTGCGGTAGGAATATTTAAAACATCTCTATATTCAGCAAGTTCAGATTCATAAAAATCTTTTATTTTCCTAGCATGTGCTTGGGTAACTTTATATTCAGCAAAATGTTTTTTAACATCAAATCCTTTTGGATTAAATTTTACATCGCCTTTGTAGTGGTCTTCTAACCATTCGTCAATCTTTTCTGCTGCCTTCTTAGATTGTTCAGTAATGCGTTCTTGGATACTTGGAACATATACATTCTTCTTTTCTTTCTCTTCTTCCTGTTTTTCTTCTACAACAGTACCGCCTTCTTTGATAGCATCCTCGATACGCTTTTTCAAGAATTGTGTACTAGGAGCAAGTTCACCCATAGTGCCAGGAAGGCTTTCCCAATACTTTGCATGTTTTTCATTGTAAGCAGGCATACCCCGCAGTAGCATTTTTGCTACAATAGCGGCTGTAATACTTAAAGTGTGTGCAGGTGCAGATTTTGCGTTTTTAATATCTTCTTTAGAATAATCCTGTTCTTTCATCCAAACCCAAACACTAGGATATAAATCCTGTGGCTTAAAGTTATCATAGTACCAAGCTCTTGCGGCATCTTTAGCTCTATGGTATTGCTCGCCTGTCCATTCTTCCCAACCTTCCCAACTTGGTTCAGCTAGTTTGGCTCCGCGTCTAATACGTGCGGTTGCTCTAGGTTGTTTACGTTTGGTCTTTACACCTTTAAGTGCAGTAAATGCCATTTTAATCTCCTACTAAAATATACAGTATATATTAGAAAGTGTAAAAGTCAATAACTTTTTGGATTATTCGTGTTCGCCACCGGGATCTTTTGGATCTAAATAAACTTTTTTTGGAAGCCCTGTTTTCTCATCATGGTATATAGTATAAGTTCTTCCTCTACCATAAGAATGATAGCCTTTGATAAACCTAAACGAATTAGGATTGCGTTTGGCAGTTTCAAAAGTTCCTACCGTGACAACAACTGCCGCAATAAGGAAAACGTGTGCAATAGCACTCACACCAAATGCAGTGATGCTACCTAAATACATCGAAAACACAATACACCACATCCAAGCAAGCACCTGCATAATCACATGTCTTACTCCAAGATCTGGAATATTACTAAGCGGATTGCGTTTGTCATCCATTATCGCAGTCCATGCATTATATACAAACTCTCTCATTAATTTTTCCTTTCAATAAATCCACACACAGGACACAGTGTCTCTGAGTGTTCAGTTTCACAGGAAACACAAATTATTTTATCCATTTGTATATTCCTCCTGTTGCGGTGGTTGTATCACACCCACCACCGATACCGCCTGTGCATTCCATTCCGTGATAAAACACCGTTGCGGGATCAAAATATAGTATGCCTACGGCCATCATAACCGTAAGCACCATTGCTGATAAAAATGGTTTCACGAGAACCTTTCTACAAGAGCAGACACAGTAAGAAAAGCACCATAGCCAATAAGACTCCACAATATTATGAAGCCAACGACTGTTGGATCATCCCAACCTGTGTCGTCCTTAAATCCTAAACGTCTAAACACCTTGTCAAACATTCTATTTCCTTCCTAGAAATTTCTTAGCCGCATTGATTGGATTACGTAAACCTTCATAGGTCTCATCAATAAAGCCAATATGTTTAGTTAATTTAACATCAAGTGCTTCTAGTGTCAACTGTAATTTGTCTACTTTAAGTTCTAGTTTTTCCAAACTGTTTTTGACATCCTTGTCAATCATTTTAACCTTCTCTTTCTAGATCCCAACGCACCTTGTTTGGTGGTGACGGAGGAGTTCTTGATTTCTCTTTTGTAAACACAAAGAATGTAAAAAACACCGCGGTAATCAATACCGTATGTCCGATGATGTTGTAGCCAATGTACAACAGTTCAGCAGTGTAAATACCAAACGCCACACACCACATTGCGGCAAGTGTATTACTCAACATGAATCTGTATTCCATGCTTGAATGTTTGAGGGCGTTTTTAGTGCCGTCTAACAGTCCGTAGGCAAACTTACCTAAGTTGATCCATCCCATCATATTTTTTCTCCGGGCTCAAAGCCTCTAAATGTTTTAAATCTTGGAAAGCGTAAACTATATGTTTCGCTGTCTTGCGACTTAGTTCTAGCATCAGCTCTAATCTCAATTAACTGACCAAGGAGACTAGCACGTTGAGCCCAGTACTCATCACGTTGAGCATCAGTGAAGCCGCTCCCACAGTTAAGGCGATAATTGTATCCATCATCTTCTCCTTCTACTATTACGGCACCTAGTCTTCCTTCGTTTCGTCCAGTGCCTTCCTCGACGTCAACGACTTTTAGTGTGATCTCAATAAACGGTTTCGCTTTCAGCCATGCATGTGTTCGTTTGCATTCATAAGGAGCATCAACATCCTTGATCATAACACCTTCATAACCACCGTCTACAGCCGCTTTATTAAGCTCTACAAAGCGTTTATTGCCTTCTGACGTGTCTAAGTCTACTGTTTCCCATTCCAACGCTTGTACATGCTTTAAAACGCTTTTGTGTTCCTCTACCCAATGTTTGGTAATAGCACTACGGAAGCTCTGAGGCTTGTCCCATACACCGTTTTTAAAACAACCTAATGGAATAGTGTCAAACAAATGTAGTACAGCATCATCGTTTTGTATATTATCTTTTCGATGCACCTGCTTCATTAGATCTTGGAAGTTAGCACTCATTACTTCACCGTCTAGCACTAGTGGATATGGTACAGGATAGTCTTTTAAGACTTCTTCAATTTCTGCAATGATGTGTCCAAAGTTATGAAACTGTTTTCCGTTACGAGAGAACATCTCAACTTTATTGCCTTGGATGATAGTAATAACTCTTACACCATCTAGTTTGATTTCGATCTGTTTCTTGCCAGTCATCTTCTTTTCGTGCTTGGCACTGTCATGAGCAAGAGCACAAGTAAACACAGGAACAGTACCTGGTGCTACTTTATTCACAGTTTTTTCTGAAACACCACAACGCAAGTCTTTAATAAGGATTCTACGATACCATCCGTTCCATTGTTCTACTGTGCAAGAACTTTTTACAAGATTGATAGCATCACGTGCCGCATGACCTGTAAGTTCTCTTGCAATAAGTTTGTCTGCAAGTTCTTTAAATACTGACCATTCACATCCTTGTCCTGACCATTCGCTAGCGAGTTCGTCTACCTGCTTAACACCAAATGTCACAAGTGGATCAAGTGCCATTGTAAGACCCTCAAAAAACTCTGGTAGTCCTTCTTGGTGTGCTGATTTTAGTATTGCTTCTTTGCCTAAACGTGAATTATCTGCTTCAAGTTTAGCAATAATATCTTGTGGTTGTGTTCTCATATTGTGCCTCTCACTTTTAATTATATATACACTATACAGTCACAATAGGAGTTTGTCAACCTTTTTGGTTATTAAATACAGT
>JGI10211J34971_10001149_pt1 | contig 22081 bp, 18 predicted proteins | sample Etolagsediment_FD_34971 | JGI IMG/M metagenome (IMG submission 34971)
TCGAGTCCAGTAGTGCCCACCATTCACAAAACCTTTTGTTAATGAAAGTGACCCTTTCGTCTAGTGGCCAAGGACACTATCACTTCATGGTAGTAACAGAGGTTCAAATCCTTTAGGGGTCGCCAATTATTGGTGTTGTAACATATTTAAAAATGGGCGCTTAGCTCAGTTGGTAGAGCGCTACCCTTACAAGGTAGATGTCACTGGTTCGAGTCCAGTAGTGCCCACCATTTTTGATTATTTGCACTTAAGCTTTTAGCTCACGTACTTTAGTACGCTTCGCCAAAATCTTTTAGCACAACTAATTCAAAAACAATTCTTTTATTATTAAATTCTTGATTTTTGTTTTAATCAAGGCAGGTTCTTGAGTGAATGAGGAACATAGTTAAACTATGTGACGATTGAGCGAAAGGTTCTAACGCCAAGAAAAGCAAAAAGCACAATTTAAATGCGCGGTGGTAGTTCAGTTGGTTAGAATACCTGCCTGTCACGCAGGGGGTCGCGAGTTCGAGTCTCGTCCACCGCGCCACTTCTTTTTTGTTTATTTGCACTTAAAATCCCGACTCACATACTATAGTATGCTTCGCCGAAATTTTTAGCACAACTAATCCAAAAANAAGACCACATTCGCCGACATAGCTCAGTTGGCTAGAGCAGCTGATTTGTAATCAGCAGGCCCGGGGTTCAAATCCTCGTGTCGGCACCATCTTTCAAAAATTCNTAAATTATTTAAACGAAGCTTTTCGTTCCTCTTGCATCATACATATCTTTATATCTGAATGTAATGAGATTTTGCATAATTGCAAAGAGAATAATAAAGTTTATAAAACTGCTTCCTCCATAACTAAACATGGGTAGAGGAACACCTACAACTGGTGCGTAACCTATAGTCATAGCGATATTAACCCCCATATATATAAAAATCATAAATGAAATTGATACGGTTACTACTTTGATGTAGTAATCTTTGTTAAAGACACTTAGGCTAAGCAGATGCAGAATAAGCATGACATAAAGCAGTATGAGTGCTAAAGCACCTAAAAATCCTGTTCTTTCAACTACAAACGCAAAGATAAAGTCACTTGTTGCAATAGGTAGAAAACGCATTTGCGTTTGTGTGGCATCATCTTTATCTTTCCCTGTCCAACCACCTGAGCCAATAGCAATGATTGATTGTTCAACATGGTATGATGGCTTTTCACTCAAAAAATCATTAATTCTTACTTTTTGATAATCATGAAGTAAAAATTTATATGCTATTGGAGAAAATAAAAGAATAGCTGCAATAATAGTCGCCCATATTTTCCAGTATACTCCAACAAAAAAAAGAACACCATATCCTATAAGAAGTAACACCAATGCAGTACCAAGGTCTGGCTCTTTGGCTATGAGAATAAATGGAAGAAGTATATAGGAACTAAGTATTAAAAAGTCTTTGAGTTTATAACCTTGTAGTGTAGGCGGTCTCTTGTTAATAAGATACGCAAGCATTAAAATAAGTGCAGGTTTTACAAATTCTGATGGTTGTATGGTTGCGTTTATAAAAGGTATATCTATCCATCTTTGTGCACCAAGACGAGCATGTCCAAAAAATTCAACAGCCAAAAGTAAAATGATGTTTACCCAGTAGATAAGTGGTATCAACCAGCTCATTCGACGTATAGGAAGCAAAAAAATTACAATAAACGCTAAAAATGCAATACCAACATAAGCGCTTTGTTTCTGGGCAAGTGCGGGAACAACTTCTCCAATTAGTAAATTTGAAACTATCACTAAAGGTATGATAAGAATGATAGAAAAAAAGTCAAATTGTGCTAAAATACTCTTATCAAATCTCCACAAATTTATAACTCCATATTATTTTATAAAATTGTATCACAAAAGGAACATAATGAGAGAAACAAAAAGCTATGTTTGTAGTTTAGCCCAAAGATTAGATACATTTTTAGCATCAGAGATAGAGCAAACCCGTTCTCAAATAGCGCAACTAATAAAGCACGATTGCGTTTGGGTTGATGGGAAAAAAGTCGCACGTCCAGGTGTAAAATTAAAACCAAAACAGACCGTAAAAGTGGAGTTTCCAGAGGCAAAGCAAGAAAAAGCTCTTGCTGTTGATTTTGACGTTGAAATTCTTTATGAAGATGATGATGTTTTAGTAATCAATAAACCTAGTGGAGTTACTGTTCACCCGGCACCAAGTGTCAAAGAAGCCACTTTAGTTGATTGGTTAAAACACAAAGGTATCAGACTCTCAACAATCAGTGGGGAAGAAAGACATGGTATTGTCCACCGTTTAGATAAAGGTACAAGTGGAACTATGNTTGTTGCAAAAAATAATAAAGCGCATGAGTTTTTATCNGAACAACTTCAAGATAAGAGTATGGGTAGATATTATATAGCAATTATTGCACCGCCTTTAAAAGAAGATATTACAGTCATAGAATCAAACATAGGAAGAAGTTCTCATAATCGTTTAAAAATGGCTTGTGGATTAGAGCATGGTAAATATGCAAAAACTATGTTTAAATCATTAGCTTTAAGTAATGACGAAAGAAGTCAATTAATAGCCTGTAAACTTTTTACAGGAAGAACGCATCAGATACGTGTTCATTTAGAGAGCATGAACCGTCATATCTTAGGTGATCATATCTATGCTGTTAGCCCAAAAATAGAGAAATCGGAACGAATTATGCTTCATGCATATATAATTTATTTCATTCATCCAACAACGAAAGAGAGATTGTCTTTTTGTGCAGAATTTGATGATATAATGAAAGAGAGTTTAGATAAAAAATTTAATTTGGAGATAATAAATGAAGTTATGGAGACTAACAACATTTTGCGCAGCTTCCCTTCTAATTCTTAGTGGCTGTGGTGGTGCTACACCAAAACCAAAAGAAGATGTAGTTGTTGATGCAACTCTTCCTGTAGTAACACTCACTAAAAATGGCACAGTTGTTGATATGAAAACAATCGCTTTTGAATGGGAAAGTATTACAGACCCTAGAGTAAAAGGTATTTATGTTTATAAAAAAAGCCCTTCTACTCAAGAAGAACCAAACAAATTAGAATATTATAAGACTTTACAAAGTAGGTTTACAACTCACTATGTAGATACAGATGTTTTGCCAGACAAGAAATATAGCTATGCCTTTAAGACATTTTCTAAAGAAGCAGAGGGTCAGCAGAGTCGTGTAATTGTTTTAAATTCTTTGCCTGTTTTAGAATCGGTATCTTGGATTTACAGTGTTACCGGAATGCCAAGATCAGCAAAAATAATCTGGAGACCGCATGTAAACCAGAGAGTAAAATCATACGTTATTGAGAGAAAAACACTTGAAGAAGAACAGTGGAGTAGACTTGCTACGGTTGATGGCAGACTAAATGTAGAGTATATAGATTTAGATTTAAAAGATAATTTTGTATATAATTATCGTGTATTAGTCAATACATATGATGGTATTCTCTCTTCACCAAGTCAAATTGTCAAAGTAATAACTAAGGCGCTTCCAAAAGGTGTTACGGAGATAGTTACAACTAGAAATCTTCCAAAAAAGATAAAACTTACTTGGGACAAATCAGAAATAGAAGATTTTGCTTTTTATCATGTATACAGATCTGAAAGTGTTGATGGTTCTTATGATTTAATTGCAAAATTACATAACAATAAATTTGAAGATAAAATTTCAGAAGATGGAAAAAGCTATTTTTATAGAGTAAGTGTAGTTGATAAAGATGGACTAGAATCTAATCATGAAAAATTATCAATGCAAGGTATGACACTTCAAAGACCAGATGCTCCAGCCGTTGTAAAAGCAAATGAAGTTGGTAAAAGTATTGAGATCACATGGAGTAATGTTGATTCAAGAAGTAAAACTTTTACAGTTGCTAAATCCTACAATAAAAGTTGGATGGATACAGTTAATCAAGATTTTAAGGGTATTAAGGGTCGAAAATTTATTGATAAAGATGTTTTACCCGGTTCAGAATATGTATATGTTGTTTATGGTGTCGATGAAAATGGCATAAAATCTGAACCGAGTATAGCTATTAAAATTAAAACTACAGAGTCAAATGAAATTATACCCGTTGCCAAAAAAGCAGTTCAAGAAGAAATTATAAATGCTCCTGTTCAAGAAAATGAACCTGTAGAGATAATTTCACCAGTACAAGATTTAGATTTAAACGAGATTTAATGCCACATTTACATATAGAAAAGTTCAAAGAGATAGAGTACCCTCAGGTTCAAGATGAGGTTACTTTTAACTTTGTCGCGGTAAATTCAAATCATGATGATGAGAAGTTAATTTCAGTGACAGTTGAGAATGAAGATTTCTTTTTGCTTGTTAAAGATGAAAATGAAAGATCTTTGTTAAAGTCAGACAAGCTTACTAGACCGGCTTCTATATATAATGTTCATCGTGCACTTTTAGCTTATGCAAAGATAGCAAACTTAAATGTGATATCTTCAAATGTGCCAGAGTATCAAAAAAATATTCATCTCCAAGATGTCAATGCACTTAAAAAAATAGAATTTTTTGCAGAGACTTTTCCAAGTGATAGGGAAGTGAGAATAGAAGTTGGATTTGGTTCGGGTCGTCATCTCCTCCATCAAGCAGTTACTAACCCTGACATACTTTTTATCGGTATAGAAATTCATAGACCATCTATAGAACAGGTATTAAAACAGGTAAGTATTCAAAATTTAGATAACTTACTTGTTCTTGATTATGATGCAAGATTGTTTATGGAATTGGTTCCATCAAATATAGTAGGAAAAGTCTATGTTCATTTTCCAGTGCCATGGGATAAGAAACCTCACAGAAGAGTTATATCAACATCATTTATTGAAGAAGTTAGACGAGTTTTAAAGGTTGATGGAAGACTTGAACTCCGTACAGATAGTGAAAATTATTATGCTTATTCTTATGAAACCTTTATTGCGTTTAACAAAACGATACTTCATATTAATAAGAACAGAGATATTGCTATCAGTTCTAAGTATGAAGATCGATGGAAAAAAATGGAAAAAAATATTTATGATGTTACTATGATAAATGAAGAAGAATCTTCTGCTTTGGTTATAGAAGGTGATTTTAGCTTTAGAAAGTTTTCTGCATCCTTTGATGATATTATAAAGCTTCACGCAACAACACAAAAATTCGAGGGTGGATTTATTCATTTTGAAAGAGTGTATAAAATAAAAAATGGTGTTATGATGCGTGTATCTATGGGTAGTTTTGATAGACCAGAGCACACATATGTCATTATAGAAACAAATAAGATATCGTACTATCCTGAGATTCCACTCAAATCAAAAAGCAATGTAAGTGCACATAAGTTTTTAGATAAGGTTATCAATGGATAAGGTAATTATCGCTGATAATTTATCATTGTCATATTCAAACAATGAAACAATTATCAATAAGGCAAATTTCTCCATAAATTCCAGTGATTTTATATTTATTACTGGAGCGAGTGGTAGCGGAAAATCAACACTTTTAAAATCTCTTTATGGCGCTTTAAAACCAAAAGAAGGAAGTTTAGTTGTCGGTGGTGTTGAACTTCGTGGTGTCTCAAATAGTAAACTTAATTTTCTAAGAAAGCATATTGGTATTGTTTTTCAAGATTATAAACTTGTAAAAGAGTGGACTATTGAAAAAAATATTATGCTACCGCTTATTATTAACGGATATGAAAAAACAATCACTCAAAATCAGGTTGATTCTTTGCTAAAACATGTGCGTTTAAAACATCAGTCAGGTAAATATCCACTAGAACTTAGCGGTGGTGAGCAGCAGCGTGTAGCAATGGCAAGAGCGCTTTCACATAATCCTATACTTGTCTTAGCCGATGAGCCGACGGGTAACCTTGATGACTATTCATCACAACTTATTTGGAATCTTTTAGAGGGCGCAAATACACAGTTAAAGACTACTGTCATAGTTGTAACTCACCATATTCCAGAAACGATGAATGTTGATTATAAACACTTTCATATTGAGTATGGGAGTATTCATGAAGTCAGTTAAAAATCATCTCTCTTTAGTTATTGCACTTTTAAGTATACTTTTTTCTCTACAGGTATTTATTATTGTCGACAGATCTATAGACTCTTATAAAATAAACTTGGCTAATAATTACTCTGTAGTCGTAGTAGCGCAAAAAAACTTAAACGCTGTAGATGTTATTAACGCAAATAAAATTATAGAAGATATTTCTGAACTCGAACCAGATTCAGTCATAAAAAAGTTAGATACAGGAATGACAGCTAAAAATATTCAACTGTTAAAATTAACACTTCCAAAATTTTATAAGATTACACTTACCCATTATCCAACTCCAAAAGAGATTGATAAATTAACAAAAAATCTTTTAAGTGATAAAGTAATTGTAAAAGTAGAAAATTTTTCACATAATCATGACACGATCTATAAGCTTTTACTTCTCTTTAAATCGGTAATCTCTGTTTTTTCAGTCTCTATATTGATAGTTACAACGCTTCTTATCTTTAAAGAACTTAGAATATGGCAGTTTAAGCATAATGAGCGTATGAGTATCATGGGGCTTTTTGGAGCTCCTATATGGTTGCGTTCTGCTGTTTTATTTAGGTTGTCAATTGTTGATGCTTTAATCGCGAGTGCTTTAGCATTTGGNATTTTTTCATATATGTCATCTAACGCATGGATACTTAGTCAGTTCCAATATATAGGCATAAATATTATGATATTTGATCCAGTATATGATTTTTTAATTCTTTTGAGTGTAGCAGTATTTTTATCAATCATGCTTGCTTCATTAATTGTATTAGGGCATAAAGAAGAGGTATGATTCGTTTATTTATATCCCTATTTTTAATTGTCTCTTTTTTAAATGCCAAAGATAATGTAGATAAAAAAATTTCTAAAACAGCTTCTAAAATAAGTTCATTTTCTAAAAACTACTCTAAGATTAATAAAAAAATGGCAAAAACTGCAAAGGCTATTTTAAAGCAAAAAAAAGAGCTTGAAAAGCAAAATATATATCTTGATAAACTTGAAAAAGAGTTAAAAGATAAAGAGAGCAGTTATCAAGACAATACAAGCCAACTTGTTCAGTTAAAAGAGTATCAGGGTGTATTGAAAAAAGAACAAGATGCCATAGAAGAAGAACTTGTTTTTGTGATAGCACAAAGCGTTTCACTATCGGTCATATTAGATACAGAGTATGCAGTAAACGCAGATTCACTTATTGAGTTTGAAGTTTTAAATAGTATGCTTGAAAAGTCGAAGAAAAGGGCGAGTAATTTAAATAAAAAGTTTTATTCTAATGCAAAAAATATAGATGAATTAAAAAACCATACAGACTCCTTAGAAGTTGCTATAAATAATATTGATAAAAAAAGAAAAGATTTAATAAAAACTAAAAAAGCCAATAAAAAAGCTCTGAATAAGCTTGAATTAGCAAAAAATTCATACAAAAAAGAGTTACAACAGTTAATTAAAAAGCAAAATGCATTAAAGAAAACACTTGCAAAATTAAATATAATAAAAGTTGATAAAATAAGAAAAGCAAAAGAAGAGGAAGAGAGGAATGCAGCTTTTAGAAACAAAAATATAGTCTCTAATGATAATCTTCCTAAAGTTAAAAAACATGGAAGCAGTTATCAAAGCGTAAAAACTAAAAAGTATAGAGGTTCAAAAACAATTGCTCCATTAGATGCATACTCAATTGTCAAAAAATATGGTACCTATACTGATCCGATTTATGGCATTAAAATATTTAATGAATCTATTTCTTTGAAGCCAAAAAATTCAAACGCAAAAGTTAAAACTGTATTTAATGGTAAAGTAATATATGCAGATAAAACTGCTGTTTTAAACAATATTGTAATTGTTGAACATTCAGGTGGTTTACATACTATCTATGCGAATTTATCACAAATTTCTCCAAATATAAAAAAAGGTAAAAAAATTAAAAAAGGGTATACAATTGGACGTGTTAGTGATGAACTTGTATTTGAGGTGACACAAAAATCTTTTCATATTAACCCAATAAGACTCTTTCAGTAAGGTACTTAATATTTTATTAATTTATGAGAAGATATAATAGTGTTAATTATGAACAGGATATGTTATGGATGAATTAAAAGAGAAGAATACTGAACAACGTAATATGTACTATTATAATCAAATTCTTAATGCTGAGCGAAATAAAAAGGCGGCTCAGACGAGAAAGACTAAAGCGAAGAGTTTTGCTTCAAAAAAAGTTGATTTCAAAGATTATATTTATGTTCCAGAAGAGTGGGAAGGTGTCGCCTATGCTCTGTACATTCTTTTAATTCCGTATATAGTTGGAAATATATTTTTATTTTTAACTATTGCTAGAGGAAATATTGATAGTTACACAATGCTTGATACATCTGCGTTTCTTATAGTATGGGCGATTGGATATGAAATTACTGCTATCTTTATGCTTATTTGGATAACTATAATGTTCTTACAATATGACGGGGAAGATGAGGACTAAAGTTCAGATATTTAAAATATTATCAATTTTAGATATAATTTCAAAAAAATAAAACAGAGAAATTTATGAACTTTATACAAACTCGCGGATTCGATACAAGCAAACCACAAACAGTTACATTTTCACAAGCAATTTTATCTCCTATAGCTTCTTTTGGTGGTCTATATGTACCAGAAACTCTTCCTAGCTTAGGTTTAGATTTTTTAAATAAACATATCAACTCATCATATAAAGAGTTAGCTTCAGATCTTTTATCCCGTTTTGAGATAGATATAGAACAAAGTGTTATAAATGAAGCCCTAGATTTGTATGATAATTTTGATGATAAAAACAATCCCGTACCTGTTGTAAAAATAAAAGAAAATCTTTTTGTAAGTGAATTGTACCACGGTCCTACGCGTGCATTTAAAGATATGGCACTCCAGCCTTTTGGACATATTCTTTCATCGGTTGCACAAAAAAAAGACGAAAACTATCTTATTCTAGCAGCGACAAGTGGAGATACTGGACCAGCAGCCTTAGAGACTTTTAAAAATAAGCAAAATATTCAAGTAGCTTGTATGTATCCAGCTAATGGAACTTCTGATGTACAAAGACTTCAAATGGTTACAGAAGAGGCTTCTAATTTAAAAGTTATAGGAATAAAAGGTAATTTTGATGATGCTCAGGCAGCCTTAAAAAATCTTCTTTCATCTGAGAGTTTTGAAAAGATTTTAAAAGAGAAAAACATATCCCTTTCCGCGGCAAATTCTGTTAACTTTGGACGTATTATATTTCAGATTATTTATCATATACATAATTATCTTGAAGTAGTAAGACAGGGTGCTACAAAAATGGGTGAAGAAGTATACTTAAATGTTCCAAGTGGTAACTTTGGGAATGTTCTTGGTGCGTATTATGCAAAAGAGATGGGTCTTCCTGTTAGAAAACTAATAATTGCGTCAAACGAAAACAATATCTTAACTCGTTTGATTCAAACGGGTATTTATGATATGCGTGGTAAAGACCTGATATTGACAACTTCTCCAGCAATGGATATTTTAAAATCTTCAAATGTTGAGCGTGTTTTATTTGCTCTTTATGGGTCAGAGCGTACAAGAGAATTAATGAATGATTTAGATACTAAAGGAGTTTATGCATTGACTTCGGATGAACTCTTAAGACTTCAAGAGATATTTGTTGGTGATTTTTGTAGCGATGATGAGGGTAAAAAATACATCAAAACTACTTTTGATAATGGATATCTTATGGATCCTCATACAGCAACTTGTTTTAAAGCTTATGAAAGTTGTGCAACAGATGATATTGCAACAATCATCTACTCAACTGCAGAGTGGACAAAATTTTCACCAGTTATTGCAAACGCATTAACTGGTGAACAAGATGCAGAAGATATTATTGCCCTAAAATCTATCTCAAAAGAAGCAAAAGTAGAGATACCGGGAATGATTAATGAACTATTTAATAAAAAAATAATTCACGATAGAGTTATAGAAAAAGAAGATATAGAAAAAGAGATATTAGAGTTTCTGTAGTTCTAGAAGAGTTATAAATTAGATTCCAGGTCAAGCCTGGAATGACGGAGTTAACGTCACTTTAAATCGAAGAAAAGAAAGATATTTTAAAGCTCTAAAGCTCTCTTATATGCTTTTTCGATAGCATCCATACAAGCGCTTCTAACATTTCCATCTTCTAGTGCCCCATATCCTGCAGCAGTTGTCCCACCAGGACTCATAACGCCATCTTTTAAAAGAGCAGGGTGAATATCTTGAATTAGGTCTCCAAATCCTGCAAATAAACCACGCATAATAGCCATTGCATCATCGCGTTTAAGACCTTGTTTTACAGCTCCATCAGCTAAAGCTTCAGCAACCAATGCTAGGTATGCAGGACCACTTCCGGCAAGTCCCGTTGCTATATCTAACTCTTTTTCACTTGAAAGCCATCTTGTGGACCCAATAGCTCCTAAAAGACTTTCTGCTTCTTCCTTAAACGCAGTATCACCTGTGAGTGTAGTCATAGATTTTCCTACGCTAGCAGCAAGATTTGGCATAGCCCTTACGACTGCGTTTGTATTGAGGTTTGTTCTGAGTTTATCAACAGATGTACCGGCTAAAACAGAGTATACAACTCTCGCTTTTCCAGATAAAACAGAAGCTACTTCTTCTACATTTGCAGGTTTAACACAAAATAAGATAGTTTTGTCTTGGATGTCAAACTGATTGAGTAAACGTTTATCTATTTCAATGCCTAGTTCTTGTTCGAAAATATCTAGTTTTTTTAAATTTCTTCCAACAACTTCTATTTTGTAAGTATTTTTTAATCCTTTGGCAATACTTAGTGCCATATTCCCATTTCCGATAAAAGTAATTGTGTTCATAATAGAGCCTTAAAGTTTTTATGTTAGTATAACATTTATACAACAATTAACATACTATACGAAGGTTATAAATGAATAGGTTAGTTATTAAAGTCGGTAGTGCTGTTTTGACACATAAGAATAAAATAGCAAAAGAAAGAATGTTAAACCTTGTAAGTTTGATAGCAAAATTAAGATCCAAATATGATGTTGTTTTGGTGACTTCTGGCGCTGTTGCTGCTGGGTACTCAGCATTAAAACTTGATAAAAGTAAACAGATAGGTAAAAAAGCTCTTGCATCGGCAGGTCAACCAATCTTAATGACAAGTTATAAAAAGAAATTTGATATATTTAATATTGACACTGCGCAAATATTATTAACAGAAGATGATTTTGATTCTAGAAAGAGAACGAAAATGTTTCAAGAAATAATAAATGCTCATTTGTCTAATGATATTTTACCAATTGTCAATGAAAATGATATTACATCTACCCCTGAACAATTGTTTGGTGATAATGATCAACTCTCAGCAAATGTGGCACATGCGATTAATGCTGAATTATTAGTTATTTTAAGTGATATTGATGGATACTATGACAAGAATCCTCAAGAAAATGAAGATGCGAAAATTTTTAAAATAATTACTGAATTACCAGACGAAGTATTGGAAGATACTAGTACACCAAATGATCCCTTTGCAACTGGTGGGATAGTTACTAAATTAAAAGCTGCCGACTTTATGATTAAACATGGAAGAAAGATGTTTTTGACAAATGGATTTGATTTAACTTCTGCAGAATTATTTCTTCTAGAAGGGAAACATACATTAGGTACATTATTTCAATCAATAAGTGCTAAGGAGAAATAGATATGGAAATTTTTTTACAAGAAGCGAAATCTGCAAGTAGAGTTCTTTCTGTTTTAAGTGGTCGTGAAAAAAACAGAATTCTTTTGGAAATGGCGAAAGCTTTAAGACGAGATACACCTGACTTATTGTCGGCAAACGCAGTAGATATGGCAAATGGAGAGAAAAATAATCTTACATCTGCACTAATGGATAGACTCTTTTTGGATGAGAGCCGCGTTGATGCAATGGCTGTTGCTATTGAAGAAATTGCAGCGCTTAAAGAACCGGTTGGTCGTGTTCTTGATGGTTGGGTAACAGAAGATGGACTTAAAATAGAAAAAGTAAGTATAGCAATAGGAGTTATAGGTATTATTTATGAATCACGCCCAAATGTTACATCAGATACGGCTGCATTATGTTTTAAAAGTTCAAATGTCTGCGTTTTAAAAGGAGGTAAAGAGGCGGAAAATTCTAACAAGGCCATAGCAAAAGTTTTACAAGATGTTTTACTTGCTAATAATTTACCATCATCACTTATCTCGCTTATACCAGATTCATCCAGAGAAGGTGTCAATAAATTAATAAAAATGGATAAGTATGTTGATTTAATTATTCCTCGTGGTGGAGCAGGACTTATAAAACATGTAAGTGAAAACGCAACTGTAAGTGTTGTTAAGCACGATAAGGGGCAATGCCACACTTACATAGATAAAGATGCAAAAATAGACAGAGCTATAGCTATAGCCATAAACGCAAAGGTTCAGCGTCCTGGTGTTTGTAATGCTATGGAGACTCTTTTAGTGGATAGTGCAATTGCAAAAGATACACTGCCTCTTTTAAAAGTAGAATTTGACAAAGCACATACAGAGTTAAAAGGCTGTTTAAATACTCAAAAAATTATAGAAGTTGCAAATGCAAGTGATGAAGATTACGATACAGAATATTTAGCAAATATATTAAACATAAAAGTCGTAGATGGAGTTAATGGAGCGATAGAGCATATTATAAAATATGGTTCAGGTCATTCAGAGGCTATAATTACTGAAAATATAAGTTCTGCAGAAGAGTTCTTAAATGCAGTAGATGCAGCAGCAGTTTATGTAAATGCATCAACCCGTTTTACAGATGGTGGTGCTTTTGGCTTTGGTGCAGAGGTGGGAATTTCTACAAATAAGCTTCATGCTAGAGGGCCAATGGGCATCGAGGGTCTGACAACTTATAAATTTAAAATTTATGGAAAAGGGCAAATTAGATAATGTATGATATCGAGGAGTTAAGAAAAATATCTTTTTTTGAAAATCTAGATGAACAGGAGTTGAAACTACTTGCTACTTTTTCAAGAAAGAAAACCTATACAAGTGGTGAAATAGTTTTTTATGAAAAAGAGATACCACATTCTCTTATTTTTCTTACAAAAGGGGTATTAAAAGTATATAAGACTGATTTAAAAAATAATGAAATTGTCTTGCATAGATTTAAACCTACTTCATTAGTAGCAGAAATGGTTACCTTAGAGGGACTTCCTTATCCGGCATCCGGTTCTTTTGATACAGATGGAAGTATTATAGAGATAGATTTTGAGAAATTTAAAAAAGAATTTTTTAATAATCCGACAGTGGCACTAAGCTTTTTTAAGTCACTCTCTAGAAAAATAAAAAACTTAGAGAGTGTAATATCTCTCAATATAGTTTTAGACTCTACCGCGAGATTAGCAAAATATATTTACGAAAATGAAGAAGTATTGCAGATGAAACATGCTCAAATTGCACAACATTTACATATGACGCCTGAAACATTATCTAGAATGTTTAAAAAACTTGTAACGTTAGAACTGGTAGAAAAAACATCAAACGGATATGTGATAACAAATAGAAAAGGACTTCAAGTCCTTTTTGAATAAAAGTGAATATATTTAATTAATTATTGATAGATATCAATATTATATCTTTGGATATCTATTATAATTTGGCATATTAATAAAAAGGTTTATACAATGTCAAATATACCAAGTGAAGCAAGTAAAATAGAAGTAGACGGTGCAACTGTAGATTTCTTTAAATTAGAAAAAGATGGTCAAAGTACTTACTACTTTGATACTTCTGCAGAAGGGCCACCACATCCAATGGTAAATGCTATGAGCGGTCTTAAGCTTATTAAAAATACAAATGACGTTCTTGTTATGATCAATCATAAAGCTCCTGGTGGTCTTTTCGGTAAACTTGATGCTGATGTACTTCATAACACAGAAGATATTGAGGGTGGTTTGGTTAAAGTTACTTTTACGAGTGTAAACGCGGGAATAGATTCTGATTTATCACAAACTAGTTGCGGTGGTTGATTTAGTTTATGTCTCCTATTTCCCAAGATTTTGCACCTCCATTTAAACTTATAGCTCCCTTTTTTATATTAGGGAGTTTTTTTTATCTCTTATCATCATTTTATTTATTTTCATTTAGTCTTGATGAATTGAATTTTTTAAATCCTAAAGTCTTAAGTTTTGTGCATATCTTTTTACTTGGTTTTGTAATGATGATAATCTTTGGAGCAATGGCTCAACTTGTCCCTGTAGTTCTGGAAGTAGGACACTTTGGAGTTGAGCTGTTTTACGCCATATGGCCCTTGCTTTTACTCGGCACAACTCTTATGGCACTTGGCTTTTTGTTCTCTCCTGCGCTCCTCCCCTATGGTGGTGTTATAGTTCTAATATCTATGATGATTTTTGTTATGGAAATCTTTTTGACTATCTTTAAAGTTGAAAAATTAAATCTTGTTATGAGTAGTGTTTTAATCTCAAATACATTTTTATTTTTTGGAATTATATTTGGACTTTTAATGGCACTCTCTTATGCAGGAACAATATCTATAGATATAACTAGACTGTTACATGGACATGTATTTATGGTTTTAGGTGGATATATTAGTATAACTATTATGGGACTATCTATTGTTCTTGTTCCAATGTTTACATTATCTCATGGTTTCTCAATGAAGCCTTTGAAAATCTCAATAACTTTGATGAGCATAGGTGTTCTTTTGGTTACTGTTGGAGCACTTTTTGGGTTGACGTATCTAGAGTATATCGGATATTTTTCCTCTATAGTTTCTTTAGGTTTTTATTTTTATATTATCTATATAATATATAAGACACGACCTAGAAAAGAGAATGATGTTTACGCTATATCTGCCATGTTCTCTTACATCTCTATGCTAGTGTCTGTAATAATTGGAGTTGCCTATTATATTACAGGTAAAGAGGAACTTCTTTTAGCTTCTGTATGGTTGTTCTTTTATGGTTTTTTTGCTTTTTTAATCACTGGGCATATCTATAAAATAATTCCATTTCTCGTTTGGTTTGAACGATTTTCTCCACTTGTAGGAAAGCAAAAAGTTCCTATGCTTGCAGATATGATTCCTTATAAAAGTTCACAAGCTCAGTTCGTATTTAGTGCAATAGGAGTTGTTCTTATAACAATAGCAATAGGAACAAAAACAGAGATATTAATAAGTGCAGGAGCATCTTTTTTAGTCCTTGGAGCTTTTGCATTTGTAAGAAGTGTTTTCTATATGATTTACTTTAAATAATATTTAAACCTTTTGTATGATATGATACATGAAGAAGGGTTTAAATGGATGTTTTAAAAGATTTAAAAGTAGCAGCAAAAGGTTTTAAAATCCTTTATGTCGAAGATAATCAAGCACTGAGACAAAACGCAGCGAAATTATTAGAAAAATTTTTTNATCATGTTGATGTTGCAGAGGATGGGCTTGTTGCTCTTGAATTATTTAAGAAGCATCGCTATCCTATCATAATCACCGATATAAAAATGCCAAATATGAATGGTTTAAAACTTGCTAAAAATGTTAAACAGATTGAACCTGATACTAGGGTAATCATCATGTCTGGGCATGATGAAAAAGAGTATCTGATTAAAGCTATAGAAATTGGCATTTTTCGATATCTTAAAAAACCTGTAAATCTCAAAGCATTAACACATGATTTATACCTTGCACTTCAAGAGATACAGCACGAAAAAAATACCAAAATTCTCTACACTAATCTTCAAAGTATATTTAACTATCAGAGTTCTATGGTCATCATGCTAAACGGTATTAAACCAATTCTGGCAAATCAAATATTTTTAAACTTTTTTAATGTTGATTCACTTGAAGAGTTTAAAGAGACTTTTGGTGATATAGGGAAACAGTTGATGCAGCATGACGGTTTTTTATACAATACAGGAGAAATTAGTTCTCTGAATACACTACGAATTAATGAGAAAAAACTTTTTCATGTAAAAATTAAAAATCATAGAGATGAGATTAAACATCTTATTGCTAAATACCAAATTATTCCTGAAAAAAAAGGTTATGGGATATTGTCATTTGATGATGTTACAGAGTTAAAGCTTTTAAAACTTTTTGATGAAAAACAGACAGAGTTAGATGATAAAAACCAAGATAACGAAGCGATGTTTAGGCTTCTTGAAGTTATTCAGAGAAACAGTGCTAAAATTGAACTTCATAACTACTATCAAGGTTTGAGTATAACACACAAGGGAGTGATTGTAGAAGTAAAAGAAAACTCTATTGTGTTAAAAACAATATATATGCAGCAAAAAGCTATACAGCTTGAAAAAAGCACTATTATTGTTTCTGAAGCTCTTCCTTCTGCTATAGGTTGCGCTTCTATAGTGAAAATTGGATTTGAAAATCAAACCATAGAACTAACAGATTTAAAATTTCTAAAATCCTCACCTATCTCTAGAAAAACCATAAGGGTCTCTCCTGATGAAAAATACTCCGCATCACTTTTCTTGGGAGAAAATAAATTTCATGGAGATATTGTTATTGAAGATATATCTTTAGATGCAGTCAAGTTTAAGCTAAACGCAATTCCAGCTGGCTTACAACAAGGTGATGAAGTAAATCTTGATATAGTTTTAGAACTCGATAAAAAACCTCTTATTATAAACACGAAGGCAACAGTACTTAGAAAAATTGAATCAAGATATAGTTTTAGTGTAGTTTTTATGTTCCAAGATGTAAAGAGAAGTGAACTTATAAAATATATAACAAAAAGACAAATGGCAATTATTCGCGAATTTAAAGGACTACAAAATGACTGATAATGAAAAAATATTATATGATGATGGCACACATAAGTGTGTTATGTTTAGTTTTGATGATGAATCTCATGAAGATTCCTTTCTCTCTGTAAACCAGTATTTAATAGTTCAAAATGGAGTTGGTGTTTTAGTGGATCCTGGAAGTGAAGCTATCTTTGATGAGCTTTTTGATGCCGTAAGTAGACATGTTGAGATACAAAACATAAAATTTATCTTTTTTTCTCACCAAGATCCTGATGTCTCTGGTTCTATTACTCAGTGGGCTATTGCTACAAACGCAAAGTTCATTATGTCAGGTTTGTGGGTGAGGTTTATGAGCCATTATGGCTTTATGGAGATGAATAGAGTTATGAGTTTAAGTGATCATGGTGCTAAATTGAAGTTTGGCAGTGAATACCTAAAATTTGTTCCGGCTCACTTTTTGCACTCTCCTGGAAACTTTTCTTTATATGATTCAAAATCAAAGATAGTTTTTTCTGGAGATATTGGGGCAGCTATTGTTAAGACCCCTGAAGATTATAAACGTGTAGATAGTTTTGAAGAGCATATAAAAAGTCTGCATGGTTTTCACAAACGTTATATGGGTTCAAATAAACTATGCCGTGCTTGGGTGGCTAAAGTGGAAGCTCTTGATGTAGAGATTATTGCTCCTCAGCACGGGTTGATATTTGAAGCTGAAAATATTAGAAAATTTTTAGAGTGGTTAAAAGAATTAAAATGCGGTAGTGACTATTTAGAAGAACTTTACTAAGGAATTCTCTTGAAAAAACTTGATATCAAATCTCTTAAGAAAAGTTTGACTTTTTATATTGCAATGGCAATGCTTTTCTTAACTGTTATTACTGTTGTTTTTACAGCGTATATAGAAAAGTATCGAGTGAATGTAGAAGAGAAAAACTACATTAAACAGATTGATCTAGGTATAGAACATGTTATAAAACATTATATTCGAGATTATGGTTATAGAGTTCGTCGCATGATTGAAACTGAAAATGTAAGTGAGTATCTCAAAACTAAAAATCGTGAGGATTTATATAAAAATTTTAAACCGAAATGGGATTTGATGGTTGAAGAGGAAAAAAATCTTGAAGTTATGCAATTTCATTTGGCTGATGGTAGTTCTTTTCTTCGTATGCATAAACCAGAACTCTATGGAGACAAGCTAATAAATACAAGACCTCTGATGAAAGAAATTCACACCAAGCATCAACAAATAGTTGGATATGAAACAGGTCTTTATGCTACAACCTACAGAATTGTTAATCCAATATTTGATAAGAGTGGAGAGTATCTAGGCGCATTGGAAATAGGCTTAAATCCAAAGTTTATAGCAGATGTAGTTCGTAATATAAATGGTTTTTGTGGAATAATGTTTATTAAAGAAGATGCTCTTTCTCTTTATTCTAAAGAGAGTAAAATATTTATAGACGGGTATAAATTACAATCTGAACTCTCATCAAAGAGTGAAGATTTATGTGCTGCGCTTAAGATGGAAAATAAACTTGAAGATGGCATGAAAGTTGTAGTTAATAATAAAACTTACAAAACACATCTTTTTATTTTAAACAATTATCAAAATGAACCTACAGTTAAAATAATATTTTTTCATGATATTTCTAGTATTGGAGAATTACGTAATTATTTATTACTTGGACTTTTTATATCGCTTACAATTATTCTTTTAGCTTTGATTAGGTTGATTTATCGTCGTATAGGGCTCTATCAAAATGAAGTAAATTCTCTTTATGCTCAGCAGATAGAAAAACTCAATGAGAGCGAACATCGGTTTGAACTTCTGTATAAAAAAGCACCTGAAGCGTATCAATCTTTGGATATAAATGGAAATATACTTATTGTCAATTCAAAATGGAGTGAGGCTTTAGGTTATAAGGATGAAGAAGTTATAGGAAGAAACTTTAGTGAATTTTTAGCACCTGGTTTTAAGGAAAAGTTTAAAGAAAATTTTTCAAGATTTAAAGAAAAAGGAGAAGTAAGCGCTGTAGAATTTGACATGCTTAAAAAAGATGGAGATATAATCAGTGTCTCTTTTAACGGAAAGATTGTAAAAGATGACGAAGAGCATTTTACGCAGACTCATTGTATATTTTCTAATATTACAGAGCAGAAAGTTCTGAGAGAAAAAATAGTATATAATCAGAAGTACTTACAAAATATTTTTGACATAAATCCAAATATTATGATAGCGACTAAAGGGGATAAAATTGATACAGTCAATCCTGCGATGTTGTCATTTTTTAATTATAAATCACTTGAAGAATTTCAGGCTGAACATGACTGTATTTGTGATTTCTTTTTAAAAGGAGATGAGTGCTTAGAGTCTCAAAAGGATGGTTTAAACTGGCTAGAATATATCGTAAAATACAATAAGAGTCTTAATAAAGTCTGTATGCAAAAAGAGGGGCAAAGACACTACTTTACAGTTGAAGCACACTCTCTTGCTCTTGATGAATGGAATCGCAGCATAGTATTCTTTAATGATGTAACGGAGATTGAAAAAATTGGTAAGCAGTTAGAGTATGCTGTGAAGGGTGCAAATGATGGTCTCTGGGATTGGAATTTAGAAGAAAACAGTATGTATTATTCTCCAAGATATAAAGAGATGCTAGGCTATACAGATAAAGAGCTTATAAATACACTAGAGACTTGGAAGAGCAGGGTTCATCCTGATGATTTTGATATGGCTTTAAAAAAAATAGAAAGATGTCATAAAACTCCAGGTTTAGAATATAAGTTAACTCATAGACTGCGACACAAAGATGGACATTGGGTATGGATACTGAGTCGTGGACAGACCATCTTTGATAAGAGTGGTAAAGCTGTTAGAATGGTTGGCTTTCATACGGATATAACAGAATTAAAAGAGCTTGAAACGCAGCTAAGAGAAAGTGAAAAAGTTTATTATGATTTTTTTGAACATACAAAAAGTGCAAATATTATGTATGAAACAGATGATGATGGTAAAAGTTTTAAAATCAAAACTATGAACTCTTTAGTTGAGAAGTTAGATAATATAAAAAGCGTAGAAGTTATTGGAAAAAAAGTTGATGAGGTTTTTCCTGGCGTAGAAGAGTTTGGATTATTAGATATATTTAGAGAAGTTTATCGTAGTGGTCAATCCTATAACATGCCAATAAGCTTATATGAAGATGATAAAAAGTCGGTATGGAGAGAAAACTATGTATTTAAACTTTCAAATGGTAATATCGTGGCTTCTTATGAAGATAGAACAAAAGAGAGAGAACTTGAAATTCTTTTAAGTAATACTATAAATTCAGTTGAGAATCTTATCTTTGTTAAAGATGATAATTTGAAATATATAGAGTGTAACAAAGCTTTTGAAAACTTTATAGGCTATTCAAGAGATGAGCTTATTGGAAAAGATGATTATGATTTTTTTGACAAACATATAGCAGATAAGTATAGAGCAAAAGATTTAGAGATGCTACAAGATGAGCATAAAATAGAAAAGTTTGAATGGATAACTTTGAGTAATGGAAGTGAAATCTACCTCTATACTATTGTATCTCCTTTACGTGATTATAAAGGTAAGACAATTGGTTTAGTTGGCAATGCTGTTGATTTAACACAACAAAAACGGCTTGAAGATGAGTTGCGTTCTTCAAAACAAGAGTTTGAAAAATTCATGGAATATGTACCGGGAAGCATACTTATAAAAGATGAAAATCTACGTATTGTTTATGCAAACAATACGGCAAAATCTTTTTTTAATGGTAGAGATATTATTGGGCTTAAATCTGAAGATTTACTTTCAAACAAAGACTTAGAAACAGTCAACAAACTTGATGAACAGATTTTAAAAGAAAATTTTGTAGATACGATTGAAGAATATACAAACTATAAGAATGAAAAGAAAGTATATCGTACGATGGGATTTGTCATAAATGATGAAGGTGTCAAAAAGATAGGTACCATTATTGTTGATATTACAGATGAATATGCGATGAGAGCCGAATTACAGCACAATGAAGAACTTATGCTAGCACAATCACGACATGCTGCAATGGGAGAGATGATAAGTATGATAGCTCATCAATGGAGACAGCCAATTAGTGTTATTGCTATGGATGCGAATAATATATTAGCGGACATAGAGCTTGAAATGCTTGAGGAGAATAGCTTAAGACGTACATCTGCAAATATTATACATCAAACGCAAGAGCTTTCAAAAACGATAGATGACTTTAGAAACTTTTTTAGACCTGAAAAAGAGGCACAAGAGATTGTAGTAAAAGAGTTGTTTGATGATGCGTTTGGAGTTATAGGAAAATCTTTACAAAATTCTCAAATCGAGTTTAGTTTAGAAGTTGATGAAACTATGAAGCTTACAACGTATTCAAGAGAGTTGATGCAAGTGCTTATAAATATAATCAAAAACTCAAAAGAAGCATTAATAGAAAGAGGAATAAAAAACAAAAAGATATCTATTTTTACCAAAGAAGAGAAAGAATATTTTACTTTTAAATTCTGTGATAACGCTGGTGGCATAAAAGAGGAAGATATGCAAAATGTATTCGATCCCTACTTTACAACAAAAGGTGAGAAGAATGGCACAGGTTTAGGTTTATACATGAGTAAAACTATAGTTGAAAAACATTTGCAAGGTTTACTTAGTGTAGAAAATGATGCTGAGGGAGCATGTTTTATAATAAAAGTTCCTTATGTATTAAACATGAAGGAGTAGAAAATGAATTTGGATTATGATAGTGCTGTTGCAATTTTAAGAGATATTTATTGGGTGGGTTATGAGGAAAAAGAGAGTCATCTTCATTGTAACTCCTATATTTTAATTGATGATGAAGAAGTAGTCTTTTTTGACACAGGTTCCATTCCTGACTTTTCTATAATTATGCGAAAAGTTTTAGAAGTAGTTGACTTTAAAACGATAAGTATTATAGTTGCATCTCATCAAGATCCGGATGTTTGTGGAAATATGGCCATAGTTGAAGATGTGATAGATAATCCAGAGCTAAAAATTGCAGTACATTCAAACACTGCAAGGCTTGTGAGACACTATGGGTTGAAATCTGGAGTATACATAGTAGATGAGCATGATTATAAAATAACACTTAAGAGTGGAAGGGAATTAGAATTTATTTATGCTCCTTATTTGCATTCTCCTGGTGCTATTGTTACTTATGATAAAAAGACAAAAACTCTTTTTACAGGTGATATTTTTGGTGGTGTATCAAAAGAGTGGT
>JGI10211J34971_10001150_pt1 | contig 22081 bp, 34 predicted proteins | sample Etolagsediment_FD_34971 | JGI IMG/M metagenome (IMG submission 34971)
ATATACTTCAAACACTCACAGTTTGTGAGGGATTAAAGATAAGTTACTTGTACATTTACAACGCCAGGTTCAATCATTCCGATTTGTTTGGCAGCTGCGTATGACAAATCAAGCTCACGGGCACCAATATAAGGACCGCGATCATTAATGCGTACATCCACGCATTCTTTGTAGCAAACACGTAGTTTTGTGCCGAAAGGTAGGGTTTTATGTGCGGCGGAAATGCCGTACATATTGTAAGTTTCACCGTTGGCTGTGGTACGTCCGTGAAAATATGGACCATACCAGGAAGCCAGCATTGTCTCTGCACTGGATGCGCTTGTGCTGATACAGGCAGAAGCAATAAAGGCGCTGCTAATAATACGTTTAAACATTTATACAAATCTAATAATTATCAATGTACTAATTAAGGGAGCACATTGTGTGCCCCCATAAATAATATCAAGCAGTGACTAAGTCACGAGCAACGGCAAAAGCACGCTTGCTAATCTGTGCACCTAAACCGAAGGTGCCACGTGCGAACTGAGCACGACCTTTGGCAGCTGTAGTGCCTCTAGTTGAGGTCTCAACTTGTGTGATTGCGTTAACAGCAGTCCACAGTGTGCCAGGGTTGAATTCAACGCCATAGCCACGATTCATAGCAGCAGTGATTTTGTCACGCTTACGGAACACTTGACCTTCGTCAATGTTATAAACTTTGTCAACGAAATCGTTGAACTGAGAATTAGTGATACTGAATTGTGAAAACTCACGCATCAGCTCACACTCAGTGACAAAGTCCTGACGTGCTACATCAATGCTATTGATAAGAGCATCGAAGTTGTTGTTGGCACCGTTCTTGTGAGTAATGCTGCTGTGAGCACCACTCTCACTAAGTGCAGCAGTCAGAGTGTTCTGACAGACGACACGAATGTTGGTGAACTTAGCGCCACAACCAGTCTTACCGTCGTGACCGAGGTAGCCAACAATGCGACGCTTTACTGTGTCACCAGGGACGATGTCCGTCTCCGCACCACGGAGTGTGGCGGTAAAACAGACTTTGGCACCATTCGATAGAACGATGACGCAGTCCATGTCAACCTCTTCGCGGATGAACTCTGCCATCCGAAGGAGCGAATCGTTCTGGACAATTTCGTACTGTTTACTGACGATTCCGAGCAAAGCTTCGGAGTCAGTTCGGACAACAGCGAAGTGCTCTGTTGGTAGTCCGTCCATACCTTCAGAGAGGTAATAGAGGGGCCGCTTCTCGACAGCGAATAAAGCGTCTGCTGTTTCAAACGCTTCTCGCGCAGGCAGGGTTCCGTCTGTAACGACACCCATTCCGTGCCAGGCACGTTCGCCATTGCCGAGCCAGCCAGATGTGAAATTTGCGGGCATTTTGAAGCCATATATAGAACAACCCCTTACGGGGCACGCGCTTTTAAAACTCCTGTTAAGGAGTGGTTATGAACATATTTATGCTTTCAAGAAAAGGCAAGCGGAAATAGCTTCTAGAAAAAATATAAAGTTTACAAAAATTAGGAGGTTTAAATTCAAGCAAATGTATGCAAAGAAACAGATAAAACGCTAAGGTTTTGTAGATTGTCAATTTTAAATCGAACAATGCGTCGTGTTGTGTTGAACATGCCAAATGAAATGGCAGAACTATTAACAAAATATTCAAAACTAAAAGGAAAAACGATAAGTAATGTCGCCATTGAATTACTTAAAGCTAATATTCACAAACAAGCATATGTGTGCACAGTAATTGAAGATCTTTTAGATGAACTAGAAATTTCTTTAGATAAAAGAGCTGCTAAACGTTGCTATGGATTTGCTTGCTGGAGTTGTAAACATGACGCAAAATGTAGAGCAGGCTTACACGACAATGGCTATGAAGTGAAGCCAGAATGTGCACATTTCTTAAAGCCCGATGCAGAGATTTAATGTAGCAATAGAAAACACAGTGGTATCAAGTGATTTCGAGAAAAAATAACCATATTGCTACGCTAACCGCACTTGTTTCCTTATATATGTCTTTTTTATTACACCTCTCTGTATTTTTTATCTAGGTATATAGGAAGTAGTGCAGCAAGTGCGGTAATTGAAGCAACTTAAGAAACAAAAGGAAAGTTAGGTTGAAAATTCATTTTATCGGCTAAGTTTTGTCTAAAGTTATTTAAAAATTCACTTGTATCAAAAAAACTGCTTGTTTTTTCGGGCACAGTAGAAGTATTATTCATCTTTTCTGCTGTTGTACCAGCAGGCTGCTTCATAATGCTGTCGTTTAAAGTACCGTCAATGATACTTCCTACATGCTTGTCGAGTAAATCTTTTGAACGTTGATAACCAGGAGATAATTCAGCATCAGGATTTGGCATCTCATCCGGAGGGATTACCTCTTCTTCTTCTTTTGGAGTTTCTACAGGTACTTCTACTTCAACAGTTTTAGGGTTTTGAATATATTCAATTAAACGATCAACCTCTGATTGCTCATCAACATTACCAATGCCTAGTTCAGATGCAGCATCTCGAACAGTTCCATAGTCGTAGTCGTATAAAGGATTTAAGAATTCAATGGCGTTGCTATTGTAAGTGTCCTCAGCGCTAGCCCTTTCTCCGTAATTGTCGTTATATTTTTCAGGATGTCGATAATCCCAAGGTCTACCATCAAGGCTGAAATCATTTTTTCCAATACGACCATTGTCACCGTATTTAGGGTTATAAGACATTTAACAATAAAAAAGCAATACCTCAATTATAGAAAGGCATTGCTTATATAGTTATTTGGTCAACCCTGGCTTGATAAGTGAAGGAATATCAGGAATGTTTGGAAGATTCAGTTCTTCAGCTTCTAGCTGTGCTTGCTTAATGCGATCATCAACAAAATCATAGTTCATGAATTGGTTGAAAAGATCTTCGTATGTCATGGCAGATGTACGATGATACTCAAGCCAAGAGAGCACAGCTTGTTTAAAGCCTTCAAGTATTTTCATTGACTCAGCAATTTGCTCTTCAGGTGTTTCACCTGAGCCAGCATCACAGAGAACGTCTGAAAAATATTCTTTGTAGTATTCAATTGAACCATACTCCGGTTTATGAGAACCAAGGTAAGGTCGAGTGTGTTCAGTCATATATACCTCAGATATAGAGTTTATGGCAATGTTGAGCCCGTCGATCCAGAAATGAGGATAGCTTCTCTTTTAGCATTGCCAAAGCCGTATGTCCGACTTGAACGGACGACCTGCTGTTTACAAAACAGCTGCTCTATCCGACTGAGCTAATACGGCATAACGATTCACTTATCCGATTGCTTGCTATGGGGCTACTTCTCACCCAACATTCTGACAGTTTGAACCGGAGTAAGACGGGAACCACCCGAATAGTCCACAGGGAGTGAGTTCCAAACGTGCTGAACAGCGAAGGTTCAGTTGCTGAGTGGCACCTATGGTTGGGGCATCTCAAACCCCTAATACCCAGAGCGAGACTTGAACTCGCACGACTTATCCAGTCAACGGATTTTAAGTCCGGTGCGTCTACCTATTCCGCCACCTGGGCAAGGAGGGGAGCCACCACATTAATGGCAGTGGCTATCAATTACTCAAGGAGAAACAGCAAAAATCCTTGAAACCTACGTAGGGAGTCCTGACGCTGTTCTTCTTCGGACTCCACATCACTCTAGCAATTAAGAGTACAACATATGCGATTCGAGAGCACATACAGTATTCTTCATTGCTGACAATGCATAACCACTGGCACCAGGGTAGGTTTCAGTAGGTTCAGCATTGAGATCCACAGTAGGATCAAATGATGATTTTGCGTGCGTGCAATAGTGAATAGCACGTTGTAGCATTGCAATCTGATGTTCACACTGTTCGCGTGAGATCAGAACCATTTGTTGTTCCATAGGAAGATATAAATGGACAACGAAAATAAAAGCGCCCGTTAGGGCGCTGAGGTCGTCGCGGGTGTCAGGCAGCAACAGGGCTGGACACGCGCTCGAAACGTACGATGTTGTTGAGAGTTATTCTCAAGACGCCTAAACAGTCGATAGCCTGTTATGCCCCAGGACGGACCGTACGGGAATTGAACCCGTGATACCAGCGTGACAGGCTGGCGTGATAACCGCTTCACCAACGGTCCTAATGGAGCATCGGGGAATCGAACCCCGGTGTTGCTTAGACGTGGCGAGTTTAAAGACGTCCAGGGTCTATATCAATTGAGAGTAGTTATCAATAATGCAGCTATTTCGCCAAGTCCAAACATGCTTAAGGCGATTAAAACTTCTTTAGGTGACATTATCGATAATCCGACTTACTAAAACTTTAGCGCGGGCTTTCTCATACTTGTTAATAATTTTCTGCGCTTCAACACGTGAAGTACATGCTTCAGCACGATCTAAATATTTAATCATTTTATGGTGTTGTTTAAGTTGATTCATCGTCCGTAGGGATAAACAGTTTCAGGATGTGCTGCCCAGTACTCGTCATTCTTACGTAAATGGACAGCAGGAATGCCTTGAATGGCTGCTCCTTGAATGTTATAGGGACTGTCATCAAAGAGTGTCCCAACCATTCTGTAATCGTCTTGCAGCTTCTGCAGCATGGCTTGTTTAGCCACACCAGAAGGTTCTACACCAGTGCTCAGCATTATCTGATCAAAGGGAACGTTGTTCTTTTGAAGCCACTCAATAGTTTCCAGCAGACGTTCAGCAGGTCGAGCAGTAGCAATAGCAATTCTGTCCCCTTTAGAAGCAAGAAGTTGAGCTAACTCCACGACTGCTTCATCTGCAGGAAACTCTCTCGCGGCATCAAAGAACTGATCTTTTGTCATGCCTGTGTTGTCAAACCCGTCCGGTTTACGGGTGAGGGTGTCGTCAACATCGAAAGCATGAACAACTGCTTGTTTGTCTGCAGGACGTAACTCAAGTCCAGCAAACAAGTCACCAGCGAATTTACGCATGGTTATTACTTAGTAGGCCTAATCATATTTTAATTAGTTTCATAAATTAGATAAATTAGTAAAGAAGTAAATGATATCTATGCGAATAAATAATCATAGGTATAGATATGAGTGAATCGGCGTCCAACATTAACTGTACCAGCAGAATCTGTTGCGTTCTTAAAAACATTTACCCCATCAAGAAGAAAAGAGGTTCAAAAATATCTAGAATTGTATAATTCTGATATTTTAAATCTGCTTAACGATGAGCAATTAGCTACCACAATGCGGTCAATGTTGAAAGATACAGAAGCAGAAGATCTGATTAATATTGCTGGTAGTGGTTATCGTAAATTAGACGGCCAACTAAATAGAGGTCCAGAAAAAGGTAAATATAAATTAGTAGCTGATAATCCAAAAGATTATTCAGAAGAAGAGCAAGACATTCTTGAATTATTGTCTCTTATGAAACAATATGATTATCAAATGTCTGGTGCGAGAAATAAGCAGCCCGAGCAATCATTTTTAAAAGACAAAATTAATCAGGTTGTTAAAAATAACCTTACCAGTGCAAGCGTAAGATATACAGGTAAAGGGGGAACTATTGGAGAAAGAAGTAAAAATCCATTACTTCCTCAATTAACAGATGAATCTGCTCAAGAAGCAACGACAAAGTTTTTAATGGGAAACCTATCAGGAAATGAAATAGGAGAACAACCTATTTCTCTTATTGACAGGCTTGGTAATAGATCATCATTGCCTATTGAGCACACAAAAGTTGCATTCGAGAATGATCCTAGTAAAGGATTAGATGTAGATAACAGAGATCTTGGCAGTACACTTGTTAATTCAGTAATACGAAGTGAAACTAATACAGATCGTATTGCAGAGTTGTTATACAAGAAAATTGCCGATAAAGCAGAATATATAAAGGATGCATACGGTGTGCCATATCGGACAATTATGGATGAATGGGATATGGATTACCAAGTTGGACAACGTGATTGGGATCCAAATATGTACATGGGTGAGTCTGCAGTAACTACAGGCAATGTTTCAGGCGATAAACCCATTATTGTTAATGCTGACGAGGGTGCAAACGTTTTCGTTCATACTAATGGTAAGAACGGCAACAGTAACGCTGATATGCAGAAAGAGTTTGGGAAAACAAGTCGCGGTTTAAAACGTTAACTATATTTGTCCATACCTTTCATATAAGAGAGGGTAGGACCGTAGGCAGCATTAATTTCAGGTGATAGCTCTTGATAAGACATCAAGGCTTGTTGAGCAGCACTAGGATCAAATGTCTTTTTAGCATTATTAAATGATTTAATTGCTTTAGTTAATTCAGCAAGACGTAAAGCATTAACGTTTGAATTCATGAGTATCAAGTAAAGGGAATTACAACACCTTGTGTAGCCATGACATCGCGGTATGTCTGCTCTTTCATCTTGTCAAGGTTCTGCTGACTTTGTACCTTATGCTTTGCCCGCAATTCGTCAAGTTGACGCATCATGTCAAGGAATATAGGGTTTTCACCAGCAAACTTTGCCATGGGTCAACTTAGTAATATTTTTATGATAACGAGGTTTTTGGGAGGTCCAAAAACACACCAACAATAAAAAAAGACACACCTGTTAAGGTGTGCCTAATGTATCAAGCAACTGCAACTGGTTGTGCAGAGATCTCAGGAGCATCGTCGATAACAACAGAGTCACTATCAACAGAAGCTTGAGACTTCTTGGCAGGTCCAAGACCGCCAGTCATAACCTGTGCTTGCACAAGGTGAAGCTTCGGACGACGAAGCGTGACTTTTTGACCTTGCTTAGCATCAAAATAAATTTGAGCAAAGCTGTCAAGATGACCAGTGACAGTCATCGTACGTCCAGGCTGAAGCCAGCCTTTCTTGAACATTGCAAGAAGACCATTCGAGTTATTGAAGGTCACTGCAATAGTTTCACCGTCATTCTTGAGCTCAGTCAAGAGAGTGACGGAGAGAAACTCAGAACCATTGTTCGTCGCAACTTCAGCGAAGGATAGACGACCAGTAATGGTCAGAGTGTTGAACGCAGCGTAGGTGCGGTTAGAGATGTTGTTGCTCATGAAAGAGGAGCTAAAGAACATAAAAAATAAAAGCGTCCATTAGGACGCTTAAGAAAGAACACAGCAAAGTGTGTTACTTGGAAGGCAGATTTACTAAAGTTCTGTTAATTTCAGATTCAATCCGGGCAATAGACTGACTCCAGAAATAAAAGTAATTACTGGGCAATCGACCCTTTCGGTGTGAAGCCTTGCGAATATCATCACGTAAAATCTCAAGCATACTAATAACAGCTGTTGGTTTAAGTGACTGTTTAATACGTTCAGCTTTGTCTGTACGTAAGTCATCACAAGACTTATCTTTAAGAACGGAATCTACAATTGCATTGATGACATGTATATCCATTAGTGATTGATAAAGAACAAAGCAAAAAAAAGCCGCTGTGAAGCGGCATTCAAAAAGTTTGTGGGTTGACTTGTCACCTACGAACGACAGTAAAGTCATCGTCATCAACGCTGATTGTTTCCAAGATATTCATAATAGCTTGAAACTTACCAGCATCTTTTAGCCAACCTTTGGCTTGATCTGATTCAGAATTCCTGATGCATTTGGCACCTACAGCGTCGTGCCATTCAAAGAGATTATGTAAAATCTGAATGACAATAAGCTTGTGTGCAAGTGCTTGATCAGTAATTCTATTGACAGCAGCCATAGCAGATTCAACATCATCAAGGATGGAATCTTTGGCTGAGCTGCGGTCAGAATCAGATGCTTCATTCTCAGATGGAGCAGTCTCAAGCATTGCTTGTAGCTCATCGAGATTAAAGCTATCGGGAATTGAGGACGTCATAAAGACAACGAAAGGACAGGTAGAAACCAAGCGCCCATTGGGGCGCTATGGCTGTTACTCAGACGTAGTCGCAGGCATAATGTGCCCAGCCACAGTCAGAAACGAAGTCACCGACCTTGTCGGTTGCAAGCGGAGAAGTACCGTTCGGGAGAACAGTCATCTCAGCTTCTTCCATGAGATATGTGAACGCGTCTTCGTTCTGAGCAACTACTAGTGAAATTCCAGGCACATCGGTACGAGCGATGATCTGAAAATCAAAAGTGGTTGTCATAGACAAACGAAGTGAAGTACACAAACAAAAAAAGCACCCATTAGGGTGCATAGTTGTTCTCAACGGTGAGCGAATTGTTTCGCAATCCGGATTTGCTGCTTACGACGGTTAACGAGATAGTTAGCAACAATGATGCTCATGTGGTACTTTGTGTAGGACACAAAAGTAAATAGCCCCCATTAGGGGGCATATACTTAGCTACCAAAAGCTTCTATAACTAAATAGACAGCTGGTAGCAAGAGGATTGCAGTGAGTTCCATCAGACTTTGGCAAGGAATGAGCCAAGGTCGTAGAGTTTCTCACCAATGACGGCTACAACGAGTCCGACATTGTTTACACCTCCACGGCAACGCTTGCGGACATCAGCCCAATCAATGTGCTGAATCCAAACGATCGTGTCCGTAACAGGAGGGAAAGCAGGCGTACGCTCAACGTAAGCTTGCTCAAAGGTTTGGGAGGCATTCCCATTAACATCTAATTGAGATGCGGTACTGATGATAGTCATGATTGACTTATCAAAGGACATATAAAAAACAAGCGCCTGTTAAGGCGCTGAAAGGATCACTCTTCTTGTTTGTCAGAAGTATCGGAAGGAGTAAGTAAACCAACATCCTTCTTGATTTGATTGATCTCTGCTTCAATCAAGTCAGCTGTTTTGCGATACGCAGCAGCTCGACTGACCAAGAGGTCAATCTCCTTCTGTGCTTCTTTACGTCGAAGCTCTTGATATTGAGTATCAGAAACGACGTAAACATCTCTACCAAAAGGCAGATGATTTAAAGATGTAAGCATATGAAAAGGGGAGTGATAATAAGAGGACATAACCAATGTATCAATCAACTATTTAATAGTAGATCGATTGATTATTGAAAACGACCGTTGCCTGTACGGTTACGCGTAAAGGAATAAGTGAGGACTACCGCACTTCCCATTACGCCAACCAAGCCGATTACGGCAAGAATAATGGTCGAGGAATCGAAATGAATCATATATAAATGTTGAAACAACAGTAATGACAGCACCTGTTAAGGTGCATTAATTCAATCAAATGTCGTGTCACTACATGATTGAATAATCTTAGTAGCTTCAGACATGGACAATGTCTTCTGCTTTACTGCTTCTAAGACAACGTCTGTGATTTCATCACAGTAAGGATGAGAAGGCAAAGAAGCAAGTAGAATAATTATCAAACCAATCATATTAAGCAGGCTGATCGAATTGATTGCCGACGGTATTAGCAAGGACGGCAGTACCAATTGGAGCAGCTAAGTAGCTAAGATAACCACCAGCTAACTTGCCGCGTTGGCCAAGTGATGCACGATTACCAGCTTTTTCCATGATTGCCAAAGCATTCTTACTAGCTAATGCTTCATCAATCAGAACAGGAGAAGATAAAGCAAGGCTGCCAAGAATGGCTTCGTCTAAATCGTCATCACCAGGGGTTAAAGCCGCTGCACCAAGTGGCGCAATGCCACCAGCAGCAGCTAAAGCCATGGCAAGTTTAGGATTAGAACTTAAGGCATCACGAATGCGGCGAACTTGATCACCGATCTTTGTGTGAGTGCTTGCAGAGTGTCCGAGTTCGTGTGCTAGATAAACTTCATCAACGTTAGGGTTATAGTAGATATTAGCTCCAGCACGAGGGGAAGTCATAGGATTGACATTGCCGTCAATGTCAGCAACGTAAAGAGATTCATTACCTGCCATAAGCGCAGGATTTGGAATACTTTCCATGAGTTGTTCAGGATTATTCCTTACAAGCTCAGTCAATTCTTCGAGTGAGGGAGGTGTATTTGAAACAGGACGGACAGGCAAGTAATCAGCACCCGGAGCAATATCTTCAACACGCTGCGCATATGCACCACCAAGTTGCTCAGCTGTCAAAGACGCACTCTTATCAAAAGGACGGCTACGATAAAGCTCACGTGTGTTTAATGCTTGAATAGGTAATTGTCCAAGTGTGCTAATAATTAACGGATGCATTACTATGTCTACAGTCAATATCATTATTGTAAAACAAATAAAAACCCCCCATTAGGGGGGGGGTATTGACTAACCGTAGACGTACTCACGGATTGCGTCTTGATACTCATCGATCGTCTTGAAGCCATGGGTATTAGCCATAGCAAGAGTCAGATGAGCAGGACGCATATCCTGATCGACAACGAAGGGTTCGTCGCCAGTCATCTCGCAGATGTGGTCGACGTATTCAGAGTGAATGGACATGAGTGTGTACTCATAAAGGACAAACAAAAGAAAAGCCGCTGTTAAGCGGCTAAAAGTATTAAGCAGGCCGAGGGCCAGCAAGAATAGGTGTCCAAGTGTAATTAGAAGCACGCGCCCAACGGTTGCGTGATAAAGGAAGACCTTCCTGTCTAATCAACTGGACAGCTTCGTAGCGGCCGTAATCAATGGTCACGAAGTTACAAGGTATTTCATACCAGAAGTACATAGTTGTCATTTAGAATAAAGAACAACAAAAGTAGAAGCCGCTAATAAGCGGCTAATGCTTGTAAAGCTACACAGGACATGTAGCTAACTCATACTCATCAGAGCTGAGTTGAGAGAGAGGATCACTCTCTATTTCAAGCTCAAGTATGTTTGCGTAGTCATATCCAAAGGACCAAGCCTTATTGGATATCAACAAGCTCGCATACGTATAAGCTTGCTCCTTGTCACGGAAGATCTTGGTGTACTCTGAAAGAGCAGCACCTGTGTGATCTTCAAGTGCTTGTACAAGGTAAAGCATGGAGTAACTCCATAAAGAACACGACAAACAAAACCCGCCGTTAGGCGGGTGATGTGTGTTCATAAGGCANAGCCTTTAGAGCCATNCATCCTCTGGAAGAGGANNAGGGCGACCACAAAGGATCCACCAACGATGAGCTAAAGCANNGCGATGCNNNANAGAAAGGAACGGCATGTCCAGAATGGAACGNNGAACNCGAGACGAAAAACGCACGAGAGAAACGAGAAGAACNAAAGAAAACAAAACCCGCCGTTAGGCGGGTGAATGCTCAAGCTTCTGCTTTATCAGCAGTAGCTTCAGGCTTAGCCTCATCAGAATCCTTCTTGAAAGGATTGACAGGCAAGCCACGATGCTGACGATCACCAAGGTAGATCAGACCAGCAGAAGTACCAGCTGCAAGTGCCATTTGAACTGGCAGTGCAGTGGTAACAAGTGCAGTAGCGCTGAGTGCAGTAGCACCGCCTACAAGCACACCAGCAGTGGTGAGAGTGTTGCGATTAAGCACCTCTAGACCACCACCTGCGGAGTTACCGCAAGCGACAGAGCCAGCGAGGTCAGCCTCGGTAGCCCAGGCACTGGAAGCATGAATTGTCATGTTGAATGAAAAGAGATAGGACAATGAAAAGTAAAGCGCCCAGTTAGGGCGCGAACGGTTGCTGACATATCAGCTACACATGTGAACTCGATAGTCATACCGAGTGCGATGTGGATCAAACGTCTGCTGATAGTATTCAGCACGACGAACTGCAGTCATGAAGTCAGACGGAGGATAAGTGAGTTGAACCTCACGAGTCCAAGGATCAGTTGATTGATCTGTCCGAATGACAGTGAATAGCTCGCAGAAATCACGAGCAACGTATGATGCAAACACAGTGTAAGAGTAAAGAACACTGTGAATAAACTCTCCTATTAAGGAGAGTAGATATTCAGAAAGGAATGTCGTCAGCTTGATCGTTGAGCTGAGTCAGAGAGATAACACAGTTATCTTCAGTCTCTGAACACTCAGCCCAGTAACCGACAGCATCGACAAAGTCATCGAAGGTACGAGTGACTGTTTCAGGAACGAAGTCATCAGAGGAGATGACGTCGTAAGATACGGAGTAACACATGTTGTGTGAGTATAAAGAACAACAACAATGAGAGCGTTCGGTAGAACGCGTACCCGAAGTAACGCGAGAGACTATAGGTATCTCAAGATACGCAACTGTTAGGACGAACGCTTCAAACGAAAGGTAGAAGCTGAAGTAACAGTGTGCTTACATAGGTAGACGCGAGATGGAAACGAACGTTACAGATTTACGTTAAGCTCAGAAATTATTATCAAAAGAATCTGAGACATAAGTAAATCTTACGTGAGTTTACTCGCGTTGAAACAAAAGAAATAACGAGCGAAATTTGCGTCAGCAAATTACTCGCTAGACATTTCAGTAGTTCTCAAAAGAAACCTGAAAACTAAAGCGCTCGTTAGAGCGCGTAATACCTTTCAGCCGAAATGCTGTAGTTATTTTTTTTGTTGCACCAACAGTTCGGGTACAGAGGGTATTAAACACGTCAAAAATTCTGTACCAAATTTAGGGTCCCTAAGGGCGAACTTTGGCTTAAAAGCAGGCCTTACATTACTTAATATTTGTAGTTACTTTTGTAAATTACTACCGCTACGACGAGCGGCGTTGTACCCCAAATTATTGAAGCAAATGTGTGCCTGCTTATGAACGGATCCGTGGAGTCATCCGTATTACCGCACTTTCTACAGTAGTTTTCTATATATCCCCCTTTTTAATCCCCCTTGTGCCTCTATAGCTATTTAATTTAGAAAGGTTAGAACTAACGTGCGGTAAGTGCGGTAATGAGGTTTGTAGGAAAACTTTTATAGAATAGGTACAAGTATTTTAAAAATAAATGGCATACTACCCTGCTGATGAAAAAGAAGTAAAGGCGCAGAAAGACTTTATGTCGGCATTTGCCAATTTTATGAGATATGGAACACTGCAAGTTCCTGAAAAATACAAAGATAAAACTACTGAAAAATCAAAGCAGCCTAGAGCTGGTAAAGGAAGCGTTGTGCGTATAGGTCCTAAAGAGTACAGAATGAATGTACCGGCAGAAAAAGCTGAGTATGAAAGAATTCAAAAGGCAGAATTAGATAAGCAAAGAAATACAAGTTTATTCTCAGATCTACGTGGTGGTGATGGTTTACTAAGCACTGGTGAAAGAGCTAACGATAACCGCACGAATGAATACGGAATACCACAGAAAGGTCGAAACTTTGACAGTATGGCTGAAAATATTTTTAAAGCAATGGCAGAAAGAAATGCTAATACTGGTGTTGCCGCATCAACACTGAGTGCTATGAATAGAATGAATCCTGTATCAAAATATAGTTCGACAAACTTGCCTGCAACAGACACGAACGTTTTTACAAATACCGAGGGTTCGATTAATTCATTTGAGAATCCAGGTATTGCAGTTAATACAGGATCAGTGCAGCCACGAGAAACAAACGTTAACTTCTCAAGCGCAGGTGCAACACAATTTGAACGTCCTGGCGATATGCCGTCAGTAGCTACTACACCAGGTGTTAAAAATCCAGTTGAATACACAAACTATATGACAAACGATCCGGCATTGGGAGTAATGGACGCTGCAAAAATGAACGAAATGCAAAAAGGATTAATCTATGCATCAGGGCAATATTTTGCAGAAGGAGCTGATGGCCGAGCGCTAATGGTAGATAAAGATTTAGCTAAACAGGTTAAACGTGGTGTCGAAGGTGCAGACGAGTTGCTTGCATCATTTATTGCAGCAGGTGGACATAAAGGGGGAAATGCTCAAGAAAATGCAATTCGAAGTGCAGCGGCTGCTGGTAATTACCTGAATTAACGAGATTCAAAAACAAGTCTTAGTTGAATATAGGCTTATCAGCTACGTATTAGAAACTTTCTACAATAAGAAGAGGTTTATAAGTAGAGATCGTGAGTACTCTTGAGTTTAATAGTGCTAATCAGCGCCGAAATGCCGCGCAAATGGGCAATATTTCTGCAAGTAACGACCCAAATCAGCAAATTGTGGACGTAAATGAGCAGTTAATCAGGGGTGCAGAGGTAATTGGAGCCGGAGATACGCTTGGATTGGACCGAGATACAACATTAAAGCTTGCTCAGCGCAAACAAAAGATGGATGAGCTACGAAAGCAGCAACGTAAGGCCAGATCAGAGCGTCAAAGCAGCTCAGATGCACGATTATTGGCAGATGATGAGCTTATTCAAGACATTGATGCACAAGAAAGGGCATTTCAAAAAGAATCTCCGCAACGTGCTGCTGATCCACTGGAGTTATTGCAGTTAGGTGCGGATGAAGCTGATCTTCAACAGGTTCGTGCTGGTCGAATCGAGAATATTAAACAGGTTGACCAAGCTGGTGGAGGTGAAGGCGGAAGAGAGCGCCGTCGATTGCAACAACAGATTCGAGATCGTCAACCACAGCGGTTAAATGTCCTGTTAGAGCAGCGAAAAGGGAAACCGTTGCGGATTGTTGATGAAATTCCTGCAGGAACGCCTGTGCCAGAGGATTTAAGAGAAGCTGCAATGCTTCAAGAGCTTGGATTGGGTTCACCAGAAAAAGAAGCTGTTGGATATAGCAAGATTGGCAAAGAAGGTAAACGTCGTAGAAATTTTGGCAATGTAGTTAAAGATTCTGATGGTGAAATCGTAAAAGAGCGACTATCACGGGTCAAACGTGCTCGACCTACAGGACAACTGCAAAATCCTAAAGACATTATCTCTACGGATAAATTTTTAACAGCAAAACGTGGCAGTTATCGAGGAATTGCAGACGATGGTCCAAAGGAAATTAGATCACCGCAAATGGCTCCACAAAGAGCCGGCAATAATGAGTATAGAAGGTTAGTGTCAGCTGTTACTGAAGGGAAGGTACAACTCACGGACGAAGTAGCACCTGGAAAGACAGTGCTTGATTTATTGACTCGGATGGAGGAAAGCCAATCAGGTAAAGCTGCTTTAGAACTAGCTAAAAGTGAAGCTGCAAAAACTGCGATTGCTGATATGCGTCTTCGAAAGGAGAATGCTAGAAAAATCCTAAGGCAAGTTGCAATTGAAGCAGACGCTGCTGGCGATCCGTTATCTCCAGGCGAGGCACAAGCCTTACTACAGCGACTGGAGACACCTGAAGTTGATTCACGTCGCAAAGCTGAACGCGAAGCAGTGGATCAGATCGGAAGTTACGGATCAACCAATGAAGTCATCGGTGAATCCCAAATGTCAGATGAATCATGGAAAGCTAAGAAAGGTCGCACAATTAGTACACCGCCAGTAGCAGCAGAACCTACTATTTTTGCACGTAATCTCGATATTCAACGTGAGATTGCTCAACCCATTATAAGTGGTGGTGAAATTATTGGATATGGAGCTGGTGGAGAGATTTTAGGAAATATCAATGCTCCTACAACTGATCAAGTACTGAATGCACCAACACCAAGGCAACAGGATATTCTTGACTTCATCGTTCAAAACATGGATGAACCGGATACCGGTGGTGTAAGGGATGTCGTCATTACAGATGCTACCCGTGCATTTACAGATCGTGTAAATCGCCAGCGTCAAGGTACTTTTGGAAATGAACAAGTTGTAGTGCCAACAGGTATTCGTAGCTTGAACGAAGCTATTGAAGTCATGGATCAGTTGATTTCACAACGTGAGGGTGCTGGGAAGACATTCTCAAGATATAACCCAGATGGTCCTACACCACTAAAAGTTCCAAAAGGAGAAAGGGTCACCATTAATGACTTAATGTCCACAATTAAGATGGATCCAGTTGAAAACAAAAATCTCGCCAATGCTTTATATCAATTAGCTTTAGCAGAAACAATTGATGTAAATCAAGCTGGTAAACAACGCTATGCAGAACGTCGTGGTTCATATCAACCGGTATATAGGCCAGAAGGAGCATCTGCTTCTGTAAACCTTGAGCTACAGCGTCGTGGAACACCAGCCATTGATTTACCAAGACAGAACATTATCTTTGACAGTCCAGCTGGATTCTTCTACGACACAGTTAATCCAACATTCATTAGGAACCAACAGAAAGGTCCATTGGGTCCCGAAGGTAAATCCGTGACAATTCAACCACGTCTACGTGAGCTATCGGATCCTGATGCAGCTGCGCCATTTATTGGTATGGTTGCTGGTGAAGAACCAGTTGGAATTGCAGGAGATCCAAATAATCCAAACTATCGATATAGAAAAGGATTTGGACAAGACGTCACCATAGAGCAAGGGTACACAGATTTAGAAAAAAGAATGAATCGTCCATTTAAACAGTCTGCTGTTGACGCCAACATTGCTACTGCTCGTGAAGTTGAACGACGTCAAGCAGCTGGAGAAGAAGATGCAGCAGTCAAACGAATCATGAAACAAGCTGAATCAGCTTCGTTTGATGATCGAATGAGAGAACAGGCCCAGATGGACTATCAACAAGATCTGCGCAATCAGAAGATTGTCAAAGCTAAATTAGGACAGCAACCTCAATCAGTACAACCAGCTCCAGTTCCACAGTCTATTGCACCTGACCCATGGGCTGAGACAGGTTCTGTTGCAGAGCCGGTTGTTAGTACTAAGTCTTATAGAGAGCTGACACCAGAGCTTCGTGCTGAATTAAATCGTTTGAATAATCCTGCGATTGCAGAATCTGAAAATAGAGTGCAGGGACCAAGAATGCGAACAGAGCCAAGAACACGTCAACAACGCATCGACCAGATCAAAAATATTGGAACAAAGTATAGAAAGCCCTTAACGTATGGTTCACTTGGAGCAGGAGCTTATGCTGTGCTACAAGGTATATTAGGAGGAGGACAAGAAGACGAACTGGAGGTTTACCAGTGAGATTTACAAAAGAAAGTATTCAACAAGGTAGGCAGAATCAACGTGCTACTGAAGAAGTAGCGGAGTTTATTCCGACACTTGATGGTGCTCCACAGTATAGACCTACTCGTAAAATAGATGTTCAAAATCAACGTATGGCGGGTCAGGTCGGTGCACGTGCATTAGCAATGATGACTAATTCGGAAGAAATAAAACGTACAAATAACTTTATGGATATGGTGAAAAGATCTCCACTAAAGTCAGTACAAGAAACATTAATCCCACCTCCGATGGTTGGTTAAAATAGTCAATATAGCTTTAGTTAACTAAAAGGAAAATAATGCCAGCTCCACTCGCCATCTTCCCTGCATTAGCTAAAGCCGGTGCATTAGCTAAAACATTATTTGGCCTTGGTGCTGGAAAAGCCGCTGTGGGCGGTGCAAGTAAAGCTATTGCTGGAGCAGCAGCCAAGCGTTTTGCAGGAAAGGAGTTATTGAAAAAACTAGGCAATGCAGTTGTTGGGCCTGAACTACTTGCTGACAAAGGATTATTAGCAAGACGTTTGGGTATGGATGTTGCTTTTGCAGGTTTTAATGCAGCAACAATGCCTGGAGATATTGTTGATAAAGGAACTACGTTTGTAACTGACCTAGGGTTAAGTGGTTTAACAGGTATTAACGCAGCTCGTGGTGTAAGAAAACTAGGAGGAGGTCAAACCGCACAAGAAATCGCTGATCAAGTTGGATCAGTTGCCGGTGCATTTTCCAGTATGCCTGCAACAGATGCATTATTGCGGTTAAAGGGCGGTGGCATGACACCTTATGAAAAGCAGTTCCAAGAGCAAGATGCAATTTATCGGGCACAGCTAGAAGAAGAGTTACGTCGTCAATATGGATTGCCGACACTTGACCCCACTACGGTAGATAACGGATTAATCGCATGAATCGACTTGAAGATGCTAGGCAATTTCTAAAACGCATCCGAGAAGGAGCGTCGAAGGAGTTCGGCTACGGACGTGAAGATCAAAGGCAAGCCTATCGTCGTTCTAGAGAAGATCAGGGTTTAGAAATTGATGCCACTCGTGGCGAACAAATGATTGGCTCTAATCGTACATATACGATGATGCAAGAGCTGCTTGGTAGAGCTAATCCAGCTGATGTAGCATCTCGACAAAGAATGGGTCTAGGGCTATCAGAGGATCGTGCAACACGCATTGGACAAGTACTCGGAACATTAGGTAGCGATTTAGTTCAAGATCGAGGACGGGAGTTATGGTGGCTAATTAATGCACCACAAGCATTAGCAAACCTGGCACAAGATGCCACGTTAAAAAAGTATGCGCCAGAGTTATTTAAAACAGAGCTTGTAACTGATGCAAAAGGGAATCCTGTTACATCAGCTAAACAAGCTAAAATACTTGCTATTGCAGATGCAGACGGACGACCAAATGTAGGTTATACACGCACAAGAGATGGTTATGCAAAACGTCTTCATGAACCAGGCTATGTTGATGCATTAAACATTCCAGCAGGCATTGCAGTTAATACAGCAATTGGTTTGATGGCTCCATTTGGTGGAGCTGAAGGATACAAAGCAGTATTTCCAGACGATGAAGATCCAAGTAAATCTAGTAACCCAGTTATGGAAGTAGGTGCCAAGTACATCTTGGGTAGAACTGGAGGATTACTACCCTGGGATGAATTTAAAAAAGTTAGACCAGATGTAAGTAAAGATGAATACATGAGGTACAAAGCATTTAGATTTGACAATGAAACAGATTTAAATCCGCTTGACGGAGATATTGTTCTACCAACAGGTGTATTAAAAGCAACGACAGAAGGAATTCATGGTCCAGAAGTACAATTCCTTGGACGAAGCTTACCTGTTAATACAGCGCTTATTCCTACTGCAGCAGCGATTGCAAGTACTGCATATGGTGCAAGACGTTTTGGACCTAAAGGAGGCCTTCTAACAGGCTTAGCAGGCACAGGAGCAGGAATGCTTGCAGGTAGTGCATTAGAGAACGAAAGACGTCGAAGAAATGCGGAAGAAAATAATATGAATCAAATTGATAGAATTTACTAGTAAGGAGAAGGCTAATGGCGTTTAACTCAGGATTTGCTGCAGGTAGTGGAGTAGAAAACTTCTATGATACTAGTGTTGATTTTGGAAAGCTTTCAGGTGCAGCTGCGGTGCAACGTGCTATGGAAGAGTTAAATGCAATTAAACGAAATAGTGGAACATTTAATGCAATTATGGGTGCAGATGCAGAAGCAGAAATGGAGAAATACCGTATGGAAGGACAGCAGAACCTACATGATGCACAGATGTTTAGTAAGAACTTAGGAACAGCCGCTGGGTTCTTATCAAGCGGTATTGGTGCATTTGGTAAAGCAGGTGGATTTGGTAGCACTGGTGGTTCAGGAAGTACTTTCACCCCAAGTAGCGTAAGTAAGTATGGAGATACAGTTACGAATCCTATGGATAGTTTCAGGAGTGCTGGAATTACCGGACCTATTTATGATTTTCAATCTTTCTAATATAATAAGTAAAGACTAAGCCGAACAATAATGGCTAGATTCAGAAGTACACCAACTAGAGATTTTGGATTCACGCCAAGTTATGGTCAGAGGCGTGATTTTAGTCCGCCTGGTTTAAAAGCTGGATCATATACATTTGGTGGTGAAGCTGCTGGTATGGTCAGTCTGGCTGATACATATAGTGCTGCAAGTGCAGGGACAAGGCCTGATGAATTAATTACAGCAGCACGGGAAATGAGAAGAGCAGAAAGTGACGCAATTGCTGATGCTACTGCAAGTACATTTGCTAATGCGTATGGAGCGTTCAAAGGGATTGAAATAGCAAAAGACTATAGAGATACGATGGGTGATCTAGCTGGAGATACTAGAAAAGCTGGTGTTTTAAGCGCACTTGGACAAGTTGCAGGTGCTGCACTTCCGTTTGTATTACCTCCACTTAGCGATGAAACCACAAAACATACGATCGAGCGTATTGACGATGCACTTGCCCTGTTGCGTCAATTAAAACCTGTGAGCTTCTATTACAAAGAAGAATATAGTGCATATCCTGAACGTATGCATTATGGCTTCATTGCACAAGATTATAAAGACGTAATGCCTGATGCTACATATTACGATGAAAGCATTGGCAAGCTGTGTATTGATACAGGTGAATTGATTGGATTACTTGTACGAGCTAATCAACAGCTTGAAACTCGCATTGCACGACTAGAAGCAAAAGAGGCTTTAACAGCAGTGTAAAATAGAAAAAGATCTGTAAGTTAATCTAATGAGCTGGGATAGTTTTATTGATCCAATAGCCGAAATTATAGGGCAGGATGCAGAAAGTCAAGTACAACAAGGTAACTATCGAGAAACTTTAGATGGTAAGTATAAACCTGGTCTATGGGATCAGTTTTGGGGACGTGCAAATGATGGCCAGAATGCGCTAAAAACTCAAAAAAATAGAGAAGTACGCGAAAAATATAAGCCAATTCTTGAGGCGTACGATTTGAAATGGCAGGATGGTTTGACCGCAGGTACTGCAGAAAAGCTGATTAAAGAAGAAAAAGAGAAACAAGGCAGGCAAAACACAGTTGACCAAGCCAACACTCTATTCAACTTGCCTGCAGAAGTAGATAGAAGAGAGACACGAGACCGTCAATACAACGACGCCCAGTTAGCAGCAGCACAAACTAGAGCTGATCTTCTGCGATCACAAAACAGGACATTACAGTTTCAAATGCTTCAAGCTCAACGAGAGAATGATCGATACTACGATCGTATGGATCGTGAAGATGCACGATTACGACGTGAAGGGTATCAACAATTAGGATCTGGACTTGCAGCCCTTGCAGCAGCTTTTACAATTGTGTGAATATCACTTATAAATGCTGTTGATAAAGACCTTCATTGTAAACAGTCCAGTCACCAAAGCTTCCACGACCATCATATAAATACTTAGCAGCCTTCATATTTTTAATTGGATCAAACAAATCTTCGCGTTTAGTAATTCCAAGTTTTTGCAGCCATCCATTGTCTTTATGATATCCCCAATTGATCTGCATTAAACCTACACTGTCTTCTCCAGTCTTTGCATATAGTCCAGATCGTTTAGTACTATTTGTAGGATCAAATCCACTTTCGCCTCCAGCAATGCCTACAACTGTCGATGCTTCACTTGGTGAGAATCCAGAATTAATAGCAAGTTGTTTGATTTGAGCTTTAGACATAGGTCCTGAAGCATCAAAATTAGGAGATGATAAATTTTGACTATTAGGTAAAGGAGTCGTTTTGTTGCTAGCTGTAGTATTATTTTTTACAGGAATTTCAGGAAGAGTAGAGAAAGAGTCGATTTTGTTTTGTGCCTGCTCGATTTCTTTAGATAACTCCTCACGTTCTTGATTCAAGAAATCAACAAGTAAAGTATCACGCTCTGGTTTAGGTTGATTAGCATCATACAGTTGATTAGCACCACCAGATACTAATTGACCCGCTGCTCCTAATACACCAGCAAAACGTTTTGACTTAGTAAGATTTTGATCTGCTTCGGTTTTAATCTTGAAAATCTCAGAATCAGCCTCAATATTCGCAATCGTATTAAATGTTTCCTTGGTCCGGTTAATAGCGTTAAGACGTTCTTTCGCTTTAATCTTTTCAGCATCTAGAACTAATCGACCCATGTCAGTGGAATTACGTTTCTGCTGAATGTAAGCCTTTAATGCGTCATTAGCAGCTACCTTACCTGCATATGCATAATTCCCGCGTCTACTCAATGAGCTAAATTGAGACATATGATTCGCTCAAATACTACATCTATTGTATAAATAATAAAAAGATAGAATAGATTTATGCAAAGCTGATGTAGGCATGACTTCTTCGACACCTGGACAAGAGCAAGGATACAATCCGGGCCTGTTTGATTTCAATCAATTAATGCAGGATTTTTATAACTATAAACCTGCTGAAGATGATACAGAAGGTCAGATGTTGAAAAATGCGTTCCAAGCTAACTTTGTTCAAAGCGCATTAGACGGAAGTATTGCTAGTGGATTAGCACTGCAAAATGCAGCGATTGCTCAAGAGAATATGACGCACCAGGCTGGCCTTGAGCTGGCTAACACAGGTGAGTTAATGGACCGTGAGTTCGGATATAACCAGCTTGCTGCAGAATCCGCATTTGGCTATGAAAATCAATTTGCCAATGCGCAGTATGACAGAGATATTGGAATGCTATCTGCAACAGGTGAACAAAATCGATTGAATATGCAAGAACAAGGGCAGCAAGATCGTTTAGGTGAAATTGTTGCTGGTGAACAGAATAGAATGACAGCAGCTTTAAATAATGCATCACA
>JGI10211J34971_10001152_pt1 | contig 22070 bp, 19 predicted proteins | sample Etolagsediment_FD_34971 | JGI IMG/M metagenome (IMG submission 34971)
TATAATTTTTTTAATGCTAATTCTCATTTAAATACTCCTCTAATTTTTTCCCATTGTAGTAATAATATAGTGCGTATGAAAGCTCTAGATTGTTAAGCGATGCTTCATAAGTTGATTTTGATTCTGTTTGTGATGTTAATGCATCAAGATAGACCACATTATCAACGATACCATTATTGTATTTTTTTGTTATTGTTACAAGTGCGCTTTCTGCCGCTTTTAGTGCACTCGTGGCACTTTTTATATTTAACTTTGCTGTTTCTATACGACTGAAGGCTAAGTCTTGATTCATTTTTTGTTCTTTGTTTTTATAGAGAATCTCCTGAGATAAAGCATCTGCGTTTAAACGTGCTGCTTCCTTGGCTTCACCTATAGCTCCAAAGTCTATTAATCGCATAGTAACTGTTGCCATGATTTTGTTTTGATTTTCTGGTAAATCTATGTTAAAGTCAGGTACACTTGGCTCATCGCTATATCCATATAAACTAAAAGTATCTTCTAGGCGAACTTGTGGATAATAATAACTGTCTATAGTTTCAGATGCATTCAAAATTGAACTTTGTTGTGCACGTAAAGCTTTAATGCTATCTAACTCTAGCATTTGTGCGTCTTCTCTCTTGCTAAAGCTAGATTTATCTAGTGTTTGTATCTCCTTTCCAACTTTTAACTCTAAGGATTTTTTAAGAGTAAGAATTTGAAATTTTATAGATTCTATATTGTATATATTACTATCGTATGCCGACTGAAGTCTATCAACATCATCACTTGTTGCCAATTTAGCTTCGTAAAAACTCTGTATTCTCTGTAACTGCGCTTTAACTGCGTTTGAAGCTTCTTCTCTTGCTTTTAAGTTTGCCTCATTCGTTTTAATATTATAAAAATCTTGAACTATTGATAGGGTTATGCTTTTTTTTGTTGCTTCATACATGAAGCTACTTGCGCTCAACTCATCTTCTTTTTGCTTGAGTGTGTATTTTTTAGACCCTCCATCATAAACATCAAATCCAATGGATGCATAACCAGAGTACGTTGTACCAGGAGGAGAGAGGATTTGGATCATCATAACGCTGATAAAATCCACCTACATCTACAGTTGGATAGTAATTACTTTCGCTCGATTTCACTTCGCTCTTTTTAGAGTTAACAGATATACTCTTTGAAACTATTAACTCATTACTATTTTGAGCATACTCCAAAAGTGACTTAAGCCCCTCGCCATATACGAAAAGTGGGATAACTAAAAATATAAGTTTTTTCATTTTTTCACCTCCAAAAGTTTAAATAGTGTATCAATAAATATATCTAATTCAAGTTTTAAATCGTTTACCGTATTAGTTGTTCCATTTATTATAAACATTCCTTTACCCATTACAAACACTCCTCTAGCCAATTCTAAAGACTCTGGAATCAACTCATTCTTATCAATCCCATCTTGGATTATTTTCTTAAACCACTCATAATAACGCTCAATACTTTGCGTTTGAAACTGAATCATTTCATCATTTGGATTTATAAGAGTAATAGAAATAAACTCTTTATAAATTTCTCTTAATTCATACTCTTCTGCATTATAAAAAAACTCTGAAAATTTTTTAATTTTATCTTTTGTACACTCAATTTTATCTATTTCTAGAAGCAGTTTTTCACTATGCTTTTGCATGAGTATATTCACAATTTCAAATACAATTTCTTCTTTATTTTTAAAATACTCATATATAGTACCCTTACCTATTCCAGCAGTTTTTGCTACTTCTGAGATAGTTAAATCTTTAATCCCTTTTTTTACAAAAAGCTCTTTACACGAGAGTGCTATATCTTTTTTCTTTTGTATCTTGTCTACAATTATTGCCATAAAAATTCCTCAAAAATTAATGACTGACCATTAGTCAATAACTAGAAATGTTAGCCAACACTCACTTTATTAAATATTAAATGACCGACTATCAGTCAATTATTAAAACATAAATTTCCCTTGTATGAATAAAGCTAATATGGTGCTAAAACCGCTATAATATATCATTAAAAATATCGGTAAGAATTTTCGCACATTTACCTAGTGTTGCATGCAACAGATATATTTACATAAAAAGGGAAATTATGGCACTTAAAGTAGTACTTTCACACAAAACACATTACAAATACGATAAACCTATATCGCTCTCTCCGCACATTATCAGACTCCGTCCAGCACCTCATAGCAGGACTCCTATTGAGGCCTATTCTTTAAAGATTACGCCTGCAAACCATTTTATTAACTGGCAGCAAGATCCATATGGAAACTATCAAGCCAGAATCGTTTTTCCAGAAAAAGTAGAAGAGTTTGGTATTGATGTTGAGATACTTGCAAATTTAATCACACTCAATCCTTTTGATTTTTTTGTAGACAGCTATGCTGAAAAATTTCCTTTTAAGTATAAAAAGGAACTCAAAAAAGAGTTAGCACCCTATCTTGAACTCAACGAAAGTGGAAAAGCTCTCAAAAAATTTGTTAAATCATTAGACTTAAGCGAACGCAATACTAATGACTTTATCGTTTATATCAATCAAGAGATTTACAAATACCTCAACTACACGCTCCGTCTCGAAGTTGGTGTGCAAACATGTGAAACAACCTTAGATAAAAAACTTGGAAGCTGTAGAGATTATGCTTGGTTGTTTGTTCAAGTTTTACGTCAACTTGGTCTTGCTGCTAGATTTGTATCCGGTTATATTGTACAACTGAGTGCTGATGAAAAATCACTCGATGGTCCAAGTGGCCCTGAAAAGGATTTTACAGATCTTCATGCTTGGACAGAGGTTTATCTTCCTGGTGCTGGCTGGGTTGGTCTTGATGCTACAAGCGGTCTTTTTGCCGGGGAGGGACACATTCCTCTTGCTTGTACTCCACACTATGACTCAGCTCACGCTATTGAGGGGCTTAGTGACAAATGTGAAACAGAATTTGACTTTTCAAACAGTGTTACTCGTGTTTTTGAATCACCTCGTGTTACAAAACCATATCGTGATGACCAGTGGGATAAAATTTATCAACTTGGATTTGATGTAGACAAAGATCTTGAAGAAAATGATGTAAGACTTACAATGGGAGGAGAACCTACTTTTGTATCTATTGATGATATGGAGTCTGATCAGTGGAATACAGCAGCAGATGGCGCTCATAAACGCGAACTTGCGGATGTACTCTCTAGAAAACTTTTAAACTCATTTACCGAGGGTGGACTCCTTCACTACTCTCAGGGAAAATGGTATCCTGGAGAGCCGATTCCTAGGTGGTGTACCTCTATTATTTGGAGAAAAGACAAAAAACCTATTTGGAAAGACCCTAGTCTTTTTGCAGATATGAATAAAGAGTACAGCTACACAACTGATGATGCTAAAAATTTTACAGAGGCATTAGCACTTACACTTGGCATAAGCGATCAAAATGTACTTCCTGCCTATGAAGATCCTTTAGTTTATATACTTAAAGAGGCGCAGCTTCCTATAGATATCGACCCTCTAAAATACAATCTAGATGATGATTTACAACGTCAAACTATTGGGAAGGTTTTAAGTCAAGGGCTCAATAATCCTGTAGGATTTGTACTACCACTTAATTACTCAGAAAGCTCATGGATTAGTTCGCAGTGGGCATTTAGAAGAGGCCACCTTTTTCTAAGCGAGGGAACTTCACCCTTAGGTTTGAGGCTTCCTATGGATTCACTTCTAGAAAACCCGCAAGAAGAGTTTCGTCCACATGTAGCACCGGATCCTTTTGCTCCAGTAGGTAAGCTCAAAAAATTTCTCAAAAAAGCAGAAAAAAGATGTATGAAAATTGAGACCATGAAAGTGCATAATGACCCAGATGCCGTTTTTGTAAGAACTGCAATAAATATTGAAGTAAGAGATGGTAAATTATATATCTTTCTCCCTCCACTTGATCATACTGATGCTTTTTTAGATCTTGTTGCATCCATTGAAGCAGTTGCAAAAAAACTTAGCATTAAGGTCGTCTTAGAAGGCTATGAGCCAGCACACGATCTTCGACTTGACAGCATTAAAGTAACTCCAGATCCAGGCGTTATTGAAGTAAATCTACAGCCAACTTCTTCTTGGAAAGATTTAACTGATACGCTTTTCACTCTTTACGAAGATGCGAAACGCTCACGCCTGGGAACGGAAAAATTTATGCTTGATGGTAAACATACAGGAACAGGTGGGGGTAACCACGTAACCATTGGGGCAATGAAACCAGAAGACTCTTGTCTTCTTAGACGTCCTGAGCTTCTAAGAAGCCTTATTACTTTTTGGCAACACCATCCTGGTCTCTCTTACCTTTTCTCGGGTACTTTTATCGGGCCAACATCTCAAGCACCTCGTGTTGATGAAGGAAGATTAGAAAACCTTTATGAGCTCGAGATTGCGTTTTCACAAATTCCTCAAGGTGAAGATGTTCCTTTTTGGTTAACTGACAGATTATTCCGTCATATGCTAACAGATATTACTGGCAATACACACCGTTCAGAGTTTTGTATAGATAAACTCTACTCACCTGATTCAAACACAGGTCGCTTAGGTATTTTAGAACTTCGCGCTTTTGATATGCCGCCTCACTCCAAGATGGCTATGTTACAAATGCTTCTTGTGCGTGCTTTAGTGTCAATTTTTTGGAAAAAACCATACAAGCATCAACTAGTTCGTTGGGGAACACAACTGCATGATAAGTTCCTTTTAGAGCATTATGTAAAAGAAGATATCAATGATATTGTTGAGTTCTTAAATGGTGAAGGGTATGCCTTTGAATCCGACTGGTTTGATCCATTCTTTGAGTTTAGATTTCCACTCTATGGAATGGCAACAGTTCAAGATTTCCATCTTGAACTTCGTGCAGCAATTGAACCTTGGCATGTACTTGGTGAAGAGAGCTCTTCACAAGGGACTTCTCGCTATGTTGACTCATCACTAGAGCGTGTTCAAGTAAAAGTGAGTAACTTTGTACCTGAACGTTATGTTCTTACATGTAACTCTGTGGTTGTTCCTCTAAGTCCTACTGGGGTTGAAGGTGAATTTGTAGCTGGCGTTAAGTATAAAGCTTGGCAACCTTGGTCAGCACTTCATCCAACTATTGGAATAGATACGCCACTTGTTTTTGATGTAGTTGACAAGTGGAATGAGCGCTCAATAGGGGGGATGACGTACTATATCTCTCACCCTGGTGGAAGAACTTATGATACCTTCCCAGTTAACAGCTACGAAGCAGAATCAAGAAGAATTAGTCGTTTTAGAGATTTTAACCATACTCAAGGTAATCTTAAGCATATCAGTTCTGCAGATGTACAGCATAACCTCAAGGACATTAATGGTGCTAAACGTGCAGTAATTCTCAATGAAGGCGGGAAGGAAAAAGAGTTCTTATTCCAAGATATAAAACAGAGTTTGGAGTATCCAAATACATTAGACTTAAGAAGAAAGTGGGCAAAACAGTAAATGACAATATTTAAAGACTACTCTCCAGGTTCATCCTTTGATGAGCTCTTTGATGACAGTAACAATATCAGAGAGTATTGGAAGGAAATTTTAAATGATATAGAAACCGCAGGCTTAGAAAAGCTTCAAGCCAAACAAGAAGAGATTGATTGGCACCTTGATGACAATGGTGTTACTTATAATACCTATGATGATTTGGATGGTCAAGTGAATCGTGCATGGAGTCTTGATCCTATACCTTTTGTTATTTCGGAAAATGAGTGGGGTGAGATAAAAAAAGGCTTAGTGCAAAGAGCAAAGCTTTTTAACTTAATTTTAAAAGATTTGTATTCAGACCAAAAACTCATTAAAGAGAACATAGTACCGGCAGAGGTTATTTATGGACACAAAGGTTTTGCCACTGAAGTATATAATTTTGGCAAAAAAGAAAACTTTCATCTTTACTTCTACGCCACAGATATAGCACGTGGACCTGATGGTAAAATGTGGGTTATAAAAGATAAGACTCAGGCTCCTTCTGGGCTCGGTTATGCGATAGAAAATAGACTCACTATGAACATTATTTCTACGGACCTTTATCCAAATATAGAGATTAATAGACTCTCATCTTTTATAGCCGAGCTTAAAGAGGTCCTCACCAAACTTACAAATGGCGATATTTCTGCTGCTGCTCTTTTAACACCTGGTCCTCACAATGAAACCTATTTTGAACATGCCTATCTGAGTTCACACCTAGGTATCAACATGGTACAAGGTGGAGATTTACTAAGTAAAAATGGATCTCTTTGGCTCAAAAGCCTTAGTGGACTTAAAAAGATAAACACTCTCTTGAGAAGAGTTGATGATAGGTTTTGTGATCCTCTTGAGCTTAAAAATAATTCGCAACTTGGTGTGGCTGGGTTAGTTGAGTCTATGAGACAAGACAACCTCAACATTTTGAATCCTATTGGAAGTGCCATATTGGAGAATGTTGGTCTCAATCCTTTTATGGAAAAAATTGCTCAATATTTTTTAAATGAAGAATTGATTCTTCCTCAAATTGCAACCTGGTGGTGTGGGCAAGAAAAAGAACTTCAATTTGTGCTTAAAAACCTTCAAAGTTTTATTATTAAAAAAATCGACAGAAGTGAAGGAGTAGAAGTCTATTTTGCTAAAAACATGTCTCCTGAAGAACTTGAAGCCCTTAAAATATTACTCAAAAAAAATCCCAATCAGTATGTTGCTCAAGAAGAAGTTGATTTCTCTACTGCTCCTTACTATTATGATAGAAAGATAGAGCCAAGAAACGCAGTCATAAGAACATATAGCCTTAAAAAAGATGATACTTATGTTGTAATGGATGGGGGCTTAGTAAGAGTCTCAAATATTAAAGATACTCTTTTGGTCAGTTCAAAAAATGGAGGAACAAGTAAAGATTTATGGATTTTAGGCAAAGATACAAAAAATGTTAGTCCCATAAATTTTCTAAGTTCAAAATTTGTTCAAACCTCCATCAATGAAATACCAACTCCAAAAGCTGAAAACCTTTTTTGGCTAGGAAGATATTTGGCACGTAGTGTCTCCACAACAAGATTGATTTTACATGTTATTAAAAAAATTACAAACTTTTACCGCTACGAAGTTGTCACATCAAAAGAGTCTCAAAAAATTCTGCAAGATGCACTAACGCACATGACAATGACCTATCCTGGATTTATGGATAAAAATAAGCAAGAAAATCTAGAAGTGTTTCCTATGCAGGAAATAACATCGCTCATAAAAGACACTATGCGCTCAGGTTCTCTTGCTTTTACTTTTTCTATGCTCAGTTCTGCAAATATAAGTCTCAAAGATTTACTTACCTTTGAGCTTTGGAAACTCTTTGAGAGAATGCAAAAAGAGTGGCATGAATTTATTAACAGAACAAATGATCATACGCTTCAAATAGCGAGTGAACTTGATAAGTTTTTAATTTATCAGATGGCATATAAAGAACTTGTACGAGAGAGTTTATTTAAAGAGCAAGGCCTTATTCTTTATGATATTGGAGGCAATATTGAAAACGCTTTACTCTTAATTTCTAAGGCACGTTCTATCCTTTGCCTTAAACTAGAAAAATCTGTCGGAAATGATGTATTAGAGGGAATGCTAAACTCCCTAGGTAGTTTTAACGCATACAGAGCACACTATAAAAGTTCTTTAACCCTCAAAAATGTAGTTGATTTTTTACTTTTAAATACGCAGTTTCCAAAATCACTCCGCTATATAACAGAGAGTCTTTTACAAGAATTTCAATCTCTCCCTAAGGCCAACAGCTGTGCCTCCTCTAAAGCACCCATTATAAGAGCTAAAGAGATATTAACAAACACAAGCGCACAAGATATCCTCCTAAGCAGCGATGACGAAGGTGTTTACGTGAAACTAGACGCCATGCTAGCCGAGATTTCAGATCTCTATCTAGCATGTTCAGATAAGTTTTCACACACATATTTTTCACATTATGACGAGTAAAAAATGATATATAATATTTACCATAAAACCGAATTTACTTACCAAGACAAAGTTACATTTAGTCACAATATTGCTAGATTAAAACCAAAAGAGACGAGCTCTCAACAACTACTAGAATACACCATGGAAATTACTCCCGATGTGTATGAAACATTTGAGTTTACAGACATGTTTGGTAACTCAAACGCTCATATGCTCATAAGAAAACCTCATAAATCTTTAAGTGTAATAGGTAAATCAAAGATAGAAATTTTCCCACATTTAATAGATAGTCATATTGAGTTTATAAAATCAAATAGCATTGATTATAAAAAAGCCTTACTGCGTTTAAATAAATTTCAAATAAGTGACCTCGAAGCAAAGCAGTTTCTTTTTGAATCTGAGCTTATTCCAAGTGCATCACAAGCAATAGCAGATTACGCTCTTGAATCATTCAAAGAAAACAGGGACCTTTTTGAAGCCACTTATGAATTTATGCAAAGAATTTTTCAAGATTTTAAATTTTTATCTGGATTTAGCGATATAACAACTCCGGTTGAGGAGATATTTGAAGCAAAAAAAGGTGTTTGTCAAGATTTTGCACAGTTTGCAATCTCAGCGCTAAGAACTATTGGTCTGCCTGCTAAATATATGAGTGGATATATTGAAACTTTACCTCCAGAGGGTGAAGAAAAGCTCTTTGGCGTAGATGCCTCCCATGCTTGGTTTAGTGTTTATATTCCAAACGCAGGATGGATAGATTTTGACCCAACGAATAATCTTATTCCAAGAGAGCAGCATATTCTTTTAGGCTCAGGAAGAGACTACAACGATATATCTCCTCTCAAAGGTGTTGTTGTAAGCAGTGGGCATAGTGACTTATCAGTTATGGTAGATGTTAGAAGAGAAAAAACTCCGACTCCATTACAAAGCCAGAGTCAGTTGCAGAGCTAGAAGAATCCTATTCTACAACGATCTGATTAATTTTTGAGTTCACAAGAGTTATCAAATCTGTTGTATTGCTGCTTTGTGATTGAGTTTGTGCTACATGCTCATGATCATCAGATAAAATTTGAACAATTGCATCTATCTCTTCGATTACTGTGGCTGTAATAGTCTCATCTTTGTTAAATCTCAAACGAAAATCGGCTTCTTCAACGAGCTTGCCCATACGAATAAATAAATCACTCTTATTGTTATGCTCTCTTTTTCCAAGAGCACCCCAGATTTCACTAATCAATGAATGCGCATGGTCAATGAGTTTGTAGTCAATTTCATTATCATTTTTTGCAATATTATTAAAGAGTGCACGCAGTTCTATGATTTCGCCAAATGCCTCTGAATCAATTCGGTGACGACAGATAATAGCACTCTCTCTTGCGTTTTCTGTAGTTTCTTGTATATTTGCACTATGCTCACCAAAAATTGCTTCATGTAAAAAATCAATCGAATTATCATATTTTAGTTCTATATCAAATTTTTTATACAACTTTACACCAGCATCTCTGTCAACATCAATAATTAAATCATACGCTTTTGAAATATTATAGAGGGCTTGTTTTGCTCTTTCTAAATTTCTTCCCAACCAATATAAATTCGTAGCTACGTTTGCTGTTACTAATTGCTCTACCATCTTATAACTCCATTACCCAAGTATCTTTAAAGCCGCCGCCCTGAGAAGAATTTACAAGATAGTTTCCTTCTTCTAGCGCATATCTTGTTAATCCACATTGCCAAACTTTTACATCTTCGGCCATTACAACATAGGCTCTAAAATCTGCTTTGCGATTTTGCAACTCTTTGTTTAAATAGCATTTTTCATCGTAAAACTCTATCAACTCTTGTGCTATAAAACGTCTTGGATTTGCTTTTATAATTGTTTTCAAGTCTTCAATTTGTAGGGCTGTCATCTCGTGCCCAAAGAGAACACCATAGCCACCAGCCTCTGCAACATCTTTAATAACAAGTTTTTCCATATTCTCAAAAACATATTTTCTATCTTCTTCAAAATAAGGAAGATAAGTAGGTGCATTTTTTAAAATTGGTTCTTCTCCAAGATAATATTTAATCATCTTAGGAACAAAATAATAAATTCCCTTATCATCAGCAACACCATTTCCTATAGCGTTCATAAGGGCTACATTTCCTGCAAGATAGGCTTCTACAAGACCCGGAACACCTATTAAACTATCAGGGTTAAAAAACTTAGGGTCAAGAAAATCATCATCAGTTCTTCTGTAAATAGACCCAACACGGATAAGTTTCCCATTATAGTTTTTAAAATAAACTTTTTTATCCACTACTTTTAATTCATGTGGACGAACAAGTTGTGCGTCTGATTTTTCTGCAAGGTAGCTGTGCTCGTAATAAGCTGAGTTAAATCTACCTGGAGTTAGCACAACATTAATTCCGCCAGTATTGACATAATTCATAGACTCTGCAATATACGATGGATAATTTTTTATAGGCTCTATCTTTAGAGTTTCAAAAAAGTCTGGGTAAATTTTTCTATACGTATCTCTTATGGAAAGTGGATAACTCGCACCACTTGGAACACGGAGATTGTCTTCTAAAATAACCCATTCATCATTAGCAGAATCTTTTACTAAATCAATACCATTAATATGCGCTCTTATTTTTTGTGATGGAGAAAATCCAACAAACTTTTCTAAATAACCGCCAGCTTCTTTAACAAATGTCTCAGGAATAATTCCCTCTTTTACAATTTTTGCATCAGTATAAAGATCTTCTAAAAAAAGATTTAAAGCCTTTACTCTCTGCTGTAAACCTTTATCTATTTTTGAAAATTCTTTTTTTGAAATGATACGTGGGACAATATCAAAAGGAAGTGATTGTTCTATGAAATTTCCATCTTTATAAAGATTGAAATTAACAGCAAATTTGTCCATATAAGCTTTGAATTCATCAATTTTATGCCTATCTTGATTGTTAAATATCTCCCAAAATTTTTCATGTAAACCTGTGTTTTTTTCTAACAATTGACACCTCCAGTAAGTTGTAAATATAATATATTATAGCAGTCTATTAGATATTTTTATGTTAAAAGGTGATGAAAAATTAGCTTCTTTTGTAAAGTGTGTAAATTGTAGTTGAAATGGTGGTCAGGGAGAGATTCGAACTCTCGGTACATTGCTGTACACTACCTTTCCAAGGTAGCACCATCGGCCACTCGGACACCTGACCATTATGAAGGATGAAATTTTATCCAATATTATATTTACTCTTGCTAAAAATTTATTTTTCTATACGCTATTGCATAATTTTAGATATTATGACATTATTATTTCTCAAAGGTTATTAATGCTTAGCATATCATCATTTTTTCAACTCCTCAAAGAATCCTTTAGAGATTTACTCCCTATTATTTTAGTTATTATATTTTTTCAACTAGCAATTATTCAAACAGTCCCGCAAAACTGGTTAAGTACCTCTATAGGGCTTGCCATTGTCGGCGTTGGTCTTGCCATTTTTCTTCTTGGTTTAGAAGTTGGTATATTTCCTGTTGGAGAGGGACTAGCGAGTGATTTTGCCAAAAAAGGCTCGACAAAATGGATTGTTCTTTTTGCATTTATGATTGGTTTTGGCACTACCGTCGCTGAACCTGCTCTTCTGGTAATCGCAGATAAAGCGGCTGGAATAAGTTCTGGGAGAATCGATGCTTTTGTTCTTAGGATGGTTGTTGCGTTTTCCGTTGGTTTTGCTATAGTTATAGGTGTTTGGAGGATTATAAAAGGTCATCCTATTCACTACTATATCATCTCTGGTTATATTATGGTTGTCGCAGCTACTGCGTTTGCACCAAAAGAGATTGTTGGCCTTGCATATGATCTTGGAGGAGTTACAACTTCAACAGTAACTGTTCCTCTTGTCGCAGCACTTGGAATCGGTTTAGCTTCCGCTATAAAGGGGCGCAATCCAGTGCTTGATGGCTTTGGCCTTATTGCATTTGCTTCACTTACTCCTATGATATTTGTACAGTTTTATGGTATTTATGTTTATGAATTTGTAGAAGTATCCACAAGTACACTTCCCTTCATAGAACATACTGCAGCTACTGCTACGGCCTATGATTTCACCATCATTACCGTTCTCAAAGGAATTTTAAGTGTTGCCTTTGATGTTTTACCTATCTTAGCAGTAATTTTATTCTTCCAATATGTAATCATCAAAAAACCTATTGATAACCTAAAGCAAGTACTAATAGGTTTTACTTTGGTTATATTTGGTCTTGATGCATTTATCATAGGTCTGGAAATGGGCCTATTCTCACTTGGTGAAACAATGGCATTACAGCTTACACAAAACGATAGCAACGTAATTATCTACTCTTTTGCTTTTGCAATAGGGTTTTCAACAACAATGGCAGAGCCTTCTTTAACTGCTATTGCACGAAAAGCCAAAGAGATTAGTGATGGAAAAATCAATGACTTTGTACTCCGTCTTTTTGTTGCCCTTGGTGTTGCGATTGGTATCTCTTTAGGTGCGTTTAGAATTGTAAATGGAGGAGAGATTGTTTACTATATCATGGCCGGCTACATGTTTGTAATTTTTCTTACCTTTATGGCACCAAAATACATAATTCCAATCGCGTATGATAGTGGAGGAGTAACTACTTCGACGGTTACTGTTCCTTTAGTTGCTGCCCTTGGTCTTGGTCTTGCCACAAATATACCTGGCCGTGACCCTTTAATAGATGGATTTGGTCTTATTGCGTTTGCTTCACTTTTTCCTATGATTACAGTTATGGTCTATGGAGTTATAACAGAGAAAATGGGAATTAAAGGTGAACATGAAAAAGAAGAAATCCATCTTGTCGAACTACGTCATGCCATCGAAGATGCTAATGACATGGATTTATCAACTGTTTTTGTTGATGGAGCAGAACAACGTCATTCCTCTTCTATGACATTCTCAACAATTCACGTGATAGTACCTCATGAAAAAGAAGAAGAAGCCCTACTTGCAGCTAAAGAAGCAGGTGCTAGAGGTGTAACCATAATGAATGCACATGGTTTAGGTCTTGATGAAATAGATAATTTTTACAATAGACTTCATAGCGAAGCTACTGATTCAAACCTGATGTTCATTGTACGAACAAGAAATGTTAATAAAATCATTAGAAAAGTAATGGATAAACTAGACATTACAGGTGATGGAGACGGGATAGCCTATGCTTATCCTATTTCACATGTTAAAGGCATAAGACTAAAAAGTGGTGATTTATAACTCTTTAGTCTAAAAGATTTTTATAATTATATTTAGATAAATTAATATAATATTTTTTACCTATTGTAATTATGCGATTATCTCTTTGCGCCTCTTTCTTGAATTTGGCTTTGATTTTTATAGACTTTTTTTCTGATATTTTATTATTTTTTAGATATTTTTTCAAAGGCATTACTAATGGCTCTGTATCCTCTTGGGTTTCTATCTCAGCTTCAAGTGCCTCTTCTTCTATTTTAAGGACTGGCTCCTGAGGTACACTAAGCATAAATTGAGAAGAGATACTTGTGAGTATATTTTTAAGTTGCTCATCCTTATCTTTATATATTTGCTCTATTTGTAGGCGTTCTTTTATCAGCATCTGCTCTTTTTGATCTCTTAATCTTCTTGTTTCATCTTCAAGAGTGGCTACTCTCTCCTGAAGCTTTGTATTTTGCTCTTCAAGAAATTTAAAATACTGAGTGTCAGCAAACTGCGTTTTAGCTGCTGTGGATTGCTTGGTAACTCTTTGTGGCTTATGCGCCTCTATAAGCACTAATTTTACACCCTCCTCTATAACTGAGACTAAAGAACCACGCCTAATGCGATTATGAATTGCTTCACGTGATATTCCAAAATGTTCTGCGGCATCTGCTATGCTCATTTTGCTCATCAAAGACTCCTTATCTCATATTTTCAAAGACTAAAGGAGCTTCCCATTCACCTTCGCGTATCGCTTTCATAACTTGCTGTAATTCATCAAGCTTAGCACCTTTTACGCGAATATAATCACCTTCTATTTGAGCATTAACTTTTAATTTCATCTTTTTTATCTCTGCAGTGATTTTCTTAGCTTCTTTACTTTCAATATAATCAACAACTTTAAAAGTAGCCTTTTTGTTTCCACCACTAGAATCTTCTACTTTAAGCTCATCTAAGACTTTAGAAGAGAGTCCTTGTTTTAAAAACTTTGCAATAACTATATCTTTAAGAGCATCTAATTTGTTATCACTTGAAGCGATTAAAACTAAAGTTTTAGCCTTTTCATTGTGAGTAACTTCATAAGTTGTTCCCTTAAAGTCATAACGGTTAGCTACTTCTCTATCAACAAGATTTATTGCGTTTTTAAAATTTTGTCCATCTATTTTTGCTGTAATATCAAATGAGTGTTCTTTTGCCATTTTATTAAAACCCTTTTATAACATTTAGCGTTATTATAACATAACTGTTATGTTATTAAAAAGTCGGGCTTCCATCAAAGCCAAAACCACCACCAAAACTATTTGCAAAGCTTGGATCACTATAACCTGCCATTACAGATTTTGAGCGAAGTTTTTCTATATCTGACTTACTTGAGATATTTTGAGGACAAACTAGTGTGCACTCATTACATAAAGTACAATCCCAAACACCATTACTTTGAATAGTATCTATCTTGCTTTTCTCATCTTCTTCACGTACATCACTCACATACTTCCAGACTCTAGTTAGCGAAAATGGGCCTAGAAACTCCTCATTTACAGCATAAACTGGACAAGCACTATAACATGAGCCACAAAGAATACAGTCACTTTGAACTTCGTTTATTTTCTCATTGTTCTGAGTGACTGCAACACCTTTGCTCACTGTATTTTGCCAAGCTTTTGCTTTTGCATTAAACGCATACGCCTTACTCATATCAACAACCAAATCACGAATAACAGGAACATTTTTCAGAGGCTCTACTCTATCTCCATCTTGAACCTTATAAGAACAAGCCAAAACTTCTCTATCATTTACTCTCATCGAACAACTACCACAAACGCTACTTCTACATCCACTTGAAAATGTGAGTGTGTTATCTTGAGTTGTTTTTATCTTTTTTAGCACTTCAAGTAGTGTTGTATCAGCTATATCAACTTCGTATTCTACAAATTTCTCTTCTCTTTTTACACTTATTTTCATAATCTACTCCGCCATAAAGTGAGCACCACAGCTCACATCTCTTTTAAGTGCAGAACTTACAACTTCTTCACATATATCTAACATATTTTGAAACTCTAAAAACTCAATCAAATTAGTATTGTAAACTTTAGATTTATCACTTATGCCCATGAGATGAAGTTTTGATTTTACATCTTGTATCTCATCCAAAGCATTTTGTAGTTCACTTTTTTTACGCACTATTCCAACATTTTTATAAAACAAATCCCCTATATGCTCTCTCACCTCATAAAAGTCAAGTTTATGCTCATGCACTTCTAGTGTAAGTTTAAAATTGCTATGCGCGCTTGGCTCAAGAGTCTCTTTGCCTAAAGCATACTCTGCTGCAGCTTTCCCCGCTTGTTTTCCAAAAACAACTATCTCTAAAAGAGAATTTCCACCAAGGCGATTTGCTCCATGTACTCTATGGTTTGCGCACTCACCAGCAGCAAAAAGCCCTTGAATATTTGTACTTGAGCTATCATCCACTTCTATGCCGCCCATTGTGTAGTGCGCAACAGGTCTAATGGGAATCAAATCATGTACAGGATCAACATTTTCATATAGTTTGGCTAGTTTTCTCTCTTGAGGAAGTCCCTCTTCTATAAACTCTTCACCGAGGTGGCGGATATCTAAAAATATATCTTCACCCTTTAGTATCTCTGCGTTTATCGCTCGGCTCACTTCATCACGAGGAGCTAACTCGTTAGTAAATCTTTCGCCCTTAGAGTTAAGAAGATATCCACCCTCACCTCTCGCGCTCTCACTAATAAGTATGCTTGAACTTTTTAATGCCGTTGGATGAAACTGAACAAACTCCATATCTACCATCTTTGCTCCCGCTCTTGATGCAACAGCAATACCATCACCTGTAGAAGCGCTAGAGTTAGTAGAGTTTTTATCGTATATACGGCTATATCCACCTGTTGCAAGTATTACAGCTGAGCTATCATACTTCTCAATTTCGCCACTTTTTATATTTAAAACAGTAGCTCCAGCTATTGCGTTTTCATCATCTTTTAAAAGCTCTACCAAGTATCTCTCGCTTAGTATTTTTATGCCTTCACTCAAACATCTATCATAAAGCGTGTGAAGTATTTTTAAGCCCGTATAATCTTGAGCGTAACAAGCGCGAGAAGCTGAAGCGCCACCCAAAGTTCTTTGAGCTATTTTTGCATCTTTTGTACGAGAAAAGCAAACACCTATGCTATCTAGCCACTCTACTGCGTTTGGAGCTTCTGAGCACATCAATCTAACCGCTTCTTCATTTGCTAAGCCGTGTGCAGACTTAAGAGTATTTTGTACGTGTGCCTCAACACTATCTTCACCAGCATTGCCTAAGGCTGCGTTTATTCCACCCTGGGCCATACATGTTTGGCTTCTTGTTGGATACTCTTTGGTAATAACCAAAACCTCGGCACCACTTTTTTTTGCATTAAGCGCGGCAACAAGTCCTGCGCCACCTGCTCCTATGATTAAAACATCAGTTTTCATAAATATCCTCTAAAAAATATTTTTAATATTACAATAAAATAATTAAAATATCTGAGCTAAGAAATAATATCTTGTAATTCTTAATCCCCCGGCTATAATAACAAACCAAACAAACCTTAATCTAACAACGCCCGCAACAAGAGTTAGTGGGTCACCAAGTACAGGCAACCAAGAAAAAAGTAAAATAAAATAGCCATATTTATGACCATATTCTAAACTTTTTACTCCGGTTTTTGAGCTCTCTAACTTGTTTTGTGTTTTTTCATAGAGCCAATAGCCAAACCAGTAGTTAAGAGAGATAGCGAGTATATTTCCAGTAGAAGCAAAAAACATTGCGTTTGAGAGTGGCATATCATTTGCCAGAGCCGCGACAAAGGTGATTTCTGAAGAGAGGGGAACAATTGTCGCTGCAAGAAACGCAGAGAAAAAAAGAGCTATTTCTTCCATATTATCCCCTTTTTAAAAAATTTAGGACTTTATATTTTCAATCACTAAAGCTATAAGTTTCCTTCTAGCTTCAACTGACGCCCACGCTATATGAGGAGATACATAAAGATTCTCAGAGTTTTTCACGCTTAAAAATGGATGGTTTTCTCTCATTGGCTCTTTTGTTAAAACATCCAAACCGAAATAGATGTTTTTTTCATCAACTATTTTTGCAACAGCATCTTCGTTGAGAATACCGCCACGTCCAAGGTTTAAAATAGTGGCTCTATCTTTACAAATTAACAACTGTTCATAATCTAAAAGATTGTTTGTCTGTTCATTTAAGGGCGCGTGAATAGTGATAATATCACAGGTTTTTAAAAGCTCATCGAGAGTTACTCGTTTGTAATCATTAGTTGCGTTTCTACCGCTTGTAGAGTGGTAAAAAACTTCTGCTCCAAAAGCTTTAGCGATATTAGCAACACCCCGACCGATTTCACCAAGACCAATAATTCCCCACTTTTTACCTTTTACTTCAAAGAATGGATGTGAAATATCTGTAAATATTGGACTTCTTGAATAGGTACCATTTTTCACAGACTCATCATAATATCTTGAGTGACCCATAAGATAAAAAAGCATAGAAAAAGTGTGCTGTATAACGGAGTCAGTTGAATAGCCCGCTACATTTTTAACTTCTATATTTCTCTCTTTTGCTGCGTTTAGGTCAACATTATTCATACCCGTCGCTGCAATGCAGATGAGTTTTAAAGTTGGGGTATCTGCCATATGCTTATCAGTAATAACAACTTTGTTAGTAACAATAACATCACAGTTTGTTATGCGTTTTTGAACCTCGTCAACTGAAGTTGTCTGGAAAATCTCAACCTCTCCAAGTGAATCAAATCCACTTAAATCAGTATCGCCAAAAGTTAAGGCATCAAGTAAAACTATTTTCAAACTATGCGTCCTTGATTTTTTTGATTAACTCACGAGATTTCTCTAGTGCTTTTTCAACCTTATCAAAGACAAGAGCAACTGCAAGACGTCTTCCTTTATGCGCTTCTGGTTTAGAGAAAACTCTCACAAAGGAGTTGTCTGAAAACAGACTCTCATCTACATCTACTACTGGTGCATAATTATGTGCTTCTGATTTAAAAGCTGCCGATGCACCATCACCATAAAAAGTAAAGCCTAAAGGAAGTCCTAAAACAGCACGTAAATGAAGAGCAAACTCACTCTGAGACTGAGTTATAAGAGTTACCATTCCAGTATCATGTGGACGAGGAGAAACTTCACTAAAATAGACCTCATCACCTTTTATGAAAAGTTCCACACCAAAAAGACCTTGACCACCAAGACCATCGGTAATAATCTTTGCCATCTCTTGTGCTTTTTGCTTTGCTATTTCACTCATAGCCATTGGTTGCCACGAAAATACATAGTCGCCATCTCTTTGCTCATGACCGATAGGTTCACAATAAACTGTCTCTTTGCCGTTACGAGCCGTTAGCATTGTTATCTCATAATCAAAATCTACAAAAGCTTCAACGATTAACTCACTCGCATCACCGCGAGCTTCTTTTGCCATCTCCCAAGAATTTGGAATATCACTCTCACTCCTAGCTACTGATTGACCATGTCCTGATGAACTCATAACTGGTTTTATAACACAAGGAAATCCAAGCTCTTTGGCTGCGTTTAACATCCCCTCTTCAGTAGTTACAAACTTGTAAGGTCCAGTTTTAAGTCCTAACTCTTCAGCTGCAAATGTACGAATATTTTTTCTGTTCATAGTCTTAGAAACAGCATCTGCATTTGGAATTACATTAAAACCCTCTTTCTCAGCCTCAAAGAGTGCATCTATGGAAATAGCTTCAATCTCAGGTAAAATGTAGTCAGGTTTCTCACGACGGATAATCTCTAAAATTGCATCTTTATCTTGCATATTTACAACATATGCACGGTGTGCCACATGATGAGCAGGAGCATTTTCGTATCTGTCAACTGCGATAGTCTCAAGCCCTAAACGCTGAGCTTCAATGATAACTTCTTTCCCAAGTTCGCCAGAACCTAGTAACATGATTTTTTTTGAGTTTGATTTCAGAGGTGCAGAGAATTGCATTAAAATTCCTAGTAGTATATGATTTAAGGAATTATATCGAAATTGATTAAACTTAAGGTTTTTACTCCGTCATTCCAGGCTTGACCTGAAATCTAGTTCTAAGAGATTTGCAGCTAAACCCTAAATCAAGTTTAGGGTGACGGACTTATTTTATCGTTTTAATCCAATAAGAGTTTCGAGAAGTGTATCAGAAGTGGTAATCGTTTTACCATTCGCCTGGAAACCTCTTTGGATGATTATCAGTTGCGTAAGTGCGCGTGAAAGGTCAACATTTGATGCTTCAAGAGCTGATGCCTGAATAAATCCATCTTGAGAGATACCTGAAGTTGATGAAGGATTATCAAAACTTGTCATACCATCATTGTTAAAGCGAATAGAACCTGTTTTTTCATCAAACGGAGCTGTTGTGTCAATAGTAGCAGGAGACGCAACCGTCACTAACATCTGCCAAGTACTACCAGTTGCAATATCCAAAGCTGTTTTTCTTTTACTGCCTGCAATGTTGCTTTCAAATTCATCTTTTGAGACAAAAGTCTCGCCAGAAAACACAAAAGCGATGGAAAATAAAAAAATTAAATGCAGATGGGTCTGTGATAAAAAATCTATAAAGAGCAAAAGATAGCAGGCGCTATCCTTTTTTATAAAAACTCAAAAGATTACAATTTTACCAAAAAAGAGTTTAAAAATTTAGCAAAAAATTTAGCAAACATTTTTTTAACAATCTCTCAGATATGCCTATGTTTAATTCCATCAGTTGTTTAAAATTTTCAAATGAAAAATGTATCCCAGCCATAAAAACACTTTTTTTAAGTTTTCACTAGTGTATCTAAAAAAATAAGATATTAATTATTTACAATATAAAAAAAATTACTCATGCCTTAAAGCATCAATAGGGTTCATAGTTGCTGCTTTTTTTGCAGGAAAGTAACCAAAAACTATCCCAATTAACGTAGAAAATAGAAATGCTAAGACAATAATGCCTTCGTTTAAAACAAAAGGCAAATCAAAAGCATTTGTAACCCCAACAGTAATCAGCAGACCTAATATTATTCCTATTATCCCTCCAAGGGCAGCTAAAACTACAGACTCAACCAAAAACTGTAATAGTACCTCACGCTCAAAGGCTCCTATAGCCAAGCGTATACCTATCTCTCTTGTTCGCTCAATAACCGAGACTAGCATGATATTCATGATGCCTATTCCACCGACAACCAAACTTATCGCTGCTACTGCACCTAAAAGCATGGTTAGCATCTTGGTGGTTGAAGAGAGCGTTTCAATAATGTCTTTCATATCCCTTACATGAAAATCATCATCTTCACCATCTTTAATATTTCGTCTGTCTCGAAAAAGAAGTCTCAAACTCTCAGTAACACTATCTGTTGCGACTCCATCTTTGACTGAAATAGTGATAGAAGATATATCTTGTGTACCGGTTAGCCTTCTTTGTAACATTTTTAAAGGTACTACTACCAAATCATCCTGATCCATTCCAAATGAAGCAGAACCCTTCTCTTTAAGTAAGCCTTTTACCTTACATGAAAAAGAACCAATACGAATCTTTGTTCCCAATGGAGATTGACTTCCAAAAAGCTCTTCCCTAACAGTCTCACCTATAATACATACCGATTTTCCAGCTTTAAGTTCGCTCTGTGAAAACTTTTCTCCCTCTACAAACTCCCATTCCTTAGCTATAAAATAATCATTATTGCTACCATAAGCCGTAGTAGTATAATTTTCATTTCCATACACAGCCGTAACGCTTGATGAGCTAAGAGGAGCGACGGCTTTAATACCATTTATTTCTCTTTGTATAGCCTTGACATCATCTGCGTCAAATAACTTTGCACTCTGGTCTTGACTTTGTGGTCCTTGTTTCTCTTGACCGGGAGAGAGAATCAGCATATTGCTTCCAAGTTTTGATATACTGTTTGTTACTTGAGCTGTTGTTGCATCTCCTAGCATCACCATAGCAATAACTGATGCCACACCAATAACAATGCCTAATATTGTAAGAATTGAGCGTAAAACATTTCTACGAATCTCTCGCAGGGCTAATGAAAAAGCATTCCACAACATTAAGCACCTCCTGATATTTTGTCATTTTCTATGAGACCGTCTTTAAAGACAATTATCCTGTCTGCATACGCTGCCATATCTTCTTCATGCGTAACCATGATGATAGTTATTCCCTGCGTTTCATTAAAAGACTTCAAAAGTTCCATCACCTCTTTACTTTTGACACTATCAAGATTTCCTGTAGGCTCATCAGCTAAGATTACTATCGGATTTGTAGCTATCGCTCTTGCGATTGCAACACGTTGTTGTTGTCCTCCTGAGAGTTCTGCTGGAGTATGGTCTGCTACTTCTTCTAAACCTACTTTAATAAGTGCTTCTTTGGTACTTTTGAGACGTTCACTCTCAGGTACCCCACGATATATGAGAGGAAGTTCTACATTTTCTAAGGCTGATGTTCGTCCTAAAAGATTAAATCCCTGAAAAATAAAACCAAAATAATTTCGTCTCAGTAGGGCTTTTTGGTTTCTATTTAGCTCCTTAACATCTATACCTTTAAAAAAGTACGTACCCTCAGATTGAGAATCTAAACAACCTATAATATTCATAGCAGTAGATTTTCCTGAACCGCTTGCACCCATAATAGCTACAAACTCTCCATCATGTATCTCTAAGTCTATACCTTTAAGAGCATAGGTTTTTGCCGCGCCTTCTCCATAAACTTTTGAGATGGATTTCAAAGAGATGAGAGCTTGCTCTGAACTCATTTTGCAGTCTCTTGTATACCCACAATAATTTTATCATCCATAGATATATTTTCGCTTTTTATGACACTGTTTACGCCATCACTATCACCAAGTTCAATGGCTACCGCTACCGCTTTAGCATC
>JGI10211J34971_10001153_pt1 | contig 22051 bp, 15 predicted proteins | sample Etolagsediment_FD_34971 | JGI IMG/M metagenome (IMG submission 34971)
GCATCGAATGCATCGAGTGCGCTGAATGATGCGCCCGCAGCAATGATCTGGCGGGTCTCGGGCAATAGTTCCTGCGGCTGCTTTTCGATGATCGACTGTATCGCCAGGTAGCGTTCGCTGACCCAGGGCCCCTGGTATAACAGGCGCGCCGCATCGAGCAGTGGCTGGATGTCGATTTCGACCAGATGATGCCCCTGTCTGAGCAACTCATCGAGCGTCAGCTGAAACTGCGCGGCAGATTCTGTATCGCCAAAAAAATCCAGATTGTTGCTACAGGGGATGCCCAATGTCATTGCGTTGCAGGTTGGGGCGAAACGCCGCGCGCTGTTGTCGTATGGGTTTGAGCGGCTGTAGGCGTCGGCCGGGTCGAAACCCTCGGCGACTGCGAGAACCTGGTGGGCGTCGTCGACCGACAGGGCGAAGATCGAGACACAGTCCAGACTGCGGCAGGCGGGCAGTACACCCTGCGTGCTGATCAGGCCGCGGCTGGGTTTGATGCCGACGAGGCGATTGAACGCCGCCGGTATGCGTCCCGAACCGGCCGTGTCGGTGCCCAGCGCGAAGCTGACCTGGCCGAGTGCCGTGACGACCGCCGAACCGGCGCTCGATCCGCCCGAGATATAATCGGGGTTGAAGGCGTTGCGGCAGGCGCCGTAGGGAGAACGAGTGCCCACCAGGCCGGTGGCGAACTGGTCGAGGTTGGTCTTGCCCAGGGGTATCGCACCCGCTGCGATGAGTTTTTCGACCACTGTGGCGCTTTTTTCTGGCCTGTGGCGGAAGGCCTCGCAGGCAGCCGTCGTGTCAATACCGGCCAGGTCGATGTTGTCCTTGATCGCGAAGGGGATGCCATACAACGGCAGGCTATCTGGCCCAGCCTGTTCCAGCCGTTGCAGGAAGGGCTCCAGTTGCGTCCTGTCCAGGCGGGTGATCCAGGCCTGATGTTGATCCTGGCGGTCACGCTGCAGCAGGAATTCAATCAATTGGCGCGGCGTGAAATCGCCCGCAGCGTAGTGCCGGGTCAGACCGATGATGCTGATATCGAGTGTTGTTTCATTGATCATTCGTGTACCTCCAGCCAGATCAGTGATGCGCCGGCCTGAACCTGGGTGCCCTGCGCGCGGCGCACCGAACACACGCGGCCGGCGTGGGGTGCGGTGATCTGTATCTCCATCTTCATCGATTCGATGATCGCCAGCACCTCGCCGGTCTCGACGATCTGGCCCTCGCTGACCGGTATCTGCCACACGTTGCCGGCCACCATGCTGTCGATCGATACGCACTGGTCGGGCAGGGCTTCCTCGTCGTTGGCGTGTACATCCAGATTCTGGTTGGCCTCGTAATGCAACTGCCCCGTTTCGACCCAGCGTTGCAGTTCCTGGGCGAAGGCCATGTCGCGGTGCTCGATGAACTGACCAATGTCGCTTTCGTTGTCGCGTAAAAACGCCTGGTATTCGCGCAGGCTGAAGGTCGACCCTTCGATCTTCAGTGGATAGCGGCCTCGCGGAAAATCCACGCGTATCTGCTTGAGCTCCTCTGCGCTGACCGGGTAGAAGCGGATCTGGTCGAAAAAGCGCAGTAGCCAGGGTTGACTGAACTCCGGGGTGCTGCGGTCTCGGTTCCACATCTGTAATGTGCGGCCGACAAACTGGTAGCCGCCGGGGCCTTCCATACCGTACACGCACAGGTAGGCGCCACCGATACCGACCGAGTTTTCGGCGGTCCAGGTGCGCGCCGGGTTGTACTTGGTGGTGACCAGGCGGTGGCGTGGGTCGAGCGGCGTGGCCACCGGTGCACCGAGGTAAACGTCGCCGAGTCCCATGACCAGGTAGCTGGCGTCGAACACGATGTGACGCACCTCGTCGATGGAGTCAAGGCCGTTGATGCGGCGAATGAACTCGATGTTGCTGGGGCACCAGGGCGCATCGGCGCGCACCGACTGCATGTACCTGGCGATGGCCTCGCGGCAGGCGTCATCATCCCAGCTCAATGGCAGGTGTACGATACGCGAGGGCAGTTCGAGATCGTCCATGTGGGTCATGACTCGTTCCCCTTTCTCCAGATGGGCGAGCAGCGCCGTCAGGGCCAGCTGTTGTGAATCATAGTGGATCTGCAACGAGCGAATGCCGGGCGTCATTTCCAGCACGCCATCCTGCGGATGATCATTCAGCCACTGCATCATGGCGTGGACGCGAAAGCGCAGCGCTATATCCAGTTGCGGCGGGCCGTATTCGATCAGCAGGTACTTGTCGCCGGCCAGTCGATACACCACGTCGATGCCGACCTCGGCCTCGCTCAATGCCTTGATCACCGGCGAGCCGAGCGCGGCGGGGGGTATGGCGTTGTCGATGGGTTTCAGCGAGTCGAGCATGGCGAGCTGGCGCGATTCCGCCGCCACCGCATCGTCCAGCGATACCGGCACGAAACGCACCCGATCACCCGCATGCAGCTGGCCGAGCTTCCAGCGGTCGGCGCGGATTACCGTGGCCGGGCATACGAAGCCGCCCAGCGATGGCCCGTCCGGACCGAGGATGACCGGCATGTCACCGGTAAAATCGACGCTGCCGATGGCGTAGGCGTTGTCGTGGATGTTGGATGGGTGCATGCCGGCCTCGCCGCCGTCGCTGCGCGCCCATTGCGGTTTGGGACCAACCAGGCGAATGCCGGTGCGGCTTGAATTGTAGTGCACCTGCCACTCGGCCGCGAAAAAGCTGGCGATGTCATTATCAGTAAAGAAATCGGGCGCGCCATGCGGCCCGTAGATCACGTGCAGGGTCCATTCATGGCTTAGTTCCGGGCGCAGGCCGGTTGGCAGGATTGCCGGGACAATGTGTCCGCCTGGCTCGATGTGCAGCGTATCGCCGACACGCAATTGGCGCCCATTGTGGCCACCGAACTGGCCCAGGGTAAAGGTGGACTGTGATCCCAGATAGGCCGGCGAGTGGATGCCGCCGGCAAGCAGCAGGTAGGCGCGGCTGCCGCCCTGGTTGATCTTGCCCAGCTGCAGGCGGTCACCGCGCTGGATCGGNAGCACCTGCCACATGGTCACCGGCTGGTCGTTCAGTGTCGCCTCGATGGTCGCGCCGCTGAGCACGATATGGGTGGCGCAGTTGAATTGCAGTGTCGGCCCGTTGAGCGTTATCTCGATCCCGGCCGCGCCGGGATCGTTGCCCAGCAGGCGGTTACCCAGGCGGAACGACCAGTCATCGAACGGCCCGGATGGGGGTACGCCAACGTGCCAGTAACCGAGCCGCCCGGGGAAGTCCTGTATGCTCGTCAGCGTACCCGCGACAAGAATATCGATACTATTGGGCCGATAATCGATCTTGTCGAGCAGCCGGGTATGCACCCGACCGGCGACCACGTCGTCTTGCTCAAGCACCTGACGCAGGTAGGCGATATTGGTTTCGATACCGTACAGACGGGTGTCGCACAGGGCCTGCGACAATTTTTTCAGCGCATCGTCGCGGTCGCTGCCATGCACGATGAGTTTGCCCAGCATCGGGTCGTAAAACGGCGAGATGGCCTGGCCAATATCGAGCCAGTGATCGATACGCAGGCCGGGTTGTTGCGGCCAGTCGATTTGCGACAACTGGCCGGCGCAGGGCTGAAAGTTCTTGTTGGGGTCTTCAGCGTAGATGCGCGCCTGGATCGAATGCCCGGTAGCCTGCAGGCCTGCGCCAATATCATCCAGATCGGCGATTGCACTCTGGCCCAATTCAACCATCATGCGCACCAGGTCGACGCCAAAGATTGATTCGGTGACGCCATGCTCGACCTGCAGACGGGTGTTGACCTCAAGGAAATAATAGGCCCCGTCGCTGACATCGTAGAGGTACTCCACGGTGCCGGCGCTACGGTAATGGATGTCGCCCATCAGGCGCGCGGCGGTCGCTTGCATGTCGGCGATCAATGCGCCGTCGACGCCCGGCGGAGGGGTTTCCTCGACCACCTTCTGGTTACGTCGTTGTAGCGAGCAGTCGCGCGCACCGAGCGTGATGACCTTGCCGTGACCGTCACCGAATACCTGCACCTCGATATGGCGGCTGGTTTCGATGTATTTCTCGATGAATACACCACTGTTGCCGAAGTTATTCCGGCTCAGACGTTTGACCGACTCGAAGGCCTCGCGCAGCTGTGACTCATCGCGGCACAGCTGCATGCCGATGCCACCGCCACCGGCGGTGCTTTTCAGCATCAGCGGGTAGCCGATGGCTTGCGCCTCCGCTACGGCCTGATCGAGATGGTCGAGCAGGCCGGAGCCGGGCACCAGCGGCACGTCGTTGGCCAGCGCGAGTTCACGGGCGCGGTGTTTGAGGCCAAAGGCCTCGATCTGTTCGGCAGTCGGACCGAGAAAGACCATGCCTTCCTGTTCGCAGCGGCGCACGAAATCGGGGTTTTCGCTGAGAAAGCCGTAGCCGGGATGGATGGCCCGGGCTCCGGCCCGTTTGGCGATGGCGAACAGCTTGTCCTGGTCGAGGTAGGTGGTCGCGGCGGATCCGTCACCCAGGCAGTAGGCCGCATCGGCGCGCTGCACATGCAGCGAATCGCGGTCGGCCTCGGCGTAAACGGCCAGCGCCCTGATGCCCATGGCCTGCAGGCTGCGGATGATGCGGGTGGCGATGGCCCCGCGGTTGGCAATCAACACTGAATCGATCATTGGTGTTTCCGTTGCTGACGGGCCGTCCCATCGTATTCACTCTCCTTCGGGCCGTCCCGAAGGGCACGCTGTGCGTTCTTTAAAATTCAGTCCCAGATCAACACCTCGACCGGCGTCGGGTTGTAGGCGTTGCAGGGGTTGTTGAGCTGCGGGCAGTTGGATATCAGCACGATGACATCCATGTGCGCCTGCATCTCGACGTACTTTCCGGGCGCGGAAATGCCGTCCTCGAAGGTCAGCCCGCCGTCGTCGGTGATGGGTACGTTCATGAAAAAATTGATGTTGTGGGTGATGTCGCGCTTGCCCATGCCATATTGCTCATTCTCGTTGACGGCCAGCATCCAGCTGTCGCGACAGGCATGCATGCAGCGTTTTTCGAGATCGTAACGCACCGTGTTGCTCTCAGTGGCGCAGGCGCCACCCAGGGTATCGTGACGGCCGCAGGTATCGGCGACGATCTCCAGCATCACGTTGTTTTCGTTGGAACGCAGCAGGCTGCCCGCGCTCAGGTAGACATTGCCCTGTTCGCGGATGGTGTCCATCGCGCTATATCTTTCGGCCGGGTCGGCGGCGGAGTAGAACAGGGTGTCGGCGGCCTGGTTGCCCTCAAGGTCGAGGATGCGCACGGTCTGGCCGGCCTTGACCACCTGCATGTAGTAATCGCCGGCAGCGACGATCTTGCGATCGATGGCCTGCGCGGGATCGAGTTGGCTGTGTTTGATCATGGCATCAGGCTCCCAGTCCCATCAGGTACAGGCGGTTGTTGGCGAAGCCGCGGCGGTTCTCCGCGCAGTGGTTCAGGCATACATCATCCTCGCCGGGTGCGCTGGCCTGTTCGAAGTCGATGCGTACCGGCTTGCGCGGGTAGTCGCCAGCGGGATGCAGCGGATGCGGACAGGTATGCATGATCACCAGCGTGTCCATCTCGAAACGCAGCAGGATAGAATCGCCCGCTTTGGAATGGCCAGCAACGTAACGGATGTTGCCCTCGTCATCCACCGCGGCCTTGCTGAACAGGTTCAGATTGGCCGCCATGTCCTTGCGACCCAGGCCATACTTGGCCAGCTCGACCAGAAAGGCGTCATAGCCATTCTGGTTCCAGTCGTTGTGCGCATCCTGGTAGCTTTTATGGCCGAAGCGCTGCTCGATATGCGCTGCCGTGCTGTTGCCGCACACGGTTTCGTGCCAGCCCAGCGAGTCGTCGGTGATCGAACAGAAGATGCGTCCCATGTCGGAGTACAGGCAGTTGCCGGTGGTCAGTTTGAAGGTGTGTTGCGCCTTTAGCGTGTCGGGTGCGTTGTAGCGTTCCAGCAGGTTTTCCGGGTTGTACAGCAGCATGCCGACATTGGCGCCGCCGTCGATATCGGTCAGGCGCAGTTGCATGCCGCGACGGATGCGGAAAGACCAGTGGCAGGCGCCACCCAGGGTGGTGGTGTATTCAACTTGCATGATGTAGGTCCGTCGGGTCGGGTTCGATGGTTTGGTGTAAAACGGTCTGGCTGATTTCCAGCGACAGGGACTTGTTGTCGAGGTTCAGGGTATTGTCGCTCAGATCGAGATCGTAGGTGATGGTCGAGCCGTAGCGATGGGGTGCCTGTGGATCATGACGTGTCTTGTCGAAAACCCACAGCCGGGTTCCCAGCGAAAAGGCTTCCTTGAGGTCATGCGTGACCATGAAGATAGTCAGGCCCTCATCGCGCCACAGTGCGCGCACAAGGGTGTGCATGTCCTTGCGAATGCCGGGATCGAGCGCGCCGAAGGGCTCGTCGAGCAGCAGGATCTTGGGTTTGGCGATCAGGGCCTGGGCAATGGCCAGGCGTTGCTGCATGCCGCCCGACAACTCGTGCGGGTAACGGGTCGCGGCATGGCCCAGGCCTACGTTGTCGATCATGTCATCGACCTGGCCAAGAGCCTGCTGGCGAGCTGTGCCGAACAGGCGAGCGCTTAAGCGGCTGGCGCGAAATTCCAGCGCGATGAGAATGTTGTCGCGCACGTTGAGATGCGGGAATACCGAGTAACGCTGAAACACGATGCCGCGGTCGGCATCCGGTTCGGCCCTGATGGCCTCGCCTTCGAGCAGGATCTGGCCCTGGGTCGGTTGCTCCACACCCAGCAGCATCTTGAGAAAGGTGGACTTGCCACAGCCCGAAGTGCCGACCAGGGTAACGAATGCACCACGTTCCACGTCGGTGTGGATGTGTTCGAGCACGGGCGTCTCGCCATAATGCTTCCATAACCTGTCGATGTGAATGTAACTCATCCGGGCTGCCCTGAATTCTGCTGGTTGTGATACCAGGGAAAAACACGGTGGCTGATCAGGCGCAACAGCCAGTCGATGACGAAAGCGAGGAAGGTGATCCACAAAACATAGGGCAGGATCACGTCCATCGACAGGTAGCGTCGCACCAGAAAGATACGGTAGCCCAGCCCGTCGGTGGCGGCGATGGCCTCGGCGGCGATCAGGAACAGCCAGGCTGCACCCAGCGACAGGCGCACGCTGTCGAGCAGGCGCGGCAAAATCTGCGGCAGCAGCACGCGCAGCAGGATTTGCCAGCTATTGGCCATCAGCGTCTGTGCCTTGATGATCTGCTCGGTCGGAATTTCCAGCGTGCGAGCCTGCATGTCGCGCATGATAAAGGGGGCAATGCCGATAACAATGAGCACCACCTTGGAGACCTCGCCCAGCCCGAATATGATGAACAGGATGGGCAGTATCGCCATTGGCGGAATCAGCGAGATAGCTGTCACCAGTGGTGAAACTCCGGCGCGAACCATCGGTATCGCGCCGTTGATGAGTCCAACAATAAGGCCAGCCAAAGCGCTGATCGTCACGCCCAAACCCAGCCGTTGCAGGCTGCTGCCGGTATCTTGCCAGAACAGGTATTCGCCGCTGCGTTTACTCGGTTCAAAGGCCAGACGGTCCATGGCGCTAACCATCTTGTCGATACCGGGCAACAGCTTGTCATTCGGATTCTCGGCCAGGCGTTGCTGCGAGGCGCCGATGTAAACGAACAGCAGGATAACGAACGGCAACAGGCCGAGAAACAGCTTGAGCGGTCGCGACGGATGGCGGTTGATCAGGCGCATGGCTGGAATATGGGTTTACAGCTTACCGTCAGCCGCCATGCGCATGTAGTCGGGGTTGAAGCGAAACTTGATGTTTGACTTGTCTCCATATACGCCGGCCGGGGTCTCGACGCCGATGAAACCGGCGTCACTGGCGCCATCTCCGAGCAGTCCGTGTTCAAAGGAGAATTCAGCGACGTATTTCATGGTTTCCTTGACCGCCGGGCTGGTGGTGAAGGATACCGCGTCGGCCGGCAGGTAGAACATCTTGGTCGATGCGAGCTGGGCTTCGTAACCGGCCAGGTCGGTGCCCGACGCCTCGGCCATGGCGGTTTTAGCCTTGACCCCTTTACTGCCCGGCGCGCTCATGTTGGCCATGATTTCATACCATGCCCCGGCCAGCGCCTTACCGAATTTCGGGTTGGCCTTGAGGGTGTCACTGTTGACTACCAGCAGGTCGATGATTTCACCGGGGATTCGCGATGAATCGAATACCTTGTAGCTGTTGGGCATGGCGTCGATCTCGGCCAGCAGGGGGTTCCAGGTGGTGACTGCGGTGACATCGTCGGTTCCATACACGGCAACCATGTCGGCATCCGAGGTGTTGACGACCTTGATGTCTTTTTCCGTCAGTCCGACCGTGCCCAGGCCACGCGCCAGCAGGTAATGCGATACCGACAGCTCGACCAGGTTGACGTTCTGGCCCTTGATGTCCTTGAGCGATTTCTTGCCCTTAAGAATCACGCCATCGTTGCCATTGGAAAAGTCGCCGACGATCAGCGCGGTGGAGTCAACGCCACCGGCGGCGGGAATGGTCAGCGCATCCATATTGGTCATGCTGCAGCCGTCGAACTGGCCGGCGGTGTACTGGTTGATGGATTCGATGTAATCGTTGATCTGCACCACGTCGATGCTGATATCGTACTTGTCGGCCCATTTTTTGACTATGCCTTCATTGGCGCCATAGTGCCAGGGCATCCAGCCGACATAGATGGACCAGCAGATGGAGAAGTTGTCCTTGGCAAAGCTGGTGGGCGATACGGCCAACAGCAATAGGGCGAGCAGGGTGGATTTGAATTTCATGGTCGGGCCTCTTTTAAGGTTGCGAAAATAAAAACAGAAGGTGATGGCGGCAATACAGCCGGCTTCTCGACCTCCCGGGCTTTTATCCCGCCGTGTAACCTTGAACCAAGGTCGTCAGCTCTCGGACCAGTCGCGCCGCATGAAACCATTCGCGCGGCGCCGGAACCCTAGCCGACCATTTAACCAACGATGTAAAAAGTGCTGGCTGTATTGCCATCGTCACTTCTGCATGAAGGAATAAAGGCAATAATCAATCCAGCAAGGTTTTTATGCGCAAGATCAGCGGGTTATGCAAAACTGGATGAGCCGAGCATGGCGAGTTCTGCGCTTTTATTGTGCGTCAGGCGACGCGGCGCACCAATGCGAGGCATCGGAGGCCCTTAGCGGCTTTTTAGCGCCGGGTAATGCGCGAAACCTGCTTTCGCTCGACGCCCTTTGTTCCGCTGTGGAGAAAAAACCGTTGCCTTACGTGGTCTGGTCGCGCGCCAGCGGCGTTCAGGTGCCGTTGTTTTGCGTGTTACAGGTCGCTTTAAGCCTTCGTTTCTATAGAAGTTTGCTAAAGTAAACGCTACAAGCCACCGAAATATAAGAAAACAGGCAGTGCATTCTAATGGAGGGATGGCCGCATGCGATTCTTGCTGATCGCTTTGATCTTTTGCAGTGCAGCGAGTATGGCCAACGAGCTGCGCTTTGCACCCTTGCCCATGCTGAGCGAAAAAGCCTTGCGCGCTAACTACAGTGCGTTTCTCGAGTACCTCGAGCAGGCGACCGGTATCGACATTAGCTGGCGTTATGTGCCCGAGTATGGCCAGATTCTGGACGCCCTGGCCAGTGATCAGCTGGATATGGCTTACCTGGGACCTCTGCCTTATGTGGAACTCAAACATAGAGCGCCCCATGTCGTACCCCTGGTGCGATTTCTGGAAGCGGATGGCGCATCCCATTACTATTGTGTGCTGGTTCGCTTTGGCGAAGAAGGTCATGGCGATGAATTTTTGCTGCGGAACCTGCGTATCGGTCTGACCCAGCCCCAGTCGACCTGTGGCTTTCTCGCGGTGTCGGTCATGCTCAAGCGCCATGGCAGTTCGCCACTCGACGATGGCAATAGCTTTGAATATGCCGGTGGCCATGACAAGGTCGCGCTGGGGGTGCTGGAAGGAAAATACGATATCGGGGGGCTTCAGGAATCCATCGCCAGCAATTACCGTTCACTCGATCTCAGGGTGGTTGAGCGTGCGGGTCCGTACCCCGGTTTTACCCTGGTCGTCAATACGCGAACAATGACACTGCGCCAGATCGATCATATCAGGCAGGCCCTGCTGTCGGGAGACTATGAACAGCACAAAATGGGGCCGCTTTTTTCGCGCGCCATCGTGCCCGCCCAGGATAGTGATTACGATAGCTTCAGGGCCGACTGGCGCCCGGTGAAGAAAATACTGGAGCGGCGTTAGGCACATTGAAACGTTTGCACAACAGCTTCTGGCCGATGTTCCTGTTCGCGATGGTGATCTGGTTTGGTGTGCTCTACCTGTTTTTTGGCCTGAATCTGGATCAACATCTGCAGCTCAAAACCACCGAGGTACAGACCGCCTACAATACGATCCGGCGAGGTTACAAGGAACTCACCGACGTGACCGCGCGCTGGCTGATCGATGATGCTGATACACGACAATTGTTGCGTGAACTGGTCGAGACCGGCAGCAGTTCAGCGCGCGGTCGCCTCTACCGGAAATGGATTTCGAACTACAAATCGTTACGTGCGCATCAGGTGCGCCAGTTACATTTTATCGATGCGGATGGTTTTTCCATGCTGCGTATGCACGCACCGACGCGATCCGGTGACAACCTGTTGTCCACCCGGCCATTGATCCGTAGAGCGTTGCAAACCGGGCAGGCCCAGGCAGGTTTTGAAAACGGCCGCCTGTATACCGGCTACCGTTTCATCTATCCGGTGCAAGAGGGTAATGATTTGATCGGTGTGCTGGAAATTGGCATCCCGTTCTCGGCCATTCAACGGCTGATGACCAGTGGCAGCCTGCACAACAGCGAGATCCGTTTCCATCTGCGGCGTAACGATCTGATCCGCTCGATGGTCGACCACTCCAGTGATGAACATGTCATTCGCGCCTTCATCGCGACCATGTATACGCCGTCGGTGGTGCATTCGGAGTATGTCAACGAGAACCTGACCAATCCGCTTTACGGTGTCGAGTCCATGCAATCTCAGCCGTTTGTCGATGAACTGGAGAAAAATATTGCCAGCAACGCGGCTTATCGTCGCGAGATGGATCAGGGCCTCACGTTTTCCCGGTTGCAGTGCGTGGAACTTCTACGTTGCTACTACACCACCTTTGTGCCGATCCATACGACCGAGGCCTCGCGGGTTGCTTACCTGAGCAATTATTCACCAGCAGACAAGCTCAAAGCGGATTTATCGCAACTTGTCGCGCTGGCGATCATTGGCGGGCTGCTGATTTTTCTAACCATCTTTCACCTGACCCGAAGTCAACGCACCCAGCGTCAGATGCGGGCGCTGAGCGAACACATCAATAAGGGCATCTACGTGATCGACAGTGACAGCATCATCAGCTATGTCAATCCCGAGACCTCAAGAATACTGGGTTACAGCGAAGCCGAGCTCATTGGCAACAACGCCCACATCCTGTTTCATCACCATTCGGCTGGAGCACCGACCAGCGTTGAGGATTGCCCCATTCGGCGGGTGACCAGCACAGGTGAGGTTTTCCGCGGCGACCAGGAAATCTTTCGTGCCGTCGATGGAACGCTCATTCCGGTCGAAGTCACGGCCTCGCCCATTCAGGAGTCAGGCCAGACCGTTGCCGTCATCACGGTGTTTGATGACATACGCCAACGACTGGCGGCAGAGGAAAGACTGCGCCTGAGCGATACCGCCTTCAGGCAGGCCGCTGAAGGCGTCATGATTACCGACGCTGATAAACGCATCATCAGCGTTAATCCAGCCTTCACTGAAATCACCGGTTATGAAGATTACGAGGTCATCGGTAAACACCCTTCTATCCTGTCGTCTGATGAGCAGGATGAAGAATTCTATGCCGACATGTCACAGCAACTCAGTGACAATCGAATCTGGCAGGGCGAGATCGTCAATCGGCGCAAGGATGGGAAGCTGTATACCGAATGGCTGTCGATAACGCCGGTGTACAACCAACAGAACAGGCTGACCAATTTTGTCGGCATCTTTCACGATATCTCCGAACGCAAGAAGAACGAGGATCGCCTCAAGTTTCTGGCCCAGCACGACCAGCTCACGCGCTTGCCCAACCGCGAACTGCTGAAAGACCGCATCGAACATGCCATCGCCCGTTTTGAGCGTACCGATGGAAAGCTCGCGGTGTTGTTTATTGACCTTGATCGCTTCAAGGAAATCAACGACAGCCTCGGCCATGATGTGGGAGACCTGCTGATCTGCGAGGCCGCCAAACGTGTCGGCTTGCGCCTGCGCAAGGAAGACACCCTGGCCCGTCAGGGAGGCGATGAGTTCGTGGTATTGATCGAGGGCATACGCTCCGAACTCGACGCCACCGCGGTTGCCGACAAGATCATCGAAGGGATGCGGCCACCGTTCCGCCTGTCGGAATACGAAACCTACATCGGCGCATCGATTGGTGTCGCGTTCTATCCCGAGCATGGCCGCAATGCCAACACGCTGTTGCGCCTGGCTGACGTGGCCATGTATGAGTCCAAGAAGCAGGGTGGTAACAGTGTCACCATTTATCAGGACCCGATCAGTTCGGTCGACAAGTTGTCGCTGATTTCGGAACTGCATACCGCCATATCCGAGAACCAGCTTGAGTTGTACTACCAGCCCAAGATTCATCTGGCGAGTGGGGAGTGCCACTCTGTCGAAGCGCTGCTGCGCTGGAACCATCCGGAACGTGGCCTGATCGGGCCCGGTGAATTTCTGCCGGTCGCCGAGGAGGCGCGCATGATGGTCGATATAGGTGACTGGGTGATCAGGCAGGCGACCCGGCAGGTGGCCGAGTGGCAGGAGCAGGACGTTGGTATCGGCATCTGCATCAATGTCGATGGCGCCCAGCTTACCTTGAAAAATTTTGTCGATCGCATTGAAAATCAAATCAGTGAAAATCGAATTCCCTTTGAAATGCTGGGATTGGAGATTACCGAGACGGCGGTGTCTGCACAGCCAGAAAGCGTTTTTTCCGATCTGGACTACCTCAGACGACGCGGCATGACCCTGTCGATCGACGACTTCGGTACCGGCCATTCGTCTCTGGCGCGGCTCAAGAATCTACCCTTCGACGTATTGAAGATTGATGCCTCGTTTGTGCGTCACATGGTGTTCGATTCGCACGACCGGGCCATTGTGAATGCGACCATTGTGCTCGCGCATACGCTGGGCTTGCAGGTTATTGCCGAGGGTGTGGAAACACGCCAACAACTTCAGGTTCTCAAGGAGATGGGATGTGATGCGGTACAGGGCTATTACTACTCGCGCCCGTTGCCTGTCGATAAGTTGCTTGAGTATTTGCAAGAGCTGCGGGCTGATGATTCTTGAGCCCGGAGCGCGAGTGATATGTCGCTTGGCTGACCCGTTGCCGACATAGTCCTGGTAATTCTATGCCCCGGCTTTGTCTTGTCGTTACACTGGTATCCCGATACCGCGTTGACGATTGGTCCGGAGCCGATCCATGTCCATCCATCGTGTTGCCTTGTTGCGATGCCTTGCCGCCGTGTTGATGATGCTGCCTTTGTGCACGGCACAGGCAGGCACACCGGTGTTCGGCCTGGGCCTTGACATCGTGCAGATTCAGTCTGCAGGTGGATATGTCGATATGGGGTACGCTGTCAGGGTTGGTTACGAGTTTTCAGACAGCGATAGCTGGACGAACGGCGTTCAACTCGAGTTGATGAAAGGCTGGAGTGATAACGACAGCATGCTCAACCCTTCAGACCTCCGTTACCAGTCCAACGCCTTGTTTTTTACATCGCGACCCTCGTCCTGGCCGGTTCGTTTGAAGCTGGGGGTGGTCAACGCACATTACCGGGTTGTGCTGGATGATTCGGGTGGTGCGACTCGCGGTGCCGACGAAACCGGGCTGGGTCTCGGTATCTCGCTGGATTTCCTGGGAGAAAACATCCTCGTCGAGCTGATTGATTTCAAGCATATGCGCATCGGTGACGGGCGCTTCAACAGTGTTTTTCTGTCGGTCTTTGTGGCGTTTTTGTAACGGCGATGATGACTGCCTGAACATAGCATGACTTTATTTGCTTGCTTTCGCGGCAATGGATAGCGCGCTTGTCGGGCCCGGTGTTAGAATAATTGAGCTTTGAGGCATGCTGCCAGATGCATTCAGAGGGGGATTTACCGCTTTGTACGTCTGCGTCGAGGTGCAAGTATCATGCGTCTGGTTCCTCCTGGGGGCATGCCCCCCGTTTTCTTCTTGTTACTCCTGTCATTTTCAATTGGTGCCGATACCGATCTGGCGATATCCGCCAGCAGTTCACCACCGCAAACTATCGCTGGCGGCATTGTGCATGTCGTTGGCAGTATCTCTAATTTTGGCGAACAGGCCGCGCAGGATGTTGTCGTCAGCGTTACGCTGGCTGCCGGAGTGAACCTGCTCAGCGTCAGCAGCAGTCAGGGCGCCTGCTCCATCGCCGGGACGGTCGTGTGTAACCTGAGTGACATAGGCGCCGGTAATTTCAGTGCCCAGGCGAATGTATCGATCGAGATGAGCTCGGATGCAAGCGGGCCTTTCAACACGGCCTTTGGGCTGACCACGAGCACGCCCGAAGCCAACCTGTCCAATAACAGCGTCGAGGTGACGACAGACTTTGTCCCCTTAAATGAAACCGCAGACCTGGAGCTGGAGTATGTTTTTCCGCCTGAAACCCTGCTGGTGGATGGTTTGTGGTCATTGGTCGCCTTGACCGGCCGTATCGTCGAATCACCGTTGCGGGTGACCAATCACGGTCCTGCCGTCGTAACGAATACACGGCTGGAATTCACGGTGCCCTTGCTCAGGCTTTCCGCATTTGATTCAGTCACCAGTTCACAGGGCAGCTGTAGCACGCCGTTGAATACCTGTATAGGATTCGGTTGCCTGACTGTGCTGGATCAGCCTGTCAGCGTCAGCTGTGATCTGGGCAGCCTGGCTGTCGAGGAGAGCGCGACCGTCTTTGTGCGCATGTTTTCGCGCAATGATCAGGCGCAGACGCTGATTACCCGCGCACAGGTGGCCAGTGCAGACAGGGTGGATGCAGTGACTGCCAACAACCAGCAGGGCTCATCCATAATCATGATCGAGGAGCCATCCTGTGGCGAAAATTGTGGCACTGCACCCGGATGTTTCATCGCCACCGCGGCCTATGGTAGCGATACGCATGATGATGTGCAGCAATTGCGCCGCTTTCGTGATGAATGGCTGGTTGGCAACGCTGTCGGACAGCGGTTTGTCAACTGGTATTACCGGGTATCGCCGCCATTGGCAGAGGCCATTCGTGACCAGGAAGGCCTTAAAGCGATTATTCGAAGGTTACTCCATGTACCTGTCGCCATGATTCGATACCCGGCACCATTCATGCTGGCCGCACTGTTGTTGGTGTTGTGGGCGGGCAGGCGCATTGTCAGGCGCCGGGTTGCTGGTACGCGCTGACGCGGCCCATTTTTTCGCCGGAATTTTCTATTGCAAGGGCTGGCTGACCAGTAACAGGTAATGCGCGCCGTCGCGATTTAATGGCCCGCTGGTCACCGAAAAATACACCGCGTCACGGTTTGGCAAGCTGCAGATATTGAGTTGGTCGCGCAAGGTGCAATCCAGCTCCTGCGAGTAGGTGTTATCGGAAAAAACATGTAGTTGGGCAACTGAATTCGATTCCAGTCCAAGCAGGCTGATCTCCTGTGTGCCCGTAATCAGGCCGGTCGCCTGGTAGAAGCTGGTGGCGCGTGTTTCGACCTGTCCCGCAGTCAAAATATCAGCGGGCAGCGTCATCGGGTTGTTGGCGGTCCCTTCACTGATGGGATTGCCCCCTGTCGGCATCTCGGCAATAGCCAGGCGATATTGTGCCGGAGTGCTGGCGTTTACCGCGAACACGATGCGGTGATTGATTGGTTCGACCACGCAAAAGCGAGGCTGGTTGGCATTCAGTCCGCCCGGTGCGATCAGGCAAACGTCGGGGAAGTAGGGGGCCAGAATTGCGTCCGTGTCCGGCTGAGCCAGCGCGATTAACTGCGCCTGATCGGTGTCGGTCGTATAACTGTAAATGCTGGCATTAGTCTGCTCGAACTGAGCGGCGTTAAAATCAGCGGACAATATTTGCATGCCCATTGCGACACCCTCAACCTGGAATGCATCCAGTTCCTCAGTTTGGGTTTCAGTCTCACCGTCTATAGTCAGCGACAGGCTGCGCTTGATCCATCCGATACCGGGCGCCAGCCAGACCTGTTCAGTCAGCGAGGCCGAGACGCGCGATTGATCGAAGGACAGCAACAGCGACATCTGGGCATCGCGTTGGATCTGGTATACATCGTTAAAGCGGCCTGCAGCAACGGTCATCGGACCCAGCGTTTGTACCCTGACCGTGGCAACGATATCGAAGCGTTCATTGATGAAATCGTCATCCAGATCGGTATCCAGATTGATATTGGTCCGGTCCAGTTGCACGAACTGCGAGCCGGTTTGCAGCGGGAAACGATACTCCCAATAGGCTGTCGCTTGCGGCGATAAAAAATCGGCCAGGCTGTCGCTGCTCAGGTTGGCGATGCCGTTACCATCCTCGGTCAGGAAGTGTCGCACCTGGGCGCCATCGTCGTAGGTGTTGAGTTCCAGCAACACGGAGGCGGTCGAGCCGTTGAAAATGCCGTTTTCCAGCGTGGCCACGCTGCTATGGTAACTGGACAGCAGGTTGGACTGGCCCCGGTAATGCCAATAGTTTCCGGGGGTCAGGGGCAGGTAGTCATTCACATCACCCGGGCCGCCGAGATTCAATATCACCGGTGTTTCCTGGCCTGTGGGAGATCCGGACGAACTCCCACCGCCGCCACAGGAAACCAGGACCAAACACACAACATAAATCAAAGCCTTGCGCATGGTGGCCTCCCGCTGCCGGTGCCGGACTAATTGTTCGATGATTAGGCGCTCGTCGATGTCTACTGTCAATGGATATAAGGATGCGGGTGACAGGGCGCTGATCGCTGCAAAAGATGACCATCTTGCAGCGTGTTATCGGTGTTATACCAAGGCGCGGCGGGGTCCATTAGCAGTTGATCCGTTTGGAGCAGATAAAGCAACGGGTCTTTTCTGGCGCTAGGGCCTTGAGCCGGTATTGTCGCCGTGAAAGGCCCGTTTAAGGTTGCATTTGGCCGCCGGGCAGTGACAATGAACGGCACGAAATAGTCACCATGGAACACGTCATCAATCATGCAATTCAATCTAAAAAGCGATGCCTTCAGCCTGGTGTTGTCGGGAGGTGGTGCGCTGGGCATTGCCCATCTTGGGGTGCTGCACGATCTGCGCGAGCAACAGATTGTGCCGACCGAAATCGTCGGTACCAGCATGGGCGGCATCATCGGCGCGTGTCTGGCCATTGGTATGAGCGAGTCGGCTATTCATGCCCGCGTCAGGGAGTTCAGCCGTCTGAGTAACTGGATAAAGTTTTCGCTCGGCGGCAATGCCATCATCGACACCGCCAAAATCGCCGCGATTTTCGATCAGGTATTCGGCTCGCGCAAGATGGCGGACACCGATATACCGCTCAAACTGATCGCCACCAGCCTGTATGACGGCAACAAGAAGGTATTCGACGCCACTGACGATCTCAGTATCAAGGACGGCCTGCTGGCAACCATGGCCATCCCCGGTATCTTCAAGGAGCACAGCATCGATGGGGTCGTGTATGGCGATGGTTTTCTGAGTGAAAACCTTGGCCTGAACGAAGCGTCCTGCGGTAACGTGCTGGCGGTCGACGTGCTCGGTCGGAACTCGTTTGACAGGGCCCTGCCCAGTGGATTCTTCAAGACCGCCAACGTGCTGGAGATGTTTGAAAAATCCATGCGTCTGTTGATCTATAACCAGACCCAAACCAACCTGCGCCACAGCGCCAAAAACATCCTGTTGCTGGAACCGAATACCAGTGATTACAAGACCTACCAGTTTCACAAGGCGGATGAGATTCGCCAGCTCGGGTTGGGTGTGTTGACGTTGAATTGAATGTGTAGCGGTTCAGCACTGCGGCACGTAAAAAATGCATATCACCGGGCCGATACCCTGTGGCTGTTGCGGGGTTGCTTGAATCAGGTTGCGTCAGGTGATGGTTTTAGTCTGTTTCAGTTGCTTGGCCTGTTTAACGATTCTGGCAAAACTGCGCCCCTGGGCATGTTTCTCGGCCAAGGTGGTAGTGGCCAGGGCATTCTCGCGGCGCAGTTTCTGGTAATTCGCCAGGCGCCGACTGTCCAGTTTATTTTCGTCGATCGCGCGTAACACGGCGCAGCCGGGTTCGCTTTCGTGTTTGCAATCCGCGAAACGGCAGTGCTCGGCCAGCGTTTCGATGTCTGCAAATACCGCGCCCAGCGAATGCTCGATCTCGGCCACTCGCAATTCGCGCATGCCGGGCACATCGATGAGCAGCCCGCCGGATGGCAGGGCGTGTAATTGCCGATGCGTGGTGGTGTGACGGCCCTTCTTGTCCTGCTCACGAATCTCGCTGGTCGCCGCGACTGAATGCCCCGCCAGCGTATTCAGTAACGTCGACTTGCCCACACCGGAGGAGCCGACGATAGCGATAGTCGCGGTCTGCTCGATCCAGGCGCGTACACCATCGAGCGTGGCGGGGTCGAGGGCATTGGCGGTTTCGATTGGCAGACCCGCTTGAACGCGGCGTGCGCGGCGAACGTAGTCATCTATATCCTCAACGAGGTCGGTCTTGGTCAGAATGATAACCGGCATCGCGCCGGCCTCGGCGCATAATGTCAGGTAACGTTCCAGCCGGGACTCCTTGAACTCTTCGTTACATGAGGTCACGATGAACAGGATATCGATGTTGGCGGCGATTGGCTGGATGTCGCCTACGCTGCCCGCGCCCAGACGTTTGAACAGGCTCTTGCGTTCGAGAACCTGTTCAATTCTCGAGAGGGATTCATCCAGCACGACCCAGTCGCCGACAGTTGGGCGTTCGATGGAGGGCGCGTCTCGCAGCTGGGAGCAGAGATCTACGACTTGTTCACCTTTATTATTGATCACTGTGATCTTGGAGCGTTGCACCGCTGCGACCCGGGCGAGGCGCTCTTGTGTCAGCTTGGTGTCGGACAATTGTTGGGTGAAGAAGGGGACCAGGCCGAGGGTTTGTAATCTGGAAGTCATCAGTGATATCTAAGCCGTTGGTTTGATGCGCGCTAAGGTCTGGTTCTTTGTAACTCAATTATGCCTGGCGCTCAATAAGGGCGGAGGAGTTTCTGCCGACAGTGACCATCCCCTGATTATATTCGCGAGGCGGGAGTGGGTATGACGGTCAAGTTGTGCGTCTGGTCGGCGGACTGAGGCGACCCCGTCAAGCGCCCGTTTGCAATACAGCAAGACGAGCCTGCTGCGTGCGGGAAAGCGGGGTTCAGCTGAGGTAAGCCCAGGGCTTGTCCTTTAGAGCTCGATGTGCCGCTGCATTACGTCATGTACGTTTACCCGGGCTCTCAGGTGGTTAAGCAACAGGTACAGTCCACCGAGTTTCCGATGCAGGAAAAGCACATCCGGTGGTGGCAGCTGGCCCATGGATTGCCTGCTGCGCAGTTGCAGGGTGATTTCCGCCATGCGGCTGGCAAGGTCCGATTGACCGAAATCATAAACGTCCCGGGTTGTGAGTGGTTCGCAGGCGGTCACAATCAGTTGAATGACCAGATCACGGTATGGCTGCGGGTCGCCTGCCTTCAGGTAACCGACCCTCTCCGCCGACCTTTGTATTGTCGCCGGGTGCGCCTGCATCGACGCGCGGATCATGTCTCGAAAGGCTTCTCGTCGCTCGATCGAATAAACGCGGGTGGCGCCAAAATCAAAAAGCTGGATCTTGCCGGAGTCGAAATTATAGTGAAAATTGGCGAAATTAGGATCGGTCTGAACCAGTCCCCACTCGAACAATTCCTTTAGCGACAACTCGAGCAGGGCCTTGCCTACCTGGTTGCGTTCGTCCGCGGGCCGCATGCGCAGTGATTCAATCGGCTCCCCCTCCAGGAACTCCATGCACAGCACCTCGTCGGTTGACCATTCTGGCAAGACCCCCGGTACCTGGAATCTTGAATCCTGTTTCAGTAAGGCGTGAAAATTTGCAAGGTGGGCAGCCTCGCCCCGGTAATCGGCTTCCTGATGTAGTTGCAACTTGGCCTCGTGAAGCAAGCTGTCAATGTCGAGATGTCTGGGCACGATATTGACCAGCTTCAACAAGGTAGTGACGTTGTCGACATCGGAATCGATGCTTTCCCGTACGCCCGGGTACTGAATCTTGACAGCAACACGCGTCCCATCCCTGAGTCGGGCTTCATGCACCTGGCCGATGGAAGCAGAAGCCAGTGGCGTAAAAAAGAATCGCTTGAACTGTTTGTCCCAGCCCTGACCCCAATTCCGGTTCAATACATCGACCACCTGGCCGAGCGGCATGCTGTACGCATTCCTGCGCAGGCGGGCAAGCAGTTCATTGAGTTCCTGCGGGATGAACTCGCCGCCTTCCATTGAAATGAGCTGACCAACCTTCATCGCCGCACCGCGCATTTCAGCCAGGCGGTCGGACAAGCGCTGGAAGTTGCCGGGTGTCATCAGCATCTCAGATAAAGCCGGCATCCGGCCCTGTGCCAATTGCCTGACGCCTGCACCCATGGCGCCGCCAACAATGCCTCCCGCCAGCCGCCCAAGCTTGGACAAACGGCCAACCCGGGAACTCGGTAACCTTCTGCTTTCGTTCATACTGATCCCTTCGCGTTTTTAAGCTAGTCGAGGTTTTCGATGTTAAAGGGGCGCGGGTCGATGCCAGGCTGCAGCCGTCCGGAGTGCGCGCAGGCATTGCCAATAACCAGCGCATTCATTGCTTGTTCACTACGCACAAACAGCGCCGTTACAGCGGCGCTTGAGACGGTGCCGCGCAAATCGCGTATACAGCCAATCGGCAACAGGCAGCAAACGCAGGCGCTGTAAAATCAGGGCCAGCCAGCGCAGCGCGGGTAACCGCTGCCATAACGCCGCGAATCCATAAGCGCCGGTTTGCCAGGCCCCATCGCTTTGCAGGACATGAAAACGGGCCATGGCCTGGTCGAGACTCAGACCATGCTCACGCAGGCGCACACTATCGCGAGTGATATCGACCCATTCAATGCGGTCGGCGCCACGCATGCTCTGATAGTGCCCTATCTCGCGTTTACACAGTGGGCACGCGCCATCGTAGAACACGGTAAGTTCATGCTGGGGTTTCGCGGCGCGCCCGGTGCTCATGCGAGCACCGGGTGGCTGAGCACGGGGACGTGAAAAATGAATGATCTGACCATCGTCGGTTGCTTTTATCAATCACGGAAAATGATTGCCAGACTGTAGCGACTGCGATGTGAATTTTTCGCTAAATCGGCGTGAAGATTTCGTGAAGACATCGGGCGAATTTTGCGGCGAGTTGGGTGGTATGCCCCGCTAGTGTTGCCAAAGTCCTTCAGGCAGGCGTTGTCGGGCTCCCAGGACTTTCACGCCTGGCAAGGGCCGGTTGTTCCACTCAATCCGCTGCCAGACAGGCTTCCTGCTCACACTGAATAATCTCGATGGTGGTATGCGACAGGCGCTCGAAACCTAGCAGCAGGTCTTTGTAGTGCTGCACGGGTTTGGGCTGGTGGGTGACCAGTGAGATGATGGCAGCATAGTCATCCGGACCGACCTTCCAGATGTGCAGGTCGGCGACCTGGTTGTCGGAATCGTTTTCCAGTGTGCTGATGATGTTATGCCGCTCGGATTGTTCGATGCTGCCATCGAGCAGGATGGGACTGGTCTGTTTAAGCAGGCTGTATGACCAGCGGGTGATGATGATCGCGCCGACTATACCCATGACCGGGTCGAGCCAGTTCCAGCCAAAATACTTTCCGCTCAGCAGCGCGATAATGGCGAGTACCGAGGTCAGTGCGTCAGCCAGCACGTGCATGTAGGCCGCGTGCAGGTTGTGGTCCTTGTGAACAGGATGNTGATGATCGTGATGGTGGTCATGGTCATGNNNNTGNNCATGNNCATGATG
>JGI10211J34971_10001154_pt1 | contig 22047 bp, 15 predicted proteins | sample Etolagsediment_FD_34971 | JGI IMG/M metagenome (IMG submission 34971)
CGAGATCGGTTCATCGCAAATGATGAGGGACGGATTGACGCTTAAAGAACGGGCGATTCCCACCCGCTGGCGCTGTCCACCGCTGAATTCATGGGGATATCGGTCGGCGCTCCCCGGCCAGATGCCCACCATTTCCAGCAACTCTTCGCGGCGGGGTTTGCGCAAAGTTTTTTTAAGACCGATACACCGAAGACCTTCATCAATACTCTGGCCGATGGTCATTCGAGGGTTGAGCGAACCGTATGGGTCCTGAAAGACAATCTGAATCTCTTTCCTCAACGGGAGCATTTCTTTGGGTGTCAGGTCGCTGATATCCCCGCCTTTATAAATGATCTTCCCGGCATCGGGTTCCAGCAGCTTCAATATCAGACGGCCCACCGTAGATTTGCCACACCCGCTTTCCCCTACGAGCCCCAGGCTTTTTCCCGTTTCGATTTCAAAATCAACACCATCCACTGCCTTGACTTGGGCGACAACCCGCTGAAAAAATCCCCTGTGAACGGGAAAGTATTTTTTAAGGTTCTCAACCTTCAGTGTAAAAGAATTGTTCCTGCCAGTTTCTGCCATTATCTCTACTTTTAGATCGTAAACGCTTAGCCCTTCTTCAGGCGGCTTCTTTTAAGTCAATACCGGACACCGGCTCCAATGTCCTCTCCCCAAATCTATGATATGGGGCAGCGCGGTTTTACAACTCTTCACCGCATGGGTGCATCTGGGATGAAACGGACACCCTTCCGGTTTGTAAGCGGGATTGGGTACCGTACCGGGAATATTATGGAGCCGTCGGCCCCGCTTTTCCCGGTTGGGAAGGGATGCCAGAAGTCCCCGGGTGTAGGGATGAGCGGCATTTCCGAAAACCTGGCGCGTATTCCCTTCTTCCACAATGAGCCCCGCATACATCACATACACGCGGTCTGCAATCCCGGAGACCACGCCCAGGTCGTGTGTGATGTAGAGGATGGACATGGAAGCTCTTTCCTGAACGGATTTCAGAAGATTCAGAATCTGGGCCTGGACGGTGACATCCAGAGCGGTTGTGGGTTCATCGGCGATCATCAAATCCGGGTTGCAGGCCAGTGCCATGGCAATCATGACCCTTTGGCGCTGCCCGCCGCTTAGCTGATGGGGATAATCTTTCAATCGCTGCTCAGGAGATGGCATTCCCATTTCTTTTAACAGCTGAATACACCTTTTATTCAGCGCTTCCTGTTCGATCTTTTCGTGGGTGGCAATGGCCTCGCCGATCTGGTCCCCGATGGTAAACACAGGGTTTAAAGAAGTCAGGGGCTCCTGAAACACCATGGAAATCTGATTGCCTCTCAATTTCTGCATGGCGGCATCATCGAACTTCAGGATATCCTGGTCTTTAAAAAGAATACGCCCTCCCACTATTTTCCCGGGCGGACTGGGAACCAGCCCCAAAGCGGAGAGCGCCGAGACCGTCTTTCCGCACCCGGACTCTCCCACCAGACAGACCGTCTCCCCGGCATGAATATTGTAGCTTACCCCGTCTACGGCCCGGGAGATTTTATCCCGCCCGTAAAAGTAGACCTTCAGATCCTGTGTTGAAAGAAGTGGTCTATTCGAGGGTGTGCGTTCGGTTTCCAAAATTCAAAAATCGCTCCTATTCCTGCCTCAGCTTGGGATTCAACGCATCTTTTAAGCCTTCTCCAAAAAGGTTGAAGCAGAGAACCACAATCAAAATGGCAATTCCTGGAATAAAGGTCAGCCAGGGTGCATCAAAAATAAAGCGTTTTCCGTCTGAAAGAATATTACCCCATGTGGCGTACGGCGGCGGAACACCGAAGCCTAGAAAACTGAGGCCGGCCTCCGTCAGAATGGCCGTTGCAATGCCGATGGTTGCAGAGACCAGCACCGGCGCAATGGCGTTGGGCATCATATGCCTGAAAATAATGCGAAAATTGCCAACCCCCAAGGCTTTGGCGGCGCTCACAAAATCCTGTTCCCTTAAAGAGAGAAACTCGGCCCGCACAAACCGGGTGGTTCCCATCCAACTGGTGAGTCCGATCACGATCATGATGTTGTAGATGCTTGCCGGCAGCAACGCCACCACCGTGAGAATCAGAAAAAAACTGGGAAAACAGAGCATGATGTCCACCAGCCGCATGATGAGGGTATCAAATGAAAAAGCGGTCTTTTGAAGCCACCCCGGCATAAAACGGTTCTGTTTTGCCCGTCTGGCCTTATAAGAAAGTATCATAATGAAAATCCCGACTGCAAAAAGGCCCGAACCCAATTTATTCCATCCCAGAATAAGGAAAATAGTCCCCGACAGGAGAAGGAAGAAGCCTAGTATCTGGTCATAACCGACACCGCCCTGGCCGTAGTACCCCGCAAGCCCCCCCAGGAAGATGCCCACAATGACGGCGATACCCACCGCCACAAAACCAACCGTCAGAGAAACCCAGGCGCCTTGCAGCATTCTTGCAAACACGTCACGTCCAAGGTCGTCGGTCCCCAACAGGTAGATGCCGAGAGTGGGGGCTTCATGGGCTTTAAGGGTTGCCAGGTTGGGTCGGCTGAAAGGGGGAAGCAGTTTTTCCTGAAGCCGAACCAGCGCAGGGTTGAATACGGGGTCCTGCCCTGAGGTCAAAACAACCCCTGCTACCGCGGTGATGAAGAAAGCCAGAAAAATCACCAGCCCCACAATGGCCAGGCGATTCTGGTTGAACTGCCCAAAGCGCTCATGAAACCAGGATTGCCTGGGGGCCTGGGGGCCCTCCAGAATTTCGGAATTTTCGGTCAGGGTTTCTTCTACCATGGCTTAAAGTCGTATTCTCGGGTCCACCGCCAGGTAAAGCAGGTCTGAGAGAAAGGTGCCTGCCAGAACCAGCACGGCGGAAAGGAAATTAACGGTTAGAATAATAGGGTAATCCCTGGCCAGAATGGCTTCATAGGCCATTCTCCCCATCCCCGGCCAGGAGAAAATGCTTTCGATAATGACGGATCCGCCGATGAGACCCGGCAGGATCAGTCCGAACATCGTGACAAAAGGAAGCAAGGCATTTCTGAGGGCATGCTTGTAGTGGACCTGGTCGGGAGGAAGACCCTTGGCCTTGGCCGTTCGAACATAATCCTGCCCTTCCACCTCCAGCATCTGGCTCCGCACATACCGGGAAAGAACGGCAATGCCCCCCGTGGCGCCCAGAACGGAAGGGATCAAAAGATGCCAGATGCGGTCCATGAAAAGATTCATCCAGGGCGCATTTCCCATGCCGTAGGTTTCCATGCCGATGACCGGCACATGAAAGACGGTCACCACCAATATGATCAGAATATAGGCAAAAAAGAATCCGGGGATCGAAATGAGAAAATAGGAAAAAAAGGTTGCACTGCGGTCATAAATACCTCCTCTGTGAATGGCCGACCGGATGCCCACGGGAAAAGAAAGGGTCCAGGTGAGCAGTGTCCCCACAATAAAGAGCGGGAGGCTGTTTAAAAACCGCTCCCAGATTTTTCCCAGCACCGACTGATTGTCTTTCCAAGATACGATTTTCCCCGTAAAAAGATCTCGATAAAAATAGACATATTGCACATACAAAGGCTCATCTAAATGAAATTCCTTCTGAAACCGTTCCACCATTTCCGGTGTGAATTTCGGGTTCATGGGATCGATCTGACTCGGTTCCCCGGGCGCCAGGTGTATGATCAAAAATGAGACCACTGACACGAAGAAAAGGGTGATGGTTTTTTGAACAATGCTTCGGCCGATGAATGAAAACATAAATTCTTACCATCCCTCCGTGGTCATCTGGGGCATATTGGGAACCTTGATCCATTTGTTGAAGTGGAAGGTATAGGAACCCGTCTTGGTAGGTTTGATCTTTTTGTACAGCATACTCCCGTCCTCATCAAAATCCTTGATCACCACGCGTTTGTCCAGAACCGCCGTCCACTTGCCCACATACAAAAAGGTATAGGGCTGCTCCCAAGCGATAATTTTGTGAAGTTCATGGCAGTAGGCCACCTGTTTTGCGTGGTTGTATTCCCTGCGAATCTTGATGATCAGTTCGTCAGCCCTTTCATTCTTGAAACTCACGAAGTTTAGTTGATAGGGATGGGTCTGGCTGGAATGCCAGATTTGATAAAGGTCCGGGGTAATCCCCATTTGCCAACCGAGCACCACGGCGTCAAAGTCTTTCTTGTCCACCCGCTCCTGTATGAACACCGACCACTCCAGCAGGTCGGTCCGCACGTCAATGCCGATCTGCCGCCATGCATCCTGGGCGGTGGCCAGAACGGCCTTTCGAATGTCATTGCCGCTGTTACTGATCAGGGTGAATTGAAAGGGTTTGCCGCCCCTTTCCAGCCAGCCGGCCTTATTCCTTTTGAAGCCCGCTTCCGCAAGCAGTTTCAAAGCCCCTTCGGGATCGTAGGGAAGCGGCGGAATCTTGTGATCATAGTAATCGGTCTGTTTCACAAAAGGGCCGGTAATGTCTTCCCCCTGGCCGTAAAGCACGTAATCGATGATCTTGTTCACATCAATGGCTAGCCCCAGGGCTCTTCGCACCCGCACATCGTCAAAGGGGGGCCTTAGCATGTTGTACCCGATGTAGGTATACCCGAAGGAAGTGCCTGAAAAGCTCTGAAATCGAGGGTCATCGGTCAACCGTTTGACCTGGTGGGGCTGCACATTGTAGGAATCGAGGGTACCCGCGTAAAACTCCATTTCCTGGGTCAGGAGGTCGGGGATGATGCGCATCACATACCGTTTGTAGTTGGGAGGACCTTCCCAGTAATCCTCAAAAGCGCCCAAGCTGATAAACTGATCCGACTTCCATTCTTTGAAGGTGAACGGCCCGCAACCGACCGGATGCCGGTTAAAGCGGCTCTGGCGCATGGAAAAAGCGTCGGGGTCTTTGCCCAGTGCCTGCGCTTCCGTTTTGAGGACTTCAGAATTGAGCAGGTGTTCAGGCAGAATGCCCATGGCCCAGGTGCCGATGGCAGGTGAATACAATCTCTTATAGACGATCCGGACTTTCAGGGGATCCAGCACTTCCACCGATTTAACGGGCTCATAGTCGGAGATCCGGGGGGAAAGATTCTTGGGGTCCATGATGGCGTCATAGGTAAACCGTACATCGGTTGCATCCAGAACGTGACCGTCATGGAATTTTACACCCGGCCGAAGGTGAAACACCAGCACCGGGTTGTGTTCCGTTGCCGGGAGAATCTCTTTCGCCCATGTGGAAAAAATCTTTTCGTCTACGGCTGATCGGGCCGTCACATATTCCATTGGGTTGAAGGCGGAAAAATAATCACCGCCTAAAACGACGGAGAGGTGGTCAAAAAGGTCCTGATCCACCTCCGAAAGAACCAGTTTGATGCGGGCGGGAGCGTTGACCCGAATTCTGACCGCATCGGGTTTGGGTTCGTCTTTTTTGGGTTTCAATGCTTTTTGTACCGTCCAATCCTTGGGCGGCAGGAGAATGATGGATTGAATTCGATTCAGGGAGTCTCTGACGTTTGGCGGATAAGCGGCGCTTTTTTCTCTGGCGGTTTCCAGAATACGGACCAGTTCCGGACCATCCGGCACCTCTTTACCGGCAATTTTTACATTTTGGCTCACGTAAAAATACGCTTCCTCGAAAACCTCCCATGAAGCAGCCAACCGGCCCCGGAACCGAAGTTCTTCATCATAATCAATGAGACCTTCAAAGACCATGGACTCGATCTGGCTGCTGCTGCTGTTGGCCGAGAGGATCGGGTTCAGCAGGGTTGCGTCTCCCAGAGATGCGGTCACATATTCACGCAGACGGTTCGGATTCCCCTTGGTCTGCTCCTCGTAGGTGGGGACCCACAGGTAAGACTGAAGCAGGAATAAAATGATGATCGTAGGAATGAGAATCAGAAAACGTTTGGTGGTCATGTAAAATCAACAGGTGGTACAAAGATCGCTAATGGGTCTCTTTCATCTATCGCTCACGCTGCCTGAGGAAAGAAAATCCTTCACTACTTGAGGGCCTTGATCAGTGCCCCGGCAAGTGCTTTGGGATTGATAAAAAGCGTCTCGTGGCCGCCCTCCAGTTCAATCACATCAAAATCCCCCAACCCCTGCGCCATACCCAGGTAGGCTCCCGGAGGAAGGGAGGCATCATCTTTGCAGAACAAAACCGTTTTTGGAATGGCAAGGGCATCGAAATCGCCGGTGTTCACGGGGGTGGTAAAGAGCGAAATGGGTTGGGGCACCAACCGGGCGATCAACGCGTCCTGGATTTCCTCGGATGCGTCCTGCATAAGGGCACCTCGAACAAAACCTGCATCAATGGGGACACAGCTGTCCGGGGAGGCCTTTGCGGCAGCGGTCATGCCTTGGGCCACCTCCGGTGGCACCAGATCAAACTGGCATTTTCCGTCCGGCAGGATAAACGCGTTATGAAAAATCAACTGGGATATTTTTCCTGAGGCTTTGGGTGCTGCCGCCTGCATCAAAAAACCCGCAGAGGAGTGCCCCACCAGAACCACGGGGGCGGGTTGTTGCGCCAGCACACGGATAATCGCGTCCACATAACTTTCGAACCTAATCCCGGACCGGTCGTCTTTTGGGTGATGCCCCGGCATGGTGGGGGCCTCCGCCGTATGGCCGGCTTCTTCCAGCGCTTTAACAACCCCGTCCCAGCACCAACCCCCATGCCAGGCCCCATGCAACATACAAAATGTTTGGCCATTTCTTTCTCCTTAATTACATTACCGTCACTTGTTTGAGCCAGCCCGGTCTTTCCTTTTCCAACGCTTCCATGGCGCTGGAGGAACCCAAAACCTTGACCACGCCTTTCTCCGCCACTTCTTTCAAAATTCGGCCCATGTTTTTGAAATCCAACGCCGTGGTTCCCAGAAGTTCTTCCCGCATTTGCTGGCGCAGGCCATCCGTATCACCCGTAAGGTAGCGGGCCATGGAAACAAATCCTTTGGCATCGGGCAACCTATAACCGTCCAAATCCCCAATGGCCCCGACAATGCTCTTGGTCAATTCATCAGCCGTGAGGGTTTCATTTTCAAGGAACTGCGCCGATCGGTCAAATACATCCAGGGTCCGGGTCAGATTGGGATCCCGGTAGGAAACGAAAGTCAATACCCCTGAAATATGATCCAGCAGGCAGAAAGCCCCATAGGCCCCTCCCTGAACCCGAACGCGGTCCCACAACCAGGCGTTGCGGATATATCTCGTAATGGCCAAGGCCGAGCCGTGAAAATGATAGCCCAGTTCTTCAAGATCCGCACCTTTGCCCACATAGTTGACCTGGGTTGGGATGGTCAATCCTTCAAAAACCGGCTCGCTTCCCACAGGCCAATCGGTCTTCGAAATTTCAGTTGAAGAAACCGCCACATCCGGCACGGACTGCAGCAATCGACGCAAACGAGGTTCACTGCGATCAAATCCGGAAGCATCTATGGTGACATTGGCCAGAAGGGTCTTTCGGTTCACCAAAATGCGGTGAATATCTTCCAATACGGTAAGGACCCGGTCCCAGTCTTCTTCCACGTCCCGAGCCAGTTGTCGAATAAAAAAGAGATAGCTCACCCCCCCCATTTGTTCCGAAGCCCAATGGGACTGGGAAAAATGGGCTCTCAGACGTTGGTTTACGATTTGGTGCCCCGAGGGGATCAATTTCTGCTCAACGCGGGATTTCTCCTCCATGACCATTTGTCTGAACCGTTCCCGATTGTTCAACTTGATCTTAAGCAGCACCTCTTCATAAATCTCAAACAGCGCATCGGCCTGGTGAAGCATGGCTTTCCCCCGAAGAAAAAGCCACGCGGCACTTTCCTTAGCACCCTGTACCTCCGACGTAAAGGGGGCGGGATGAATCCCTCCGGTTTTTCGGCTGATGCGCTGGCCCAGCGATACAAAATCTTCCTTTTCCGTACCCATTTCTACAAACGCACGCCCCAAAAGGGGAACATAGGGCACGTACCGTGCGGGCAGATATTGAAGGTTGAGACCCAGATCCACATAAACAATGCCGTTGGTGAACAGGTCGTGAAATAGAATCGGAACACCCTTTTCATCCATCTCGACTATTGGAATGATTTTGTTCTGCGGCTCCAGATCTTCCCGTTTCAGCATGGGGATGGTGGCCAACGCTTCAGGGGAATCCGGTTTTTCCTGTAACCGTTTGAGTTCAAAGGTATTTTCCTGAACCGCCTTGAGCTTCTTTTCATCCATACCGGACCGGGCTTTTAAAAGTCTTTCTTTTTCAGCATCCGATTCCCTTTTACGAAGCTCGGAATCGGGTTCCAGCACCAGGGTGGTTCGGTGGGGATTTGAAAGAAATGCCCGATCGATCAACTGTTCAAAATAGTGGGGATCGGTTTCAATTTGCCTTTTGAGCCTTTCTAGAGGGCCTTCAAAAGCGAGCAAATCCAGTGGATCGCCATTATATAACCAGGTGGTGAGGGACCGTAGCATCAGGGAAAGTCCCCGAGGGAAACTGCCCGTATTGTTTTCCCGCAAGCGGAATTCAATGGTATTCATGGCCGCCGATACCGTATGGGGGTCAATTCCGGAAAGGCTGAGGGATTTCAAGGTTTCAAAAATGAGATTCTCGATTTTCTGAGCATTCTTCGGTTCAATGCCCTTCAGGCCGGTGGAAAAACTCATCTGACGAAGTTCGTTTTCCAGGCCGCCGCCGGTGACGTCCTCACCCAACCCGGAATCGATGAGGGCCTTTCGCAAGGGAGAGGCAGGCATGCCCAGCAGAATGTACTCCAAAACCCGCAGGGAGAAGTTGGCATCAACTTGGGCCGTCTCCTCAAGCAGCCAGTTCACAGTGATCATCCCTTTGGCATTTGACTCGCCATCCTCACCCGCCATATAGGGACGAACCAGTTTCTTGGGTTTGTCAAAGGGTGTCTGGAGCCTCACATTGGAATCCACCGAAACGGGCTCAAATGCTTTCAGCACAGATTCCAGGCGGTTCAGTCGTTCATCAGGGTCATCATCCCCATAAAAGAAGATCCGTGCGTTGGACGGGTGATAATACCGTTTGTGAAAGTCATAAAACTGCTCATAGGTGAGGTTGGTAATCTCCTTGGGATCTCCCCCTGAATCCAAACCGTAGGCATTGTCCGGGAACAGGGACTGCATGGAGTATTCCGAGAGCACATTATCCGGGGAAGAGTACGCCCCTTTCATTTCGTTGAACACCACCCCTTTAAAAACCATTTCCCCATCGATCTTCTCCAATTCAAAATGCCAACCTTCCTGCTCAAAAATGGCCGGCGTGATCCTGGGGTAGAATACCGCGTCCAGATAAACATCCATGAGGTTATAAAAATCCTGAAGATTCTGGCTGGCCACGGGGTAGCAGGTTTTGTCCGGATAAGTAAAAGCGTTTAAAAACGTCTGAAGCGACCCTTTCAGCAGTTCCACAAAGGGCTCTTTCACCGGATATTTTTTGGATCCGCAAAGAACGGAATGCTCGAGGATATGGGCAACACCCGTGGAGTCAAAGGGGGGCGTGCGAAATGTGATGCCAAAGACCTTGTTTTCGTCATCAGCGATCATGGACAGAATCTCCGCCCCTGTTTTTCTGTGACGGTAAAGCCTGGCTTCGGTTTTCAGTTCTGCTATTTCCTGCTGTTTAATCAGTTCAAACGGCTTTGGCACTTTCATGGACTCCTTTGTTCAACGCAGCGGGTTTTCTGCGGGGTTCTTTTCTGAATCGGATGACCTGGTATGCCATAAAAGCCAGGAAAATGACAAGTCCTATATAATTCAGCGTGTCGTCTGCCCAGATGAGCAGAACACCTGATACACCGAACAAAATGGTTTCAACCCAAGTGAGGTGAACCAGGCAAAAGCGTTCCATGCACACCACAAAGGCAATAATGGACAGGGTGCAGAAAATAACCGTCTGGACCACCTCGCCGGTGGGGCCGTTTAACAGCAGGGGATGGTAGGCCATGACGACCGGCAATATATAGAGCCCTTTGGCCAGCTTCCAGGAGGTAAAGGCCGTCTTCATGGGGCTCGATCCCGCAATACCCGAGGCGGCAAAGGATTCCAGGGCGACCGGCGGCGTGACATTGGCATCCTGGCTGTACCAGAAAACGATCATGTGGGCCGTCAAAAGGGGAATCCCCAGATCCATCAATCCCGGTCCGGCAAGAATCACCAGGACAATATAGGAGGCGGTCACGGGCAGTCCCATTCCCAGGAGCAGGGATGTCAGGGCCACAAGACCCAGCGCCAGAAGGGGAATCCCGTGGGAAAGGGAGACCACCAGCGAGGAAAACCTCAGCCCAGTCCCCGTTAGGTTGACGATCCCCACGATAATGCCTGCGGCGGCGCAAGCCACGGCCACCACCACGGCGTTTTTCGCCCCATCTTCAAGGGTTTTGAGAAGGGTCACAAATGAAATCCGTGAGGCCTTTCGAATGAGGGCCGTGACGTAAAGGGCCAGGATTGCAATGAAACCCGCCATCATGGGGCTGTAGTTCATAACGAGAACCGTGACCAGAATACCCACGGGGATAATGAAATGGATACCTTTTTGAAGCGTCTTGAAAAAGTTGGGGAGCATCTCCTTGGGGAGCCCCCAAATGCCGTCTTTCTGTGCCTCCAAATGAACAAAAAGGATCACGGAAAAAAAATAGAGCACCGCCGGAATAAAGGCGATTTTGATGATCTCCAGATAGGGGGTCTGGGTGAATTCGGCCATGAGAAACGCACCGGCGCCCATAATGGGGGGCATGAGCTGTCCCCCCGTGGAAGCGGCCGCCTCCACGGCTGCGGCCACATGGGGTCGATAGCCGATTTTTTTCATCATGGGGATGGTAAAAGATCCGGTGGCCACCACATTGGCCACGGCACTTCCCGCAACGGAGCCCATAAACCCGCTGGCCACAACGGCGGTTTTGGCCGGTCCCCCTGAGAACCTTCCCGTTATGGAATAAGCCATGTCGATGAAAAAGTTGCCCGCGCCGGTCTTTTCCAGAAAGGACCCGAAGAGAATGAAAATAAACACAAAGGTGGCCGCCACGCCGATGGGCAGGCCGAATATGCCTTCCGTGGTCAAAGAGAGGGTGGTGGCCATCCGTTCAATGGAATACCCTTTGTGGACCAGAATTTCGGGCACGTAGGGGCCGTAATAGCCGAAACAGAGAAACGCCAGGGCAATACAGGTCAGGTTCANTCCGATCACTCNNCGGGTCGCTTCNAGGACCAGCAGGATGAGGACAATCCCGGTGGCGATATCCCACTGGCTCCAGTCCCCCTGGCGGCTAAAAATACCGGTTAAATCGATGAAAATGTATGCCCCAACGGCCACACTCAGACAGCAGAGCAGAATATCGACCCAACGCAGCAACCCATAGGCCCTATGGTTCTTTTTTTTGTACAGNGGACGGGTCAGGAAAGCCAACACCAGGATGCTGGAGAGAAAAACCGCCCNGTGCCGCATGGCCGTCATGGCAACAATACCGGCCGTGTAGAGNTGAAAGAGGCTCAACCCAACGCCGATCACAGCAACTGCGCCGACAATACCCTTATCCATGAGAGAGGAGGATGACATCTCGCTTTTTTCCGTCATGGTTGTCTCCTGTACAGCTTTTAAGGTGTTGCCCTGTGGGGAAAAAGAATACGGAAAATTTGGTAAAGCAGACTTACCGGCTGAGCGCTGAACAAAACTGCCGCATGGGGCGCCATGGCGGAGAGGTTCGTCTTACCCCCCCGCCACAAAACGGTATGGTCCACACCGGGGCTGCCGATGCGCAGCACAAAATCGCCCGTTGCCATGTGCATGTTCTCGACGACCTCGTAGGGCCCTCGCCGCACCATGCGGCCAATTCCCGGCATTCGGCCCATGCCGGCGCCGAATTTCAGGTAGCGCTCTTCTTCAATGTAGATTCGCCCCTCACGGTCCACACTGTGGGTTTCCCAGATGGGTGCATTTTCAACTGAATGCATGTATCGAAGTGTAAACCGCTCTCCCGGCTTCAGGGGCAAAACCAGCATGGGGTCGGCTTTCTNCACCGGGGTAACGCGCAACTCCAGACCGCCCGGCAGAAGCCAGGCNGCNATAAGAAGTANGCCAAATGCAACCGTCATACCCCACGAGGCTGCGCGTAACCCCNTTTTCAAAACACTTACTCGTCCTACGGTATCAGATTTGCCGGAACCGCAATCCCTTTTTCTTTCAGATATTTGATGGTACCCGGATGGAGCGGTATGGGAGAGTATTTCACCGCGTTTTCGGGCGTGGTATAGGCTGCGGACGGATGAATCTTCCGGAGCGCGTCATTGTGCTCAAACAGAGCCTTTACCAGATTGTATACGAGTTCCGTATCCAGGGATTTCTGACAGATCATCACATTCCAGACACCGATAGTGGGAACAGGTTTATCCACCCCGTTATACACACCCCCGGCCAGCTCGATGGCCGAGTAGGTCTTGTTGGCAGCCAGAATTTTTTTCGTCTGCTCAGGTGTAAAGGGCAGGATGCGAATGTCGTGGGTCGTAGCCAAATCCATGATGGAGCTGGTGCCGGGTCCCACGCTCCAGGTTCCCATCTGAATCATGCCGTCTCGAAGGGCGTTGGAACTCTCGGTGAAGGAGAGCCGGGAGTCTTTATAGGCGTCTTTGGCAATGCCCAAGGCCTTAAACACCTCTTCCGCCATGAAGTTGGTACCGCTTCCCGGGCTGCCGGTGCTGATGGTTTTTCCCTTCACCTGCTCCACATCTGTAATACCGCTGTCTTTGAGGGTTACCATCTGAAGCAGGTTGGGATACATAATGGCCATGGACAGGATGTTTTGCTTTTTTCCCTTGAATTTGCTGGTTCCATTGTAACCGGCCACGGCCACATCGCCCATGACTTCCCCGACGACGGTTTCACCCTTTGATGCCAGTTTGACGTTCTCCACACTGGCCCCCGTTACCTCGGCCACGGCTTTGACACCCGGTACATATTTGGTCCAGATTTCCGCCACGCCACCACCATAGGGATAGTAGATCCCGCCGGTACCGCCCGTGCCGATGCCCAGGAACACGGTTTTTGAAGTAGCCGGTGCGGCAAATACCAGAAGCAAAATTCCAAAAATCGCCAACAGGATGCTGAGTTTTTTCATTTTCATTATGATCCTCCCTTTCTAGTTGAGATATTATTGGCCCATGGTGGTAATTTTAAGGTCAATGGATTTGGCCTTAGCGGTCATATCCTTGATGGGATAAACAAATGAAACGGTCTGGTCCGGCTGCACCAGTCCCTTCTTGGTTTTGCGAGGGATCAGTCCCCCCACAGCCTTACCGTTATCCAGGAAGATGTTGACCCTGAAACGCTGGGGCTTATCGCTCACATTTTTGAGGGAAACCTTGAAATGAAGCGTGTTGACACCTTCCCATTTCTTAAAGAAACATTCCATGGAGACCAATTGGGCCTCGGGAGAAATTTCTTTGTTGATCTGTTTGTCATCGGCGCAGGGGGACATCTCATCAGCGGCATTGGCCTTCACCGCCACACCGCCCCATAAGCACAACACCGCCGCAACCAAAAACAGGATACAAAAACTGCCAAACCGTTTTTCTCGTTTCATGCTCCCTCCTTTTTGATAAAATGGTTAACTGTTTAAAGTACCTTTAAATGAAAAGTCAGATAACACCATAAATTCACTGACCTTGTCAAACGGATTCTGTTTTCATGGGCCACAACCAGAAAGGCTTTCAAGGGAGAACCAGACTGATTCGACAGCCGATCCCCTTGAGGTTGGGGGTTCCAAACTCCCGGCCCAGATCATCCATTGTGGTGAGCATGTTGAAGTTGGCGCGGGTCCAGTTGTCTTTTTGGGTAACATCTTCTTCCGGAAACCACCAGCCGTAGGCGGCACTGATCACCCGCGGGTGAATGTCAGGCGTCAACTGTGCCTTCTGACAAATCTCACCGGTCCGCGTTTCGATTCTGACCATATCCCCCTCGGAAATCCCCTGAGCCGCAGCGGTATCGGGATGAATTTCGACCGTTGCATCAGGGCTTTTTTCCCGCAATGTCTTTACCCACCGGTAAGCGGAATGAAGATAAAACCGGTCTTTGCTACTTGTCAAAACCAGCGGATACTCTGAATCATCGCCGGGAATTTCGCGGGCTTCCGGCAAAGGATGAAGCTTGAATTTTTCAGCCGTGCTCAAGCGCAATTCCACCTTTTTCGTGGGCGTCCTGAATCCATTTTGTTCATACTTTTTAAAACGATCCTCCCCTTTCAGGTATCCTTTTTCCACAAAGGCTTTGAAAGTTAGGCCGCTCGGTTTCATCACCATTTCAATGAGCTCACGATAATCGTGGAACCAGTGCTCTTTTGGGGTCATGGCCGACCCCAGGTCATTTAGAATTTGGATATCGGGCCGACAGTCTTTGGGCGGATCAACCACCTTCGGCCTCGCCAGGACATAACCGTGTCCCAGTCCGTAATGCCCGATGTCATCAAATTCAAAGCTGGTGGCGGCGGGAAGCACAATGTCTGCCAGGGCAGCGGTGGGGGTCATGAAAAGATCACTCACCGCCAGAAAATCGAGACGGTTTAAGGCATCAAACGTAAGCTTACTGTCGGCATAGGCCATCAGAGGGTTTGCACACTGAACATAGGCCCCTTTCACCGGATAAGGGTTCTCTTCCAGAACGGCTTTTCTGAAAAAAGCCGGGGGAACGGTCATGAGCCTGGGAATGGTCCCGTGAGCTGCATGAATCATCTCTTTTCGTTTATCGGGCAGAAGATCCGCCCGCACGTACTTTCCCAAAGGAAGAATCTTCGGTTCATTGGCCGCTATGTTCCCACCGGCTATATCAAGATTGCCGCAAATGGCCATAACGCAGGTGATAGCCCTTACCGCGTCGAAGGTATGACGGTTCTGCTCCAGCGCGTTTCCCCAGTGAATGGCAGCAGGACTGGATTCGGCATAAGATCGTGCCGCTTTTCGAATGAGCTCCGGTTCCACCCAGGTGACATGGCTCACTTTTTCAGGGGTGAAATCCTTGACATGATCCGCCAGATCATCAAACCCGTGTGTCCAGCTTTCCACAAAAGATCTATCAAAGAGATCTTCTTCAATGATCACATTTAATAACGAAAGGGCCAGGAAGTGATCCGTGGCGGGCCGGGGCTGAAGCCAAAGTTGTGCTCTTTTGGCCAGATCCGTCTTTCTGGGGTCGATGACAATCAACCGGGATCCATTTTTCAGTTGATTCAAAAGCAGGCTGCAGATTTCCCCTTCTTCATTGGTGTGGGTGGCATTGCTCCCCCACACCAGTACGGTTCTGCTGGGGTGGTGGAAATCGGTTACCGGATAGAACCCGCAGGTATGCAGTCCGGTCACTTCGCGCGGCGCATGGCAGACATCCTGCACCGCCACCACATTGGGGGACCCAAACAGATTGGCCAGTCGAATCAACACGAAATGTTCCATACCCTTGGGCATGCCCTGGCAGAATGCGACCCCTTTGGCGCCGTGTTTTTCTTTGATTTCAAGAAAATTCCGGCTGATGGTGCCGATGGCCTCTTCCCAGGAGATCCTTTCCCATTCCCCTGCTCCCCTTTTACCTTTTCTTCTGAGTGGATATCTGAGCCGGTCAGGATGGGTGAGGCGCTCGAAAGCAGCCGATCCTTTGGGACAAATGTAGCCCTGGTTCAAAAAACCGTTCCTGTCCCCCTTGATATTGACAATCCGGTTATTCTTCGTCCCCACCAAAATGGCACATCCGCCGTGGTCCATTCTGGAGCAGTGGGTTTTGGTCCAGACGATGCCTGTTTCCATGATATCAAACTCCTGAAGGAAACGCTGAATCCGAATCGGCCGTTTCCACGCGGCAGGTTAAGCGCCCTTCTCCCAACTGAATCATCACCTGATCCCCCGGATGAACACCGGAAGCCTTCTTTAAAATACGTTTTTGCGGCAGATTAAACGAAATGCTATACCCCCTTTTTAAAATTGCCATGGGGTTCAGGTCCCGCAATCCTTTTTCCAGCAGAACAAGTTGCATCCGAAGGCTTCGAAGTCTGCTGTCCATGGAACGAAGAAGGGAGGTCTTTTGAAAGTCAAGATTTTGTCGGCGGGAGACGATCAACCCCTGAGGAGAATGAATGCGCAGCGCGTGTGATCTCTCACTTAAGGCCATTTGGTTGTGATGAAGGAAAAGGCGCATCAGGCGGATCAGTCGCTGCTGTATCTCATCTAAGTGAATCCAGGCATCGGCAATCCGCTTCCTCGGGTCCCTTAGACGGTTCTTCAGCTTTTCCAATCTCTCTCTGTAATACCGTTGGGTCTGCCAGATGACGGCCACCAATCGAGACTGTAAATCTTTAAGCTGTCTTTCCAGGGCCTCTTTTTCAGCTACCATCAGTTCGGCAGCTGCCGATGGGGTGGCGGCTCTGAAATCGGATGCCAGATCACAGATCGTCACATCGATCTCATGCCCCACGGCCGAGACCACCGGTATGTTGGAGCGCCTGATGGCAAGTGCCAGATCTTCCTCATTAAACGCCCACAAATCCTCCAAAGAACCGCCCCCCCGGGTTAAAACGATCACATCCGCATTGAGGTGGCGGTTGACCGCCTCAATGGCGTTGATGATCTCACCACAGGCCTGCGCCCCTTGAACCCGAACCGGCAGGACGCTAATTTCCAGATTGGTAAACCGCCGTTGAACGACATTTAGAAAATCCCGCACCGCGGCACCGGTGGGCGAGGTGATCAAAGCGATCCGCTTGGGCAAGAAGGGAAGGGGCTTTTTTATTTCCGGATCAAAGACGCCCTGTTTTGCCAGTTTGTTTTTGACCTGTTCAAACGCCAGCGCCAGAGCCCCCACGCCAAGGGGCTCAAGATAGTCCAGAATCAACTGATAATCCCCCCTCGGCGCATAAACGCCCACCCTTCCCTGGACAACGACCTTCATGCCGTTTTCGGGCATAAATTTCAAATATCTCGCCTGAAGGCGAAACATCACCGCTCTGATCTGAGCGTTTTCGTCTTTGAGCACCATATAATAGTGCCCCGATCTCGGCGCGCTGAAATTGGAAATCTCCCCTTCAACCCACACAAAATCAAGATTTCCCTCCAGAAGGTCCCTTATCTCTTCGGTGAGTTCCTGAACGCCATACACCTTTGGCCCCTGACTTTCCGGCGAGACTGGCAATGGAAATCTCCTTTTCTGAACGGTTTTAGTGTGGTTTGAGGTGTTTGACTGACCTAAAGTCCAGCTTTTAGATTAGGCGGTTATAATCCCTGGAGGGATTTATCAAACACATAAGTCATTCGCTGTTTAGCCTTTTCTATTCCGACCTTGAGTTTTTCTGAGATTTTTTTTCTATTAAGAATTACTTCATCTATACGTGATTTAATTTCGTTTATTTCTGGAGCATGAGGGTCAATCAGCATACTTTTCTGATCAATTTCATGGAAAAAATTGAATATTTTTTCAGAAACACCATAACCAAAGGTTGGTATGGCATTTAGGTAAGCGAAAGAGTTTGTGTGATGTCGCATTGAAAATACCAGATCCAGCCGTTTATAAAAGTTGATTATCTGAAAGGGATGCAGATTATTCCTTAGGATAACAGCCTCATTTGGTGTCTTCATTTCACTGATGATCATTTCAGCAATTTCACTGTCTGGCAGTATCACCCTTTCACCTTTGGGCAAGAAATGATGTGGAATAAAGACAGGCTGCGCATCATATTTTTCTACAAGATAATCTGCAACAGAGGCTGTAAATTTTATAATTTGGCGCATTTCATTGGTAATGCAACCTGTAGGGACATCACGTCTTCGAAGCTTCAGGTTTAGAATATCCAACTTAAAAGAAGTAGAGAATAGATCTCTGACGCCGAAACCCACAAGAAATTTTGAGTTTGAAATTCTATCGTCGTGGTATTCAAACCCTTCGAGATGCTCAGAGGACAACATCAAGCTGGGCTCACACCCGAGAAGAAGCGCATTTTCTCTGAATGGAAAATGCTTGAGGTTTTTTAGAGACATTTCATTTCTCAATACGTGATAATCCGTTGTCCAGCGGATTAAATATTTCAGTGCAACAATATTCATCCATTTGTTTACTTTTTCAGCCTCTATCCCTAAAAAAATGACCCTTTTGTTAAACAGTCTGGGGAAGATCGTACGGATTGCATAGTAAACGGGAAGAAATGAAACCACTGTCTCACTGATAGAGACATCTCCGCATATAATGAAAATATCTGCTTCTGCTATGGATGAAGGATCCGCCAGAATGCGTTCCCGCATAAGGGTAAAATTAGCAAAATCATCGTCTAGCTGAATCAACAGTTCCTGGATCCGATCAGTGTTCCATGAATTGATGATAAAGTGCACATCTTCGTAACGATCCTGGAACATTTTAATGATCGAAAGCATAATGGCTTCAGCACCAATGTTGCCTTTTCCACCTGCCCCGCAGAGATAAACTGTTTTTCTTCTGGAATTTTTTTTTGATTGGATATGCAACCGTTCAACTCCCAATTCGCTTCCGCGAATTCCTCGAAAGTAAAAAAAACTCGATTAGAGCAAGGACTCAGCAGCCTGAAGAATTATCACATGCATTCTAAAAATGTAAATATCAATATGGTTAGAGCCCAGTTTAATCTTTCTCATAATCTCAATAACCACTCCTTTCTTCGGCCTTTATGCTTCATTTTGGCACTTGCTTATGGCCCTTGATTCATGTAAAAAGCGTCAACTGAGAGGATGGGTAAGAGCATGTGCGGCATCACAGGTGTTTACAACTACAAATTGGCAGCCCCGCCCAGCAGGCACATTGGCGAAATGTTAACATCGATTATGCATCGCGGTACCGTCGATGGGACCTGGTCAAACGAAACGGTCGCTTTGGGTTCAAGAAGGCTCCCTATAGTGGATTTAGAAAACTCCCCCCAGCCAATTTTTAGTGAAAACGGAAATCTAATTCTCATTGGCAACGGGGAAATCTATAACTTTAGCGAATTGCGCTCTACCCTATTGAAAAAAGGACATAATTTTAGCACAAGCGGAGATCTGGAGTGTATTCTGCATCTCTATCAGGAACAAGGAAATGATGTTTGGAACAAGCTGAGGGGCATGTTTGCGGTTGCCATTTATGATCGTAACAGCAAAACGCTAACGTTGGCACGCGATCACATGGGAATTAAACCTCTTTTCTACTACGAGAGTGTTGACAGTTTCCTTTTCGCATCAGAGATGAGGAGCATTGCGGTACACCCATCCTTCAAAAAAGAACTCAACGCACAATCAATGGCAGATTTTTTGTCGCTGCAATTCATCCCCAAACCACAGACAATTTACAAAGGCCTTTTAAGCCTTCCGCCCGCGTCCTTTCTGGTAATGAAAGAAGGCAACATTTCCATAAAAAAATATTGGGCCATTGAACCTGATCCTTCAAATTTGGCGATCAGCCGGGAGGACATTGCTGCAAGGACATTGAGTCTGGTAAAAACATCCGTAAAACGGAGATTGATGGCTGATGTTCCGGTAGGCGTACTTCTCAGCGGCGGACTCGATTCAAGTGTGATAGCAGCCCTAACAAACGAAATGGCATCTGAGCAAGTTGAAACTTTTTCTATTGTGTTTAAAGAAGATTCATTTGACGAGAGTCCATTTTCTCAGCTAATGGCCCGTCATTTAAAAACAAACCATCATGAAGTTGTTTTGAATTCAAATGCCATTCTGGGTTCTTTAGAGAACATATCGTATCATTTGGAAGAGCCTTTTTGTGAAGGGTCCGCTTTTCCAATTTATCACATCTGTAACAAGGCAAAAGAGTACGTTACGGTCATTTTGTCGGGAGAAGGGGCGGACGAAATTTTCTGCGGTTATGAACCTTATACAGCGCTAAACCTCGCCCGATATTATAAAAAAATTCCCAATTCTTTCCATCAACTTTTCAGCTCCATGGTTAACAGGCTTCCGGTTTCTGAAAAAAAAGTCAGCTTGGACTTGAAACTTAAACGGTTTACTTCAGGCGTAGGGTTCGATCCGCCCAAGGCACATTTCTGGTTTCGCTGTAGCATGAATGATGATGAAAAATATCAGGTTCTTACAAAAGATTTTCTCGGTCAATTGACTCGGCCGGCAGCATCCGTGTTGTATGAAAATCAATACAATGCCATGACATCTGACGATACCTTGAACAAAATAATGGCGACCGACTGTAACCTGCATCTGGTTGACGACCTGCTCCTCAGGGCGGATAGAATGAGCATGGCGCACACCATGGAATTGAGAGTCCCTTTTTTGGATATTGATCTTGTAAATTTTGCGTTTTCTTTGCCATCATCCAAAAAAATTAGCTTTCTGCAAAACAAAATACCCTTAAGAGATGCTGTAAAGGGATTGATTCCCGACAAGATCCGGTTAAGGCCCAAAAAAGGGCTTAATATGCCCTACCAACAATGGTTCAAACAAACAGGCTGGAAAGAAATTCTCCACGATTGTTTACAGCCAGAAAATTTGAAATCCTTAGGCTTTTTCAATATTGAAGCGATTCAAAAAATGCTCAGTGATCATACTGCCAAAAAGAAAAATAACGCTCACGCACTTTGGACAATGATGAATTTGATACTTTGGCTGAAAAACAATGGGATTTAGAAACCCTGGAAATTTTGCTTTTTCACTTATTTCAGCCCGCTACTCGAACAGGAAATTCCCCTGAATCAAATGCAGATGGTACCACTCCGCCCCAGCCGCCATTATCCATGCCAGGAACCAAGAAAAGCAAAATAGTTTCTTTGGTTCCCTTTTAACGATCAGGTAAGCCAGCAAACCTAAAATATTGAATTCCGCAGAAATCCTAAGAAAGCTTGTGCTGTTGCTCCAAACTGCCGTTTTTGTGCAGGCCGCCAGCGTAAAATAGCTTGCCCAGGAAATCAGCAACAAAAGCGGAAAACGCCGAACAAAACGGCAAATGAAAACCTGATATAAAACCAAAGCAACTGCCATTAAAATATAAAATCCGGTTTCCGGCCTGAGATTTGCGATGTTCTCGGCCATTGCATGAAAAAAACCGGCCAGGGGTACCCCCAACTTGGCAATGTTCTCACCGTCCAATAACACTGAAGACCAGTTGTTCCAAAGCCAGAACTGCCAAAGAAAAAAGCTCAAGGTTGGATATACCCAAAAGGAAACCGTTGGTTGGAAACTGCTGTCGTTGTGATTTGGAAAAACTTTCCCGCTCAACCAGGTAAAAAAACCCGCTGCAACAACCAGGGTTGAGGTTTCTCGGGCTAAAACCGCCAGCGACAATATTATGGCAGCAGCAAAGTTCTTCCTGTGCGCTAACATGAGCAGGCTCAAGAGAATCATGAAAAGTGCCAATGGCTCCGTTAGAAAACGGCCACCAGAAACAGCGAATCCCGGGTAAAGGGAAAAAAGAAGGCCATACCACGCCGATACCCCAAACCCACTCAGCATCAGACCGCCAACCAAAGCGCACCCTGCGATTGCCGCCAGGTTGATGGCCATCATCACTAAAGGTGTGGTTTCTGGATTTCCTCTGGCAACAAGCCATGTAAAAAGGGGCAATAAGACTCGTTGATGGCGGACTATAGGCGCATCCAAAGTAACCCCAAAAGCCGTTCTTTTGTCGGTGAATGGGTCCAGCGCCAGTCTGAAATAAAACTGTCCATCGTACCCGGGTCTGGGATGAGTATAATTCTTCCATGGTGCCTTTTCAGTTTCACCATTGCTAACCCCATCCGAAAAGCCGTAGAAACCGTAAAGATCACTGTTTGTTTGAGTCAGCATTATGGCAATAAAGGAGAAATAGATGAGCAATGCTACGAAGGCTACCTGTAACGAAATGTAAACATCTGAAACTTTGAATGGTATGATAGCTAGTTTGGAGTCTTGCTGATGATCCATTTTTGACATTAGATGATTTTCTTATGACGAGTTCTGTCAGCAGCACATGGCAGGGTAAAAATACTTATTATCACTGGTGCCCCCGGCGCGACTCGAACGCACGACACCCAGATTAGGAATCTGGTGCTCTATCCACCTGAGCTACGGGGGCAATGGCGTTTCTTTTATCACAA
>JGI10211J34971_10001155_pt1 | contig 22035 bp, 17 predicted proteins | sample Etolagsediment_FD_34971 | JGI IMG/M metagenome (IMG submission 34971)
ATCGCGATATCCAGCCGGTCTTCGATTGCCCAGTCGCGGGAAGCACCTTTTATTGAGTATTCAATCTCTGCGATACGGTATTCCTCGGCAGAAAGTGAAACCGAAAAACCGAGCGAAAACAGAAAGAGAATAAAACCGATAACGAAAACCGACTGAATGTTCCGGCGTGTATTCGTATTCATACTGAGAGGTAACTATACCGGGAATGTGTCGAACCGTACAACTCGGCGTTTCTCATTTTGAAGCCTGAAGAAGGGTCCAAAACGAGAAACGTATCGAAACTTCGCAGAATATGCACCGGTGCTCGTTGGTCCGAGAATTCCTGTTGTACAGCTACGAAGAAATCGACCACGAAATGGTAATTTTCGCTGCATCCGAAGCAATTTCTTATCGTCCGTACGAAAAAGATACGGTCCGGGGGCCGGAAATTCGCAGGTAGACCGTTTCGGAAGCGGGCGCGGTAAACTCGACGTCGATGTCCGCGGCGCTGCCCGTCCGAACCGCGACCGGATCCAGATCGGGTTCCATTCGAACGCGGATATCGGAATCGGCGGTAGTCAACGGTTCGTCCGAAGAGGTTGCGATGCCGTAAATCCACCCTTTCTGCAGGAGAAACGAGAACCAGACGGTATCTCCGGAATCGATTCGGTACGTGACGGGAATAGCCGTCGGGCTGTAAACGAGTACCGGGTCGGCGTCCATGGCGAAGCCGGTTTCATCGGCTGAATCCGACGAATAGACGGGAGACAAGCCGTCCGCCGCGAATTTTGCCCGGACCGAATAGGTATAGAGTTCGCCGGCTTCGACGGAATCGTCGACCCACGCGGTTGCGGTACCGACTCCCCGATACTGACCGTCGGTTTGCTGTGCGAGTTCGAATGCCGGGCTGCGGAAAACCTGATACTCGTCAATTACCCGGATGTTTCCGTTGGCGTCTTCCACCGTGGGTGCGTGCCAGGAGAGTTCGATTCGGTCGGCAAATTTGCCGTCGCTCGCTTTCAGGCCGTACGGGTGATCGGGATTAATAATCTCGTCGAGGAGCCCGGCACACGACCCGAGCGACAGGACGATAACGGAAAGAATCAGAAGGTGAGCCGACCGACGGGCACTCATCGGTGTGCTCCGATATCCATTGCAACACCGGCGACAAGTACGGCGTTCTGCTCGCCCTGTTGGTATTCTACCTGTAAGCCGAAGAGGGAATCGCCGGGCCACCGGATCCCGGCGCGAAGGACCCGGTCAAGTTCAGCGGGTCTGGTGTCCGCGGCAGCGGCAAATTCCGGATAGTAATCGGCAGCATCGGAAAGCGAGATAAAATTGAGCTGTATTCCGACGGTGGCGTACAGACCGACCGGTCCAATTACGCCACTGAGTCCAACCGACGGCGCGAGGGTGTGTCGGTGCCGGGAGAAGATCCAGTCGTCTTCGACGTCGGTCGTTTCATTCCAGCCGGCGGAGCTGTAATCGTAATAGTCGGCACCGGTGTAATAGTAGGCGAGCGTTCCCAACAGTCCAAACGACGACCGGTACCCGATCAACGCTCCGACGAAAGCCCGGTCGATGAAACTGTTTCCCGGATCGGGGATTCCTGCACGAATTGACGCGGAAAAGCCGGTATTCGTCTGAGCTGCCGCAGCGGTCGTTATCACGACGGTACTCACGAAAGCGGCTACGAAAAAAACGCTGCGTTTCATGGAAAACGGCCTCCAATCTCGGCAAAGAAGGCGTTGTGAACCCCGGCTTTCCGGTAAAAAACCGGCGGATAGCCGAGCGGAGCACGGACGGTCTGCCGCCCCGGCCCGTATTCTACGCCGCTCCAGAGGTGGACCCATTCATCCGACGGAAGGGTAAGCGTCCGGGTGGAGCGCCCCTTGTTCAGTACGGGGGCGACCAGAAGCTCGTCGCCAAAAAGGTATTCCCGCACCGGGGCACCGGGTCCCGGCTGCCGGTCCTGGTAGTGGAAGTTGAGCGGCCGGATGGGTGGGGCTCCGGTACCGGTATAGGCGGAAAGTACCTCTCGCCGATACGGTCTGAGTGCGGCGAAAACACCGGTCATCCGAGCGAGATGGCGCATCGTTTGTGTATCCCCGTCCCACTGCCAGTTGTCGCCGGGGCGGTTTCCTTCGTGGTTGCGCATGATTACCGTAAAAGCAGCCTGCTCCGCCCACCGCGCGAAGAGTTCGCGGCTCCGCTTTTTTCCGAACAGGGTGGTGTATCCCCCGATGTCCGAGTGGTGAATGCCGACGCCGCACATACCCAGCGAAAGTGCTGCCGGGAGAACGGACGGTAGTCCGTCGTGGCGGCTCCAGTCGACTAACTGATCTCCTGCCCACGTGGCCGAGGCGTATCGCGAGCTGCCGGTGTACCCGGCGCGCATAAAATACATGATCCTGTCCGAGACGCCCGCTTCAGCTACCGCTTCAAAGTTTGCTCGTGCCCACTCCGCCGGATACCTGTTGTGAAACGTCTTTGCGGGTGTTCCATCGGCGAGAACGGCGTCCGCCGGGAGGTACTCGCCAAAATCGGCCATCCACCCGTCCAGCCCGATATCGATCATATTTGTGCGAATGATCGACTTGATCCAGGAAAACGCATCCGGGTTCGTTAGATCTACAAGCCCCGCGGGGAAGGTTGTGACAACGATCTGGTATGGCTCACCGGACGGTGACCGTACCAGGAATCCCCTGTCGGCCGCTTCCCGGTAGAGGTCTCCTTCCGTCGCCAGAAAGGGATTGATATACCCCAGAAATCGCTGGTTCCGGTCGTGGAGTTCATTGATCAGATTCGGCAGGTCGGGATAGAGCGCAGGGTCGAACTTCCAGTTCCAGAAGAGCTGGCTTCCGAACGCGGTCTTGCGCCTTCCTTCCCAATCCTGAGCCCAGACGCCCGCCGTAAGAATACCGGCGTCACGCGCAGTCGCGAGTTTGGCGCGCACGATGTCCGATCCACCCTGGAGACCAAGAATAAGGCCCTGATCGACCCAGTCCGGTAGGCGCGGCTGTCGTCCAAGGTGTGTACTCAACCGCTCGACGGCACCGGAAAGCGTTCCTGCATCGCCAATCGTAAACTCGACCGAACCTGTCCAAAAAAACAGCGCGATCCGCGATCGTTTTCGCCGGTTTCCCCGGAAATCAAATTCCGCGTAAGACGATGAATCACTGTGAAACCACGTTCCGCTATCGGTAACGAACGACGGTTGGGGAAAATAGGTTGAATGCCAGTGGCCGCCCGCCCCGGAGTGAAGATTTGCCGCGAGGGTCACCAGATTGTGCGCCCGTCCGACACCCTGTTCCTGTGTCCACAGCGGCAGGAGGCTGCCGCGCAAATTGAACCGGGAAAACTGTTCGCCGCCGCCGTAGATTCCCGACCCTTTTTTGATATCCAGATGAATGGCAAGGCGATTGAACGGTACATCCGCTGTCACCGATCCGGTAACCGAACCAGGTGCCGAGTCGTGCGACGTTGAAAGGGTCAGCAGGATTGTGCCTTCCGTCGCGGGCGCTGCCCCGCCGGGCGAGAATCGGATCGAAACGGTGTCTCCTGAATCCTGGAGGATCTCGAACCGCTCCAGCGTGCGTATGGGCTCTCCGACGCGATCGCGAATCCGGTAATTTCCGTGATGCGAAGTTATTTCGGCGACTCCGGAACCGGCGGACAGCAGAGGAAAATCGCTGCTGTGGGTGAGTAGGAGCGAGCTTCCGGAGGAAACAGAAAAACCGGTACCTTCTTTCCGTATGGACAGACTCATATTGTTACGATTTCTCCTTTTTTAAGCGCTTCACGAGCGGCGAGCGCCACCAGTAACGAGCGCAAACCGGCGTCCTGGTCTGCAACGAAGGGGGTGTCGTTTTCCAGTGCTTCTACCACAGATTCAGTATATACCCGAATATTCTCCGGTTCCGTAGCTTCCGTACCATATGTACGAATGTGCGCTTCGGAAGGCAATGCGTTTTGCGGTGCGTGACTCACAATGCCCAGATACGGAGAGGCTCCGTCGTCGAGTGCCGAATACGATGCTTCCTTCAGCCCGCACCACGCGCTGCCGCAATCACCGTGAAGCTGGATTACGAGGCTGAAATCGAACCCGGTGAGCGCATGGGAGATCTGATAGACGGAACCGTCGGCATAGGTGCCCTGAACGAACGCGAGGTCTTCGTAGTCGAAGTCGGGATGGATCGCGTCGGTACCGACGGCGTGTACCGATGTAATTCGGTTTCCGGTAATGAACTCGGCCAGGTCGAACCAATGGCACGTCTCTTCTATCAGGAGTCCGCCCGACAGGTTTTCCGACTGAATCCAATGGTTCCATTTGTCCCGACGGAACGGTGTGCGGTAATGATACAGCGCAAAGGCGCGTATGGTTCCGAGTGTGCCATCGGTAACGAGTCGGCGAAGCTTCTGCACCGCGGGGTTCACACGGAACTCATAATCCACGGCGATTCGTTTTTGCATCTGGCCGCCGCACCGGAGTACCGTGCGCGCGTCGTCCAGGTTGAGCGCGAGGGGTTTTTCCAGCAGCAGATGTTTCCCTGCACGGAGGATCTTCTGTGCAAGGTCGGCGTGGGTGTAATCAGGCGTGCAGAGGCTGACCAGCTCAATCGTCGGATCGTTGAGAATCGCGTCGAGGTCCGTGGTCGGAGTGATGCCGAGTGCCTCCCAGGGTGATGCGCGCTCTACCGGTGTAAAGAGCGGTTCAAGCACGCGCATGCTGCCCTGATCGAAGGTGCCGCCAAGGTGGGTAAGTCGCTCCGGCTGCAGATCGCAAACGCGTACAAGTTCGCTGTGCGGACTTCGCAGATACCCGGCTACGTGCGCTAAACCGATTCCAAGTCCGATTACGGCGGTTTTCACGACGGGGATTCTCCGAGTGCGCGCACGGAGGCGAACCCTGACAGGTAACGGCTCGCCCGCACGGCGTCCAGCGGACGGGGCACCCGCCCCATCAGGCCGACGTAGGTTCCAGCGGTGATCATTGCAAGTGTATCTGCGTCCAGGGCAAGCCCGCGAATAACCGGAACCTCATCCCGGGACAGGGTAAACGGGTTATCGAATTCGCGATCGGTGGCGAGGAAATCCCTCAGGCGTCGTGCCCGGCAGGAGGTTTCTTCGAGGGTAAGGTTGGGAAGCCCCGATACTGACGCGGGGAAAAACATCGCGTCGGTTCCAAAGATAATCCGCTCGCGGTATTCCGAGAAAAACCGTCGCGCGGCGGCACGCTTCTGCCCAAGAGGTGCAAAAAAATAGTGCCCGGGCGCAAGATCCATCCACGCATTCGGGTGCCGGTCCAGAAACCGTTGCATCGAGGGCAGATCATCGGCCAGGAAGAGCAGGTGGGGAAAAATAAAGCGCGCACCGGGAACGGTTTCGCAGACGGCGGCGGCCTGGCGCTGCAACTCCTCGAATGAGGGGACGGTGCGGTTACGGTAGCTCCAGGGGCCGCCGGAACGGTGCCAGAACGAAGGCGGGTCGGCCACGTGAATCAGGATGGGCATGGCCGCCTCGGTCGCCGCCTCGTACGCGGCCAGATACGCGGGCGAGTCCAGGGTCGCTCCCAGCTCCTGCTGCAGGTCGGGTTTGCCCTCCCACAGTTTGAGACCGCCGAATCCGATGGCCGCAAACTCACGGACCTGGTCCGCAAGATTCGTCCGACTCGAACCGTTCGACGACCAATGGTCGAACGAGGCAAACATATCGACGATGTCCGGCAGTGCGGTTTTTGCTTCTATCAGTTCGGGGTTGAAGTTCCGGTACGCGGCAACCGGCAGCGAAATCAGCCCTGACCTGGTAAACGGGCCCGACGCGTGCGGTATCGCCGGACGAGCGCCGGGCTGCCCGACGGGTGGAATATCAGTGGGCGGCACACCGACGGCCAGGTAATCAGTCAAATCGGGAAGCCGGTTCGAATCGGCAAAATGAACGTGGGAATCGATAAATGGCGAAAGCTCCGGAACGGGGCGATCCATGCGTTATCGAAGCCCGAAATCAGGTTTTCGGGCAACCTCCGGCGTCACGGTAAGAGTGACGTTCCGATGTGTGCGGAGAAGTGACGCCGGGAATTCTTCACTCACCGGGCCAAAAAGCAGTTTTCGCAGAACGGCGCTCTGCCATGGACGATTCAGGTAAACGTGGACGTGCACGGAAGCCAGAATCGACCGCATCCCGATCGTTACTGCGCGCGCGGGTATCTGGTCGAAGGCGCCGCCCAACGCAGTATTGGAGTTGATCGTGATTGTTTCCCGGGTCAGCGCTACCACACGGGACGGGCTGTCCGGCGGGGCGGGTGGCTCGTTGAACGCCAGGTGCCCGTTGATTCCCACACCGGCGAAACAGATATCGGCGCCGCCACGTTCCAGAAGCTGCCGGTCAATGGCGGCGGGGTCCGCCGGATCGGGGAAGTGTATGTTTGACGGTTGAAGGTTACATACCTCCGGCATCGGAGAAACGAGTTCCCGCCGGACGAATCCGCGGAACGAAAGGGGACTTGCCTCGTCTATCCACGCTCCGTCCGGTGTAAGGTATTCGTCCATGAAGAAGAGATGAAGCGCGCTCAGATCGGTCGGGATTTCGCGACAGAGCCGGACGAAGCGGCGGTACTGGAACGTCGGGCCAACCGGTACGATGAAGACGGTCCGAACGCCGTTTGCGTTGTTCTCCCGGACCCGGCGGAGCATCGAGACGGCGATGTGATAGTAGAGATCCACTTCGCTCTCGACAATCTCCACGGGAAGCGGCAGGGAACCGGACGGGTCATCCACCGGGCGGTCGTATAGTCCCGGATCGAATTGAACAGGCATCGTTTTATCCCTTCACCGCGCCGCTGGCGAGACCCTTGATGATCTTTTCGTGGAGAAATACGTAGACCAGTATACTCGGGATGATCGTGAGAACGATTGCGGCAAACATCGACGTGTAGTCGGTAAAAAACTGGCTCGTGAAGAACCGGATTCCCAGTTGCAGCGTCCGTGACTCCATACTCGACGTAAGTAACAGCGCGTAGATGAATTCGTTCCACGAAAAAAGGAAAACGAACGTACCGGCCGTCACGACTCCCAGACGCGACAACGGGAAGACGACGTACCAGAAACGCTGATAGAACGACGCGCCGTCAATAACCGCAGCCTCCTCCAGTTCCGCCGGGATCGTTTTCATGAACCCGTGCATGAGGAAGGTCGATATAGGAATGTTTATTGCCGAGTAGGTGAATATAAGCGCCCACAGGGTGTCGTAGAGCCCCAACCGGTACGTGAGCCGCAGATACGGAGCCATAAGTCCGATGATGGGGACCAGCACACCGGCCAGAATCAGATTGAGCATCATCTCCTGTCCGCGAAATTTTTCGCGCGCGAATACGAACGCCGCCATGCTGGTAATTATCATGCACAGGGCGGTGGAAATCGTGCTTACCAGAACGCTGTTTACGAAGAGGCCGGGCAGTCCGGATAGCTTCACGGCGTTTACGTAGTTCTGAAACTGCCAGACTTCCGGGAAGTTGAAAGGTCTCATCTGAAGTTCCAGATTCGTTTTGAACGACGAAATCAGCAACCAGATCAGCGGAAAGAAGGTGAAGACGAGAAACGCGATCAAAACGAACCATTTCAGCGTTTTGGCCACGATATCAGCGGGATTACGTTGCGTTCCCATTACCATCGGCATGGCAATCTCCTATTGTTCCGCTTCGCCGGCGTTCACCGCACGGCCGAATGTTGAGCGAATGACGACGATCACGATGATACCGAGGATAACCAGCGTGGCTCCGGTCGCGTTCGCGTGACCGTAGTCGATAGACTTGAGCATTTTGTACAGCTGGATGCCCATTACACTGGTGGAGTTGGCGGGGCCTCCATCGGTAAGAAGGAACGTCGCCTCGAAGTGGCGCAATCCGTATGCCATAGCCAGCGTTGTCGACGTGACCAGTATTGGTACGAGCATCGGGAGGGTGATGTACCGTTCCTGCTGGAACACGTTCGCGCCGTCGATCTGAGCGGCTTCGTAGAAACTCTCGGGGATCGACATCGTTGACGCCAGAATGATAATCATGAAGTACCCGATGTAAAAAACCTGCTGAATGAGAACGGCCGGCAGCGCCGTCCCGATCTCTCCAAGCCAGTTGTGTGTCCAACCCGAAAGCCCGATTATTTCGAGGAACTGGTTCAGCGCCCCGTATTCCGCGTTATAGAGCGCCTTCCACATCATTGCGATTGCCACCTGCGAAATAACGTTGGGCAGGAAGTATGCGGTGCGAAGAAATCGCCACCCGCGGGGACGCCGCGCCAGAATCATCGCCACACCGGCGGCAAGGGTGATCTGCCCGAAACCGAGCGCAAACAGCCAGATGAAATTGTTCCTGATCGATTTCTGGAAGGTGTGGTTCTGGAAGTTGTCGATAAAATTCCGTAGACCGATAAACTCCGGGGTGCTCACTCCGTTCCAGTCGAGGGTACTGGTCACGAAGACAAAACCCAGGGGATAGACGAAATAGACGGCAAACAGAAGGATAACGGGCGTCAGGAAAAGGATGATGCCGAGCCGGTTGCTGCCGGATTGAACGATCATGATATACCACCTTACAAAAGGGACCGCCCGTGTATCGGGCGGTCCTGTCGTGTGCCGGGACAAGACCGGCGTGGGGCCGTGTTACCGGTTGGCCGCGATCAGCATCTCCACGAATTCCTCGGGAGTCGCTTCTCCAAGTGCCATCGCGCCGAGCGCCTGTCCGAACTCCTGGACTACCGCTACGGGGTATTGGCTCTGGAAGTGGCCGATTGCAAAGGTAGAGTCGCTGGCTGCGCGGACGAACTCCTGCTGCAACGGGTCGATGTCACCGCCCAGTTCATATTTGATTGCAAAAAGAGAACCGGCCGCTTTGCTCACGGATGTGACGTTTTCCGGATCGGTCATGAACTTCATGAAGGTGATAACTGCGGCGCGTTTGCGCGGATCACTCGTGTTTGCCGCGGCAAGATTGGAGAGCAGGAATCCGATCTGGTGTCCTGAATAATCGCCGACCTGCGGAGCGGCGGCGAGTCGCGTCGCCGCATGGATTGCCGGAGCATCACCGCGAATGCGTCCGATGTACCACGGGCCATTGATAAATGCAGCGGTATCACCGGCAAGGAAGTGTCCGCCTGAAACTCCTGCGTCGCCGCCAACGGCATCCCGGGTCGTGTTTCCGTCCGTGTACAGCTGGAGAAGGTACTCTGCCGCTTCAACGTAGACGGGATCCGTGAGCGGTTTGTCCCAGACATTCGGTCCGCCCAGGCTGCCGATGATATGGCTGTACCATAACATGCTGGTCCAGGCGTTTGATCCACCGGTCATCTGGCTTGTGGGGACTACGCCGGCCGCTTTGAGTGCATCGGCCATTGCCATGAAGTCATCCCACGTGGCAGGCGGTTCGCTGTATCCAACCTGATTCAGAAGGTTCATGTTGTACCAGATGGGGGTAATACCGATCTCGTACGGGACAGTCTTTGTGCGGCCGCCGATCGTGCTTTCATCGATATAGCTGCGTACAAAGTCATCGCCCCAGGCGCCGGCTAGTTCGTCGGTAAAATCCATGAGGATATCGCTGTCGTAGTACTGAAAGGATGTGGGGTCGGGGTTGAAGACGAAGATGTCGGGAGCACGTCCGCTGGCGAGCTGGGCGTTCAGTTTGTCGCGGTAACCGTCGGTATCGGGGTTCGGTTCGATGAGAACGCGGATTTCGCCGGCGTTTTCATTGTTGAACTTCTCGACGAGAGAGGCGATGGGGCCGGACTTGGAGTCCTGACCAACCCAGAAGGTGGGAAAGGTGAGAACGACTTCGCCCGTAGAGGCTTCTCCTGCTCCGGACGCGAAGACCTGGGCAACCGGAACAGCCAGGAAGATGACAAGGGTCAGAACGACTAGTAATCGTTTCATAGAACACTCCTTTATTTTCTTTCTTTAAGTAAGTAGAACACGGGTTCGAGCCCCTGTCAAGAACAGAAGCGTCTTTACCACGGCGATACGATGCGCTATTCTTTACTTAGTTTCAGTAAATAACTATAGGAGTCCGCCGTGGGATACGCTTCCGTCAAACCCGTCGCACGCGAGTGCGGTATCATTTCCGAGCCCGTTGTCGCACTGATGATCATGGGGAGAAAACGACCCGGGTTCGATCCGGAGTGGGGAGCGGAGATCCAGGCTGCCGTTGTGGAAGCGGTGGAGAAACTGCCCTGGCAGGTGGTTATTCCTTCTCTGAATATTGCCGACGACGCCGAGCTGGTACGGGCGGTATCCGAAGCGCGCAGCGCCGGGGTAACGGCGATGGTTCTGGTACAGCCTACTATCTCCGACGGCCGGCTGGCGCCGCTTCTTGCACGTCTTTGGGACAAGCCGCCCATCCTGTGGGCTACGCCCGAGAAACCGGACGGGTCCATGATCAGTGCGAACTCGCTGGTAGGCACGCACGTGATGGCGGCGAATCTTCGACAACTGGGCCGGCAGCTGGAACTCGTCTATGGGCACCCTGCGGATGAACCGACACGAACCCGGCTGGAGCAGGCAATACGGGTGGTTCATGCCGCCGATTCTATCCGGAACCGGAAATTCGGTCTGATCGGGAATCATGCTCCCGGTTTTGTCGATTTTCACGCCGACCCGGTATTTCTGAGCGCGAGTCTCGGGAGCCAGCTCTACCAGATGAGCACGGTGGAACTGGTCGGGAAGGTGGAGGGTTTTTCGGACGGGGAACTATCCGAGGATTACGCCGAATTGCTGGGGCTTGGCCTTTCTCCGGGAGAAAACTTTCCGGTGACAGNCACGGAAGTGAAGAACGCGCTGATGATGCAGGCGCGCTACTACCGCGCGTTCCGATCGTTGTTTGCTGAAGAACGGTTTGATGCGCTCGCTTTTCGCTGTTGGCCCGATCTGCCCAATCTTACGGGTCATTGGCCGTATCTGGCGCTGGCGAAGGCAGTCTCCGAAGGATTCCCCATCGCGATGGAGGGGGATGTGGACGGCGCAATCTGTTCCCGGATTGCCGAGAGTGCGGGAATGGGTCCGGTCTACCTCTCTGACTGGTTGGAGCATGACCGCAGTACCATCACGATCTGGCATACCGGCGCCGCACCATTTCAGATGGCCGATCGTCCCGAAGAACCCGCGGGTCCTCGACTCGGCGTACAATTCAACAATCATCTGCCAACCGTTGTGGAATCGACGATACGTGCAGGCCGGATGCTGACAGTGTTCCGAATCTGGCGATTCGACGGAAAATACCACATGACGGCGCTTGAAGGCGAGAGTATTGTACCGCGGCGCCATCTGAAAGCGACGAACGGACTCTTCCGGACCGATCGCGTGGATGTAACCGTGTGGTTTGAAGAGATGGTTCAGCAGGGAATGCCGCATCACCTCTGCGTAATTTCAGGACATCATCAGGAATCGTTGCGCCGGATTGCGCGACTTTCAGGAATGGTCTGGCTCTGAGAGGTAAGGCCGAAAAAGTGCTGAAAAACGATATCGGTCGCGCCGTAACACGCCTGAACAGGATCGTAGACCATTGAAATCACCCGGAGTTCGGGAAGCGCTTTCCGTGCGGCATCACCCAGAACGGTAGCGATAAGGGGAAACCGGGAGATGAGCAGTATCGCTTCCGGATGGAAGATGTGATACAGGTTCCGTACAGCCGTTGCCAGGGCCGTTCGCGCCTCGGTGAGGACGCCGGCGACCTGTGTTTCGGTTGCTGATGCCTGTGCGGCTCCCCAGCTTTCGTAGCCGAAGGCGCGGGTGAGGTGTTCCAGCATCGGTTGCTCGGCGACGATCGATTCGAGGGTCATTGACTCAGCCGGTGTGGCGCCGGCGGGTTTATCCGGTGGAAAACAGGTTACCGCCGTCCGTCCGATTTCGAGTGTGGTTACCGTTCCGTTCAGGAACACCTGACCGTGGTTTACCAGCGCACCGCCCACTCCGGACCGGACGAGGATCGCCAGAAGGCTCTTTTCGTTTCGGGCGCTCCCGTAATGATACGCGCCGGAAGCGATCACCGAAGCGTTGTTGTGAACGAACACCGGAACCGAAAATCGCGACTCGAAGTAATCGCGCAGGGAGAATCCGCAAAGTCCTTTGATACGGCCGTACTCCAGCACGGTTCCGGTAACGGTGTCGACTACCCCGGGAGAAGCGATGCCGATTCCGAGAACCGATCCGGGAGGAATCGACGCACTCTTGAGAGCGTTGTGAATCATCTGCTCGATTGTCTGGAGAATTTCCTGTCGTTCCGGTGAAGTGCCGAACTCGGTCGTGTCCGAATATATTACCCTGTTCGTGAAGTCGACGGCGATGACCGATCCGGAGATGCTCGAAAAGTCGACGCCGATCGCGTATCTGCTTGTGGGCACAACCGAGTACATATTCGGCCGCCGACCTTTTCGGTCCTGTGGCGCCGCTTTTCGCGGTACCGTTTCGGTGGATTCCTGACGGATGAAGCCCTCTTCCTCGAGTTTCGCAAAGATCCTGAAGACCGTTGGGGCCTTCAAACCCGTTCGCTGCACGACGATAGACTGAGAAATGGTCCCGGTCTGGAAGATCAGGTTGAGAACGATATTTTCGTTTCTGATGCGGACGTCATCGCCGCGAAGCGGTGTACTGTTCATTTATTTCTTTCAGTAACTAACTATAGGTATGGTAACAGCCATCGCACGCGTTGTCTATCGTTACCCGTTCATGTACCCGGGTTCCGTTTCGAAGCCCTCTTCAGAGAGTCTGCGACCGGCAAATTCCACGAGATCAGACGGCAGCCGTGTTCCGCTATGGGTCATCGGCAGCGAGCGGCCTTCGGATCCGGACGGGCCCCACGCGTAGTGGAAATCGATCGCCTTGTTGGCGTTTGCGAACGGGTTGCCGAAGGGAAGTCCGGCTGCCGCAGCGAAGACGTCGTTCACCACCGCTTCAATCCGCCCGGAGAGTTCGTCCGCTTTTTCCCGGTTCCCTGCATCCAGAAGCGCGATTACCGTGGACAGTTCGCGGGCAAAACAGTTGGCCGTACTGAGCAGGAAGCCGTCGTAGAGCGCATGGTTGTGGGTACGCGGGCTACCGTACCAGCGGCTGTAGGCGCCTTCGGCTCCGCGAACCAGAAAGAGGCGGTCGGGTTTTTCCCCGGAGGAGGTCTTCCCGGAGAGGATCACGCGGTCTTTCCCGCTGGTATCCTTCAGCAGGTAGATATTGGGAAACTCCTGTTCCAGATCGGCGACGGTTTGTGCGCTCATCTCGTTTTCGGTGATTTGCGGAAGCTGATAGATGGACACCGGCGCCCCGGTGCGGGCGATTGCGGTAAGCTCGGCGTGAATGACATCCTGAGAAAGGTCAGAGCCCTTTGGCGGGGTAACGGTAAAACCGCAGATATGTTTCCGGGCGAGGGCGGCAGCCAGAGCGGCCGGGTCGGGTGGCGCGACGGAGCCGGCGGGATCATCGGCAGCTTCGGTGAACCGGCGGAGGCCGGCGCGAACGGCGTGTTCCGCCTCTCCCCGCCCGGTACGGAGTACACCGACCATGAGCATGAAATCCTGCCGTCGCGCTTCCCCCAGCAGAAACGACACGAGTTCGTCCTGCTCCGGTCCGGACATCTCCCATCCGTCGCCGGTGGATCCGGGCGCGAGAAACGAGGAGACGTACGGCCGCATGCGGGAAATATGAGCGGCGATCCGCGGGCGGTCCAGCGAGCCGTCGTCCCGATAGTGGGTCAGAAGCGGGCACCAGAGTCGCGGTATTCCTCCCGGAAAAAGTGTGGAAACCAGCGCGTGCCGGCTGCGAGCGGTATTCGTTTCGGTTTTGTCCATTGCGGTTCCTCGCGGGTAGTGTAGCGTATTCGGGCGAAAAAAAAGAGCCGCCCCACCCGGTGGGACGGCTCCCCGTCAACGGTCGGCGTCGTCTGTAACGCGCCGGCCTCGGTTTGACGGTAGAGAATCGCTGAATCGATCAGTCGTAGAGAAGGATCGCGATGTCGTCCTGGTCCATGTTCGACGCGTTGTAGAACTTGGCGCCGGTGTCAACGTCGGATACGGATTCGCCCATGGCGGCTTTGTACGCGAGTTCAACGGCCAGATACCCGATCATGTAGGGGTTCTGGGTGATGGAGCCGAGGAAGTAACCCTGACGAACTGCGTTCTTCTGGGCTTCGCCGGCGTCGAAGCCGATAACCTTCAGGCCCGCATAGTCGGAAACGAGCTGGGCACCGTCATTGGTGGCGGCGAGAACTGCTACCGCAGACCCTTCGTTTGAGCAGAAGATACCGAGGATGCTGTCATCGGCAACGCGGTTAAGCACTGCATTCGCGGAGGCTACAACGTCCTGGGTGCGGGGAGAAGCGGGAACGACCATGTCGATGATGACTTTCGGGTTGCTCGCCGAGGGGCCTTTGACGTAGGCGGGGTTACCGGTGACGAGGATGTCATTGTTGGTAAGACCGGCTTCGCTCTTCAGAAGTGCTACCAGACGATCCCGGAAACCGAATCCGCGATAGGTGACTGATGCGCTGGTGGCGTCCTGGCTCAGGACGACGAAGGTTACGGGGCTGGCGGCTGTAGCAGCGGCTACCTGGCCGGCAACTTCGGCGTACATCTCGTCGGCGGCAAGAGCTGCAGCTGCGGCATTGTCGGTGGACGCGTTGGCGTAGATGGAACCGGCGGGAGCATTCGGAACACCGGAGTCAAAACCGATAATCGGAATTTCACGGCGGATTGCCTCGTTCAGCTGGTCCATGACCGACTGGGTGTCCAGTGCTGCCAGGGCGATTGCACTCGGAGCCTTGGCCATGGCGTTCTGGAACATCTGTACCTGCTCCTGGATGTCTGCTTCAGAGGGCGGGCCTTCAAAGGTGATATCTACGCCGTACTTCTCCGCGGCAGCCTCGGAACCGGCCTTTACCGTCTGCCAGAACTGGTGCTGCAGACCCTTGGAAATAACCGGGATGTACATCGTCTCTTCAGCGCTTCCTGACGCGAAGAGGGGCATTCCCATGGAGAGAACCATCGTCAGAGCGACGAGGGCAACTACGATACGTTTGTTCATATGAACCTCCTGTTTCTATCTGCTCCGGAAACGACGTTTCCGTTTTGAGCTCGTGTCTACTGATCGCCTTGATCGTGATGCCTGAGCATCTCCTGGAATTCGCGGTCGGAGGCTCGTTCCTGTGCCTTCCGGCGAGCCTCTTCGGCCTTTTCCTCGGCCCGCATGCGTGCGTACGTCTTTTTGAGCGTCCGGCGGGTTTCCCTGATTTTTCCTTCGAGCGAGGCGGCTTTTCCGGAATCACCGGCGCTTTTCGCCGCTGCCACGTCCTCGCGCAACCGCTCGATATTCGCCAGCTGTTCCTCTCGATACTGGTCTGCCGGGGTTACCAGACGGACCTCCGAAGCTCTTTTATTGCGATACATATCGAGAAGAACCGCGCCGATGACGACGATACCGGTGAAAAAGGTCTGGTAGTGGGACTGCAGGTCCATGGCAGGGAGCCCGACACTGAGTACCGACATGATGAGAACACCGATGAGCGTCCCGAAGACGGTACCGACGCCACCCGCCAGGGAAGTTCCCCCGATGACGGCACCGGCGATGGCGTAGAGCTCAAAGCCCTGGCCGGCGGCGGGCAGAACCGTCGTGTAGATGGCGGCATAGGAGATACCACCAATTCCGGCATAGGCGCCCGCGATGACGTAGGCCATCATCTCCCAGCGCTGAACATTGACGCCGGAAAGACGCGCCGCTTCCTTGTTTGAGCCGATCGCGTAAATGTAGCGGCCCATTTTGGTTTTATTGAGAAGGATGTGGGAGATGATGACGATCGCTATCAGCAGGATTGCTCCCGTGGGGATCGTGGACCCATCGTCGTTGATAAGCTTGAAGAAGTTCTTGTACCACCCGTCGGCGACCGCACGCGTGGGAAAGGTGGCGCTCTGGACGTTGGAAACGATGGAGCCGACGCCCATAGTGATCATCATCGTACCCAGGGTGACGATGAAGGGAGGCATTCCCACGCGGGAAACCATGATCCCGTTGAAGAACCCGAACGCTATTCCGACGACGATGATCAGAATCAGACTCAGTCCGATGGACCAGCCCCACGTCTTGTAGGCGGTGCCACCGATGATTGCCGCGGCCATCATCACCGTACCGACGGAGAGGTCGATACCTCCCGTGATAATAACAAAGGTAACACCGACGGAGATAAAGCCGATGTAATATGCCGCGTCTATGATGTTGACCAGAGTGGGATACGAGAAAAAGTTACGCCCGAATATCCCGAAGAAGAGGTAGAGGATGACCAGAGCCGCCGGTGCGAGCAGTGTCTTCAAGCTGTCTTCTGAAATCTTTATCATGATTGATTAACTCCGTACCAAGGTTTCCTGAAGACGCATCGTTGCGTACTCCATAATCCGTTCCTGACTCGCTTCACTGATATCCAGTTCACCGGTGATTCGTCCTTCACACATGACGATGATTCGATCGCTCATTCTGAGCACTTCAGGAAGCTCCGATGAGATCATGATGATTGCCTTGCCCTGTGCGGCAAGCTCGTTCATGAGTGTGTAGATTTCGCTCTTTGCGCCAACGTCGATTCCGCGAGTGGGTTCATCAAAGATCAGAATGTCGCTGTTTCTGATGAGCCACTTCGCCAGAACCACCTTCTGCTGGTTCCCGCCGGAGAGGTTCCGAACGAGCTGTTCGATGGTTGGCGTTTTGATATTGAGGCGGTCAACGTATTCATCGGTCCGCGAAGCGATCTTTTGATCGTTTACAAAAGGACCGGCCTCAAAGTCCTCGTAGGTTGCCAGGACGACGTTATCCTTTACCGAGAGCCCCAGGGCAAGCCCGTAGCGCTTCCGGTCCTCCGAGAGATAGCCGATTCCGTGGGCAACCGCGTCCCGGGGAGAGGTAAAGTGGACAAGCTTCCCGTTTACCTCGATGGTACCGCTCTGGATTTCGTCGGCACCGAAGATTGCCCGCGCCGTTTCCGTCCGCCCGGCGCCGATAAGTCCGGCAAAGCCCAGAATCTCGCCCCGATGGAGGTCGAAGTTCACGTCCTTCACAAGCCTCCCGGCATTGAGGTTTTTCACGCGAAGAACTACCTCCGAATCGGCGGCGACGGCACTGACGGATTTTGGTTCTTCATAGATGACACGTCCGACCATCATGTTGATGATGTCCTGCTTGGTGATTTCCGCCGTATTCCGGGTGCCGATCATCTCTCCGTCACGCATGACGCTGGTACGATCGGTTATCTGGTGGATCTCATCCAGGCGGTGCGATATATGAATCATCGCAACACCCCGGCTTCTCAGGTCGCGCATGATGGTGAACAGTTCATCGATTTCCGCATCGGTAAGCGCCGCGGTGGGCTCGTCAAGTATGAGAACCCGCAGGTCGTGGGAGACCGCCTTTGCGATTTCGACCATCTGCTGTCGTCCGACGGTCAGATTGCCCAGCGTTTCGGTGGGATCGATATTCATGTTGAGTTTTTTGAAAAGTTCTTCCGCCCTCCGGTTCTGCGTGCGCTTATCCAGAAAGAACCCGTTTTTCTGCATCGACTCCCGGGCTATGAAGATGTTCTCCGCCACCGTAAGGTGGTCCATCATGTTCAGTTCCTGATGGACGATACCGATTCCGAGTTCCAGGGCGTGTTTGGGGTCCCGTGGATTGAACAGGCGTCCCAGATAGTGAATCTCGCCTGAATCGCGCCGATGAATACCGGTGAGAATTTTCATGAGGGTTGACTTCCCGGCGCCATTCTCACCGACCAGAGCGTGAATCTCACCCATCTCCAGCTCAAAATCAACCGACTTCAGGGCGTGAACGCCGGTAAATCGTTTGTCTATCTGTTTGACGGAGAGTACCTGCTCAACAGCCATCGCGCCTCCTTGTGTGACGCTACCATAATCCTACGGCTTCTTTGCGTCGTACATAGAGGAATGTCCACCGATTGGTCGTGATTGTACTGTTTACGGGTTGCGGTCCTGTACGATCGGGAAGAGAAGCTTCTGGTTTTCCTCGGTGAACATATTTTCCTGCCGTACAAGTACCGAATCGGTGTAAATTATCGGTTCTACCGGCCGGCCGCGAAGAATTTCCAACAGGGTCCGTATGCCGACATAGCCCATGTTGAACGGTTTCTGAACGACCAGCGCTTTCACCACGCCCTTCTCCAGGAAATCGATCTCCTCCCGGGAGTTGTCGAAACCGACAAGATGGATCCGGTCCTGAAGGCCCATATCCTGAAGGGCACGCCCGGCGCCGACGGTTGAGTTTTCGTTCAGAGCGACGATTCCTCCCAGGTCGGGATATTGCTCCACAAGCCGGGAAACGATCGCATAGGCGCGCTCGGTATCATTGAGCGAGTAGAAGGTGCCCAGTATCAGCGCCGGATTCCGTGGCGAGAGCGCACTCCGCACTCCGGTTTCCCGATCGATGGCCGTGGCGACGCCCTGAATGTGGGAGACGATCGCAATCGGTCTGTTTCCCGGTACCAGAGAGCCGATCTCCTCGCCCGCTTTGATTCCCGCCGCCACGTTGTCGGTGGCGACGAAACTCGCCGGCGTATCGCTGTTCAGTGCCGAGTCCAGGGTCACGACGGTGATACCCAACGCCGCGGCTTTGTCCGCGAGGGGTACCAGCCGGTTGAAATCAGACGCGGCCAGCAGGATGCCGTCCGGACGGTTTTCGATTACCTCCTCCAGGATCTGAATCTGCTCATCCACGTCTTTTTCCCACAGGGGACCGACAATCGTCGGGGATACGTCATACTCCGTTGCGGCCGCCTGGATACCGGCACGCACGATCTGCCAGAATTCCATGTGGGGTCCGGTCGTCTTGAGGACTACGTAAATCAATTCGTCACCGGAGGGTTGCACGATCTCGTGAATAAACGGCCAGCCGAATACGCCGGCTACAAGCAGAATAACGGCGAAGGTAACAAGTATAATTCCATTACGACGGTGCATTTTCTTCTCCCGGCGAGTGAACAATTGGCAGGTGTACTTCGACGACCGTTCCGGAAGTCGGGGTGCTTTGAAAGACGAGTCCGTACTCTTTGCCGAAGTAGAGCTGAATCCGATCGTGGACATTGCGAACGCCCACGCGGATCCGACGGTGCGGATGGTGGAGTCCTTGCGATACCGCAGGGTTGTCGACGGTCGAACGGAGATTATTGCCGGCGAGTTCCTCCCGCACCTGTTCCAGGCGTTCGGGTGACATTCCTGCGCCGTCGTCGACTATCGATACCACAACACGATGATCTTCGATGGTTCCGCTGATTGTCACGTGACCGGCCGCATCCTTGTTCTTGATCCCGTGATAGATGGCGTTTTCCACCAGCGGTTGCAGAATAACTTTCGGGGTTTGCAGAGAGAGTACGGAATCATCGACGGTGATGGAAAAATCAAGTTTATCCTGGTACCGGAGTTTCTGAATGGTCAGATAGTTCCTGATATGTTCGATTTCGTCGCGAATGGCGATCAGTTCGTCTCCGCGGCTGATGGAGAGGCGAAGCAGTTTTGCCAGGGCGGAAACGGTGGTAACGACGTTGGAGTACTGTTTTCCTTCAGCCATCCAGATGATGGAGTCCAGGGTGTTGTAGAGAAAATGGGGAGTAATCTGGTTCTGGAGTGCCATAAGCTCGCTCTTACGCTTGAGTTCCTGCTCCTGGGCGTTGCGACGGACCAGTTCCCGGATCTGGGCAATCATGATGTTGAAATCCTTGGCGAGGGCACCGATTTCGTTGTCGCTGGTGATATCGACGGAGATATCGAAATTTCCCTGCTCTACCGCCTGCATCGAGGTCCGGAGTCGCAGGATAGGTCGGGAGATCCGGTGAGAGATGAGGAAGGAAACGACAATGGCTACCACGACTGCGATGAGTGTCCCGAACACGTAATACCGCTGGATGGTAACGCGATTCCGGACCATCTCCGCCGCGTAATTGACGCCGACCGTCCGCCAGCCCGTCCGGCGGGAGGCGCGGATCGTGTAGAGCCTCTCACCCTTCTCGTCGGTGACGATAAAAGAACCCGGGGACCCGGTCAGTACCCGGTCAATGTGTTCTGTTTCCAGATTGCTGTAGATGAGTTCCTGGCGCGGATGGTAGACCAGGCGACCTTCCTCGTCGACGATGAAGAGGTACCCCTTCTTTCCGAGACTGATGCGGTTCACCAGGGTGTTGATGACGGAGAAATTGAGATCAACCAGCATGACCCCATACGTCTCACCGGTTACCGGGTCGTCGATGGTTCTGCTCAGTGTGATAACCCAGCGGTATTCACCCTCCACGATATTCTGAACGTGGGACGAAGAGACGGCTGCGCTCCCCGGGTTGGCCAGTGCGGCGGTATACCAGTTCTGATCGGGAATCACCACGGCGGGATTCAGCACGATTTCAGCGTCGTGGATGATGACGCGTCCATTGGTACCGGCGATCAAAATGAGTGAAATATCATTTCTTGTACGGGATATCGCGTTAAGGAAACTGGTAATCCGGGCGCGGTAATTCGCTTCCTCGGCGGGGGAAAGGGTTCGGGTTCCACCGATATAATTCTGAACCTGCTCGTTCAACTGGACAACCTCGGTGATGTTCTCCATGTGAGTAATGTATGAATCGATGCTCGTCTGTACCTGTGAAATAAGCTGTCCGGTGTAGTCCTGTGATGTTTCCTGAACGGCGTCCTGGGTGAACGTATAGGAGAACAGAGCGATGACCAGCGCCGTACCGAAGACGACGGCGGTAAACGCCAGGGCGATGGTCGTCTGAATTCTCCGGGGTTTTCGCTGCCGCTTCACCCTATATTTTCCCCTGCATCTCACGGTATTCGGTGGGACTGTACCCGGTCTGCTTTTTGAACGTAAGGCTGAAGTAGTGGGCGTCCCGGAAACCGACCTGTTCGGCGATCTCGTAACTCCGCAGATCCTGACTTGCCAGGAGTTCCCTGGCGCGTTCAATGCGCACTCTGGTCAGATACTCGACGAAGGTCATCCCCGTGTGGGTTTTAAAGAGGGGACTGAAATAACTCTTGCTGATCGAAAGCGCCGAACATACTCCCGTCACGGAGAGGTCAAAATCGGTGTACCGGTCGCGGATGTACTGCTCTGCGGCGACGGCTTTTATCATTGAGTGCTGTTGCCGGCGTTCTTCCAGCCGCCGGCGAACCTGCTCGTGGAAGTCCAGAAACCAGGAGAAGATCTCGTCGAGTGTTTTCAGCCGTGCAAGCTGTTCGAAGGGATTCCGTTCGATGCCGGTGATCTGGGTGTTGTCGAGGTCGAGAGTCTCCAGAGCGTTCAGGGAATCGGCGAGAACGCGATGCATCGTCACATGACAGTCTTCCGTCTTGTTGCCCTTGTCGAATATACCGAGGAGATCGCGCAGAGCCGCAGACGCATCTTCGGTGTTTCCCGTTTTCAGGGCGCCGACAAAGCGTGCCCGTCCCGTTGGCAGTGCCGAGTCCGGAATCTGCCTTGAGATACCGCGAACCTGCTGAACGGTGATGATATGGTTTGGACCAAGCACGAGGCGGTGTTCCAGAGCGATGCGCGCCGTCGCGTAGGCGTCGGGGATTGCGAGGAAACTGGATACGGGATCGCCCACACCGATGGAAACGGTACCGCCCAGTTCACACACGACGGCGGTTGAAATCGCATCGGCGGTCTCCAGTGCCCGCACTACCGCGTCGTCTTCCGTCTCTGCCGAAAGGAGCACCACGGCCTCCTCCCGGTGGGTAGAAAACACGATCCCGGACGTCCCTACCGCGTCGGTAATTGAATTCTGAACGGCAAGATCGCCCAGGTCATCCTCCGGATCGTGACCGTCCGAATCGCAGACGAGAGCACTGTACCAGGGGCCCGGAAGGCCGAGATCCAATAGAGACAGCTTTCGGCGCGCCTCGGCTTCCGGTACCGGGCCGCGGATAAGCCTGTTCAGAAAACGCTCTCGCAGTACCGGCAGGCTTTCCTGAAGCTGCTCGTGCAATCGAGCCAGTTGCTGTCGACGCAGCCGCTCCGAATCGAGTTCCGTACGGATTGAGTCGAGCCGTTTCC